>Ga0316189_10004839_pt1 | contig 12913 bp, 12 predicted proteins | sample LowCovwburrow_MG_FD_204930 | JGI IMG/M metagenome (GOLD analysis project Ga0316189, IMG submission 204930) | Coastal sediment microbial communities from Maine, United States - Lowes Cove worm burrow | ecosystem: Environmental > Aquatic > Marine > Coastal > Sediment | place: USA: Maine... | reverse complement strand
TGATGAAAAATATATTCAGTTTTATAATACAATATCTATTTCACGAGGATTAAGAAATCAACTGCTTCAAAGGTATGAAGAAGCAATTATCAAAATAAAAAACTGTAACTAACACCATGTATAATTTATTGCTGGTTTTCTTTTACTAACTTAGTTTCAGTATTATAACTAACTATATACGAATACATTGTGCTTCATGATAAAGAACATTATGAGAAAAAACCTGCTAATAGCCTTTCTGTTTATCTGTTTTAACTCTTATTCGCAGCTTAAAGTATCAATGACTTTTAATGATGGCAAAGAAGTGTCAGATGAGGTTATGGTAAGGGAGAAAGTCTTGTTTTCAACAACTTCAAATATTCAATATAAATTTAAAAACCTTAATAAATTAGAAGTTTATAATGGTTCAGGAATAGAGGTTTACCATCCAATTGGGACAAAACGAAATAAAAAAACTGCTAAGGTTTCTTATGGTTTAGGAATGAAGGTTTACGATAGTGAGTTTTTAGAAATTTTTCATGCAAGATTTCATTATTTTAAACTTGATAAAAGATTTACTTATATAGTTCAATACAATCCGAAATATGACACTTTCATTAGAAGAAAAGGAGAACCTTTTGCCTATAGTGTAGGTTGTATGGATGGCTACGGTTATGAAGGGATTTTTGAAAGGATAAAGCAATTTTTTGAGGATTGTCCTGAAGTTATTGAGCAAGTTAAAAAGCGAGTAATTAATAATCGAGATATCATGACAATTGCAGATTATTATAATGCGCATTGTGATAGAAAGTAGTTTAAGTATTTCAAAAAAATCAATACAAAAGCAGACTTAAGCTAGTTAAAATTGTTTCCTAGCTCTTTTATTTCTACTGCTTCTGAAATTTCTACTTTTTCTTGTGATATAAATGACAATTGCCCACGTTACACCAATTAAAGCAACAAGAATAAATATATCGTAAGCTTCTTCTGGGATATTCATAGCCTTAATATACAAAAAATAGGGATGCCCTCAGATTTTGTAAGAATTTACGGGTTTGGTTCGAGTCTCGTTCGAGGATGCTTCGAGTTTATGCACTCTAATCGATTTTAGACGAACAAACGTCGAAGGGTTCTGGAAGCTATGTGGTTGCTAGCCTAAGCAAAAAAGCTTACAAACAGAACAAAATTACCAAAAACAGAGATATTGTAATGAGTCCTATTTTTTTACGTCCAAAACGTTGTAACTTACAGCAGCTAAACAACCAACACGATGTCTATTAAAAAAATTGAAATTGCAAAACTTTCAGACTTAAAAGAAAACCAACCAGCACATGCCTTAGTTAAAAATACAGATTTGGTTGTTACAAAATATGACACAGGAATCTCTGTGTTATATGGTAGATGTTTGCATCGTGGTGCATTAATGTCTGATGGTTATGTTGATGGTCATAATTTAATTTGTGGAGTACATGGTTGGGATTATAGAATAGATACAGGAGTTTCAGAATATAATAACAAAGAGGTGTTGCATAAATTTCAAGAATATATTGAAGGAGATTCACTTTTTGTAGATGAAAATGAAATTTCTGAGTTTGAAACTAATCATCCACAACCTTTTAATCGTGATGAGTATTTAGGCGCTTATACAGATACGCATCCAGAGGATACAGAACCATATACTGGCTATATAAAAGAACTCGCCAAAAACGGATTGAAAAATATTGGTCATCATGGATTTTCGGCATCTATGGGAGTTGATAGAAATACTTTACCAAAATGGAATGACATTCAATTTTTACCAGCACAATTAGCAACACGACCATTATTAGACCATGAAGCGGTAGCAACGAAAGTTGTTATTGGACCCAATGCTAAAAAACCTTTAGAATTAGACATGCCACTTTTTGTAAGTGATATGAGTTTTGGTGCCTTATCACGTGAAGCAAAAATAGCCTTGAGTAAAGGAGCAGAACTAGCAGGAACTGGAATTTGTTCAGGTGAAGGAGGAATGCTACCTGAAGAACAGCAAAACAACTCAAAATACTTTTATGAATTAGCATCAGCGCAATTTGGCTTTTCTTGGGACAAATTAGATAACGTTCAAGCCTTTCATTTTAAAGGAGGACAAGGCGCAAAAACAGGAACAGGTGGTCATTTGCCAGGAAATAAAGTAAGTGCAGAGATTGCTGAGGTAAGAGGATTAAAGGAAGGCGAAACAGCGATTTCTCCTGCTGCAAATCCTAATTTTCATACAGCTCAAGATTTTAAAGATTTTGGAGATAAAGTAAGAGAGCGAACAGGAGGCATACCAATTGGGTTTAAAATTGCAGCCAGTCATATTGAAAAAGACATTCAGTTTGCATTAGATGCTGGAGTTGATTACATTATTCTTGATGGTCGAGGAGGAGGCACTGGTTCTGCTCCAACCATATTAAGAGATCATATTAATGTGCCAACTATACCAGCTTTAGCAAGAGCAAGAACATATATGGATAAAGTTGGCGCTACAGATGTTACATTAGTCATTACTGGTGGCTTACGTGTTGCTGAAGATTTTGCAAAAGCCATGATGCTTGGAGCTGATGCTATTGCAGTATCTAACTCCGCATTACAAGCTATTGGTTGTTTAGGCATGCGAGCTTGTGGAAGTAATAATTGTCCAGTTGGCATTGCAACTCAAAAAGAGTCTTTACGTAGTAGATTAATAATTGATGCGTCTGCAAAACAATTACACAACTATTTTGATGCTACAAACGATTTAATTAGAGTGATTGCAAGATCATGTGGTTATGATGATGTCTCAAAATTTAATCATAATGATTTATCTACGTTTGATGTAGATATGCATAAACTATCTGGAATTAATTTTGCAGGTATACACTAGCTATATACTAAGAATTTGATGGTGTTATGTTTATAATTACTTAGAACTACGAATGGCAATTAATAAAAAAAAATAGCTAACTTCGTTTAATTGCGTATATAAAAGAATAAAACGATTTTATACATAAAGAGTTACTAGCAATGTTAGGCGAACACACAATCAGTACAGGCAACAGTTCGCGAAATACATAAAAAACACATTATGAAAACAACTCCTGAACACAATGAACGAATAGCAAAAATGAAATTCGCATCGGTCTATCCACACTATATTACCAAGGTTGAGAGCAAAGGCAGAACAAAGGAGGAATTGCATCAGGTAATCGAATGGCTGACAGGATTTGACGACAAGAAGCTACGTGAACTTATCGATGAGAAAGTAACTTTTGAAACATTTTTTAAGAGAGCAAAATTAAATTCCAGTGCACAATTAATAAAAGGAGTAATTTGTGGTTATCGGATAGAAGAACTTGAAAATCCATTAACAAAACAAACAAGATATTTAGACAAGTTAGTGGATGAATTGGCAAAAGGTAGAAAGATGGAAAAGATTTTAAGGCAATAATCAAAAATCGATAAACGAAATCTCATTTATTGACTTAACAAAAATATTTACTTATGAAATTACTTGGTATAGGTTCACGCATCAATCATTCAGAATTTGGTAAAGGTGTGGTGACTAACGTGACCTCAAAACACTATTGGGTGACGTTTATTGATAATGGTTTAGAAACTATTGATTTAGATAGTGAATTTGAAGTTATTGAAGCTGCAGATGATGATGTAGATACAGTGAGTTTTTATGAGGTAGAATCTAGTTTGGTACAGATTTTAAAGAAATGGAGTGACGTTACTGAGGTAGTCCATATAGCAGATAAATGGAAAGGTGGAAAGATCATTCTGGAACCTGGAGACACCAATTTACAAAGCAAAGAGATACCTATTGATAGCTTTTTTCATAAAATAACTATGGTACGTGACAGGCTACGTGTTATGGAACAGAAAATAAATGCTAGCAAAAACTTTGACGAGCAAGAAAAGATTGACTTGCAGCAATACATCACCAGAAGCTATGGTAGTTTAACTACGTTTAATGTGTTGTTTAAACTTAAGAGTGAGCAGTTTGTTGGTCAGAGTAGTAAGTAGGCGTTATTTTTCTTCGTCCAAACGGTCGCATTGAGATGTCACACTGAGCTTGTCGAAGTGTCAAGTGAGGCATGAATTAATATTACATCCAAAAGATTTCTCGACAGGCTCGAAATGACAAAAAAGGTTATTATTTTTTACTGTTGAGGTAAGGTCTTTGTTCACCTTTAATATGTCCAATTTCAATGCCAATAAAAAGGATTTTATGAAAGGTTGGCAGTTGTGCACCACTTTCGGTTGTAATCCAATCTGTCCAACTGGCTTCAAGTCCACCAATTGGTAGAGTGGAAGTCCACATTTTAAAACTTATAGGTTTTCCGTCGTTATCAAATTCCCAAAGATAAGAGTCACCAGGAGTAGAGCCTCCAGATGTATATGTGACCAATAAACCTTCTTTGCCATTGTCTAGTTTTACTAAAGAGCGTTCTACACCTTCATCAAACACTTTGTAAGGCGCAATTAACCAAAAGGAGTCGTTGTTATAATAATCAAGAGCCTGTTGCACAAGCTCGTCACGTTTTTCGCCAACCACATTAAAGCTATGTACAGCAGCTTGACTACGCTCAAGATATTTTAAATGCAAATCGACTTTAAACTCTTTCCATTGCACAGTACAAATATTATTGTGTTTGTCCCATTTATACAAATGTCTATTTTTAAAGGACCACTCAATATAATCAGTGTTTTTAAAGGCTTCGTAATCAAGAGCGTCTAACATGTTTTGTGCAACAATATCAGCTTGTTCGGTTTTAATTCCTATTGGTAAATCTTCATTGTATTTATAGTATAAAATCCCAAAAAATAAAAGCGTTGGTAGTGTCAAGAAAATGACAGTACCTAAAGTTATTTTAATAATTTTTTTTGCTTTCATAATTATAAACCTACTCAATCAGATTTGAGTTGTTTTTTTATTTCGATGCAAATTTCATGTATAAATTTCACATGGTCAACAAATTTCGGCAAAATACTAAAAACCTTATATGATATTCCTAATGGCTTCTTTTTCGCTCAAAGGTTTAAGTGTATTTGATCGTACAAACTGTAAAACAGATTCCGGATTTGTTTTACCATATTCGCGTAATGCCCAACCAATAGCCTTTTGAATAAAGAATTCTTCTGAATGACGATGCTCCAAACAGAGTTTGTAAAATAGAACTTCGTCAGTGTTGTTTTTATAACCCAATTGAAACAAAATAGCACTTCGGTTCAACCACATATTTTTGGATGATGAAAACTTGGAGATGACTTTATCTGTTTCATTTGGAAACTGTTGTAAATAGCCTCCAAGTATTTGTTTTGCAATATAATCGACTGTGTCCCACCATGAGTTGGTACTGATGAAAAACTCAATATGATTAATATCTTCTTTTTGATATGTTTTCCGAAGGAATTTTTCAAACAGTTCAACTCCACAATGTTGTAATTCTCTATATGGAGACGTAAAGAGTTCTTTTGAGATACTTCTGATATTATCGTTGACTTCTATCTTGTTATTGGCAACGACTTCTTTAAGAAGCTCTCGTCTTGGCTTGGTTTTAATACCATAAAAATCAAATTTACCTTTGAGATAGGCTTTCATTTGCGCAGCATATTCCGAGTTGGAATTGGCTTCAAAGCGTAATTTAAGATCTTTAGTAAACGACATTTTTTTTATGATTTTGGTTTAGTAATTCACTTCGACAAGCTCAGTGTGACATTCACTTCGACAAGCTCAGTATGACATTTTGAATGACAAAAGGATTGGGAATTAATAACCAATTGCAGTATCATCACCTCTTCGGTCAGCTCCACCTTCTAATTTACCATTTTTCAGTACTAAAATTGCATCCACTTTTCCAATTACAGGAGAACGTTCTTCATTAGTGCTATAACCTAATAGCTTTAAGCTATCAATTGTTGTTTTAGGAAATGAGTTGGGTTCAAACAACACAACATCTGGTAACCATTGATGATGAAAACGAGGAGCATTTACGGCTTCTTGCATGGTCATGCCATATTCATGCACATTTAATATGGTTTGTAATACAGATGTGATTATGGTTGAGCCTCCAGGAGTACCAACGCTCATTAGTAATTTTCCGTCTTTCTCAACAATAGTTGGTGTCATAGAGCTTAGCATGCGTTTTTCAGGTGCAATACTGTTAGCTTCAGCACCAATTAAACCAAACATATTAGGTTCTCCAGGTTTGCTGCTAAAATCGTCCATTTCGTTATTTAAGAAAAATCCTAGCTCGTTACAATACAACTTAGATCCATAACCACCATTTAAAGTTGTAGTTGCTGAAATGGCATTGCCAAATTTATCAATAATAGAGTAGTGGGTTGTTTCCATACTTTCAACAACCAAAACTTCACCATGAGATACATCACTTGATTTTGTTGCTTGCTCAAATGAGAACGATGACATACGATCATTTAAATAATCATCACTAATTAATTCGTCACCAGGAATATCAACAAAGTCTGGATCACCTAAAAAATAGCTTCTATCTGCATAAGCACGACGTTCAGCTTCAGTAATGACTTGTATGGATTTTAAACTGTTTGGACCATAATCGCCAAGATCATAAGGCTCAATCATTTTCATGATTTGCGCTAAGCAAACACCACCACTTGAAGGAGGTGACATGGAAATTATTTTTAAATTGTCGTACTCAAAAGTTACAGGAGTTCGCCATTGTGCTTCATATTTTGCTAAATCTTCAACAGTAATAATGCCTCCATTATCTTGCATGAACTTCGCAAAAGTTTTTGCCGTTTCACCTTTGTAAAATTCATCACGACCATTGTACATAATAGCTTTTAAGGTATTGGCTAAGGCTGGATATTTTACAGTATCGTTTTCTTTCAATACACCATCAAACACAGTTCCGTTTGGATTAACCTCAGCAAAATCTGTTTGGTATTTTTTAATGCGTTCTTCCTGTTTTTTAGTGACTACAACACCACGTTCTGCAAGCTTAATAACTGGAGTTAAAATATCTTCAATAGGTAAGCTGCCAAATTTTTCATGAGCAGCAAATACACCAGCAATAGTTCCAGGAATTCCAACTGCCATAGCACCTTTGGTACTCAATCCTGGAATTACATTTCCGGCTTCATCTAGATACATATCTTTTGAAGCTGATAAAGGTGCTTTTTCTCTGTAATCAAGGCCTCCAATATCTCCATTATTCAGTCGATACACCATAAAACCTCCACCACCAATATTTCCTGCATAAGGATATGCTACAGCTAAAGCAAGCTCAGTACCTACCATAGCATCAAAGGCATTACCTCCTTTTTTAAGAATGTCTGTTCCTATTCTTGACGCTTCTGCACGAGCAGAAACTACCATCGCATTTTCTACGATAAGACCTCTTTGAGAATCGACTGTAATTGGTTTAACTTCAGTTTTTTTACAGGCTATAAACGCAGTTAGTATAAAGATGATTAATGCGAATTTTTTCATAATATTGAGATGATTTAATTTTAATCTTGTGAAGATAATATTTTAAGTTTGTCTTGTGAAAAATGAATAAGTTCTTCAAAAAAGAACGTAAATTCCGTTTCAAATTCGTTATAAAAATCTTGAAGTTCTTTCACCGCTAAGTTCATTTTAACTCGATTTTTTGTTCTTCTATTCATACCTTCTAATACTTTTTGAATGCCATCAATAGAAGCGTAACTCAATAACCAATTGTCGGCAATCATATAAGGCATTAAGCGCTGAACACGTAAGGGAAGCTTATCAAAGTTGTTTTCAAGAGAATCATAAAATGAATCACAATAAGTTTCTAAAGGAATATCAGAATAGTTTGCCCAGTTTTTTGCTAAAAAATGGTCATATAAAATATCGACAATCACACCAGAATAATGACTGTATTTTTTATGTAATCGTTTGGTGCTTAGCCTTACAGTTTTGTGAGCATCTGTAAAAGTGTCAATTTCACGATGCAGCAGAATACCTGTTTGAATATCTTTTGAGTATACTTTATAGCTTTTGCCTTTGATACCATCAGCAATAAAATTACCAATGGTTACCATTTCGTTTTCACCAGAAAGATAAATGTGTGCTAAATAATTCATTGGTGTAATTTACAAATTGCGATGTAAGAAATACGATTTTGAAATGGTATATTTGTGCTTTAATTTGAAAAATTTATATGACACTTATAAAATCTATATCAGGAATTAGAGGGACAATAGGCGGAACTGTTGGTGATAATCTTACACCAATTGATGTTGTTAAATTTGCTTCAGCTTATGGTGTATGGATAAAACAACAGCGTAATAAAGAAGATTATCGTGTGGTTGTTGGACGTGATGCTAGGATTTCGGGTGATATGGTTCAAAATTTGGTCATGAACACCTTAGTTGGGCTTGGAATACATGTGATTGATTTAGGTTTATCTACAACACCTACTGTTGAAGTTGCTGTGCCAATGGAACATGCTGATGGAGGAATTATTTTAACGGCTAGTCATAATCCAAAACAATGGAATGCTTTAAAATTGTTAAATGCAAAAGGCGAATTTTTAAATGGAGCAGAAGGACAACTCATACTTGATATTGCAGAATCTGACAACATGAATTTTGCTGATGTTGATAGTTTGGGTAAGATCACTAAAAATGAGGCTTATATTGAAATGCATATTGATGAAGTTTTAGATTTACCATTGGTAAATGTTGAAGCTATTGAAAAAGCAAATTTCAGAGTTGTTGTTGATGGTGTGAATTCAACTGGAGGTATTGCAATACCAAGACTATTAGAACGATTAGGTGTACATGCAGTGAAGTTATATTGCACACCAAACGGACAGTTCCCACATAATCCAGAGCCTTTAAAAGAGCACTTGACAGATTTATCAAAATTGGTTGTTAAGGAGCGTGCAGATTTTGGAATTGTAGTAGATCCTGATGTAGATCGTTTAGCTTTTGTGAGTGAAGATGGAGAAATGTTTGGAGAGGAATATACCTTGGTAGCTTGTGCAGATTATGTGTTAAAACATACACCTGGAAATACAGTTAGTAATATGAGTTCTACACGAGCATTGAGAGATGTGACTGAAGGTCATGGAAAACATTATGAAGCAAGCGCAGTTGGTGAAGTAAATGTGGTTGAATTGATGAAAAAGAACAATGCCATTATTGGAGGTGAAGGTAATGGAGGTATCATTTATCCTGAATTGCATTATGGGCGTGATGCCTTAGTTGGTGTTGCCTTGTTTTTGAGTTTGCTTGCAGAAAAAAATTCATCTGTGAGTGATTTAAGAGCGAGTTATCCATCGTATTTTATGAGTAAAAATAAAATTCAATTAACACCACAATTGGATGTTGATGCTATTTTAAAAGAAATGGAACAACGTTATTCAAACGAACAAATAACAACTGTTGATGGTGTTAAAATTGATTTTAAAGAGAATTGGGTACACTTACGAAAAAGTAACACAGAACCAATTATTAGAATCTATACAGAAGCGAAATCTCAGAGTGCAGCAGATGATTTGGCAGTTAAGATTATTAATGAAATAAAAGAAGTAGCTAATATTTAGTAAATTTAGAGTTAGATAATACGAAAAAGATGATAACTAAAGAAGCAAAAACATCACATAAGTCGGAATTAGAGCAATATTTTAAAGCCTTTAGAGATAATATTATAGGTATTGATTTAGAATTTGATTCACCTTATGGGAAGCAAAAGATGATTTATACAGATTGGACAGCTTCTGGACGTTTGTATGGACCTATTGAACAGAAAATGATAAATGATTTTGGTCCTTATGTTGCTAACACTCATACAGAAACAACAGAGTCTGGTACAGCAATGACTATTGCTTATCATAAAGCAAAGCATATTATAAAAGAGCATGTTAATTGTAATGATGACGATGTACTGATTGTTTCAGGAACTGGAATGACAGGAGTTGTTAATAAATTTCAACGTATACTTGGATTAAAAGTGCCAGAAAATCTTAGAAAGTACACAGACATTCCTGAAGAGATGAAACCAGTGGTATTTATCACTCATATGGAGCATCACTCTAACCAGACGTCATGGTTAGAAACTATGGCTAAGGTTGAGGTAATTCCTCCTTGTTCTGAAGGCTTGTTTTGTATGGATAATTTAAAAGTTCTACTTGAAAAGTATAAAGATTGTGCGTTGAAAATCGCTTCAGTTTCAGGAGGCTCTAATGTTACAGGAATCCAAACACCACATCATGAAATTGCAAAAGTAATGCATGAACATGGAGGTGTATGTTTCGTTGATTTTGCTTGTGCAGCACCTTATGTTGATGTTGATATGCACCCTGAAGATGAAGATGCTTACTTGGATGCGATTTTCTTTTCACCACACAAATTTCTAGGAGGACCTGGAACTTGTGGTGTTTTGGTGTTTAATAAAAAATTATATCATAATATGATACCTGATTGTCCAGGTGGAGGAACAGTAAGTTGGACCAATCCTTGGGGAGAACATAAGTATTTTGATAATATTGAAGATAGAGAAGATGGAGGAACTCCTGGGTTTTTACAAACTATAAAAACAGCTTTAGCTATTAAGTTGAAAGAACAAATGGGAGTGAAGCAGATGTTAGAACGCGAGCATGAAATATTAGAACAAGTTTTTAGTATGCTTGGTAATGTTCCTAATATAAAGATTTTGGCTCCTCAGCATACAAACAGGTTAGGCGTTATTTCATTTTATATTGATGATTTGCATTATAATTTGGGTGTGAAGTTGTTAAATGATCGATTCGGAATTCAAACACGAGGAGGTTGTAGTTGTGCTGGAACTTATGGGCACTTTTTACTGCATGTAGATCAACAAACATCTAATGAGTTAACTAATGAAATTTCTATTGGCGACTTGGCTAGAAAGCCAGGTTGGATTAGAATGTCTATTCATCCAACGACAAGTTGTTCTGAAATTGAATTTGTATGTAAAAGTATTATTGAGTTATCAGAAAATCATCAAGAATGGTTGAAGGATTATGATTATGATAGACATACAAACGAATTCGTTCATAAATCATTCAAAGCAACAAAAAGAGATCAAGCCATTGATCGTTGGTTTGAGCTTTAATTATTGAAATTCCACAGGAACATTGTCTTTATGTTTCCAACGTTTATGTGTCCAGAGGTAATATTCTGGAGCTTCGTAAATTTGTTTTTCAACAAGTTTAATAAAGGCATCTGTAATTTGATAGTCTTCAAAATCATTTGCATTTTCAGCAAGGGTTGTAAACGTTGTTTCATAATGACCACGTTTTACTTTTTGTACACCAAAAAAAACGACTGCCATATCCAATTTTTTAGCTAACATTTCTGCTCCTGTATGCACAGGAACTTTAATTCCCATGAAGTTATTCCAGTGAAATGCTTTATTCAACTTAGGAGATTGGTCTGAAGCAAAACCATTCATGGTTAATTCACCATTTTGTTTTGCTTTAATTAATACTGGAATAGATTCCTTTGTTGTAATTAAATAACTATTATAACGTGCTCTGATACGTTTAATTAATCGATCGAAATACTTGTTAGCAAGGCGTTTGTAAATCGCGTATCCTTTGAAGTTGGTATAACGTTGTAAGATGAAAATCCACTCAAAATTAGCATAATGACCACACATAAGGACAACACTTTTGTTTTGTTCTTCAAACTTTTTTATTTCGTCAACATTGGTAAACACAAAATGTTTTCTCATAGCTGCTTCTGAAATAGTCATCGACTTGATAGATTCAACCATCATATCACATAAATGATGATAGAATTTTTTTGATATTGTTTTTATTTCTTGATCTGATTTTTCAGGAAAAACAAGGTTTAAATTGTTTTTAACGATTTTTTTTCGATATCCAATGATGTAATAAATGGATACAAATAAAAAGTCAGAAAACGCATAAAGTAAACGAAATGGAAGTATAGAAATTAGCCATAGAAACGGATAAATTATAACGTAAGCTAAAAATTGCATTTATTAGTTTTAGATTTGCAACTACAAATATATGCTATATTTGGTTTTTAACGTTTACACTTTATGGGCAATTTAGATTTAGTAACCATTTTAATTATAGGAGTTAATGTGATTATTTCTATAAAAGGATTTAATGACTTCTCTTTTTTTGAGCAGTACAAGTTTAATATTGGTGGAATAAGACGTGGAGAACAGATAAGAATGATTGCTTCAGGGTTTTTACATGCTGATGAAATGCATTTATTTTTTAACATGTTTACCTTATATTTTTTTGCTGATGAGGTGATTAGTTATTTAGGGCCTATTAATTTTTTGATAGTTTACTTCGGAAGTCTTATTATGGGTAATTTATTGTCTTTTTATTTTCATAAAAATGAATACCATTACAGTGCTGTAGGAGCAAGTGGTGCAGTTACAGGTGTGCTTTATTCAGCTATTTTACTAAATCCAGACATGAAACTATATATGATGTTTATACCAATTGCTATTCCAGCTTATATTTTTGGAATTGGTTATTTATTATATTCCATTTACGGTATGAAAAATAGTGTAGGCAACATTGGTCATGATGCTCATTTTGGCGGTGCCATTGGTGGTTATGTAATAACGTTACTCTTGGCTACATGGCTATTTAAAGAAAATCTACTCATGGTTGGGTTATTAGCAGTACCAATTGTATTACTTTATGTATTGCGTAAAACAGGTAAAATTTAGTCGAGCATCTCTGATATTTTGTCTTCAAGTGCTTTCCCTCTTAATTTCTTAGCTACAATCACACCATTTTCATCTAGTATAAATGTTGCAGGAATAGAGTTGATATTATAAAGCTGCGCAACAGGATCTCTAAAATACATAAGACTAGATACATGATGCCAATTCATATTATCATCTTTAATTGCTTTTATCCATTGTTGTTTTGGGTTGGCTTGATTACCTCTTCCATCTAAA
>Ga0316189_10004838_pt1 | contig 12918 bp, 13 predicted proteins | sample LowCovwburrow_MG_FD_204930 | JGI IMG/M metagenome (GOLD analysis project Ga0316189, IMG submission 204930) | Coastal sediment microbial communities from Maine, United States - Lowes Cove worm burrow | ecosystem: Environmental > Aquatic > Marine > Coastal > Sediment | place: USA: Maine... | reverse complement strand
AGATACCGGGCGCCGTCCACGCCGCGCTCCGCCGCGAGGAGATGGCCGGCGGCACAGTCGTCCACATCAACGATCGAGAGGGTGGTGTCGATCGCGACGACCCGCTTTGCATTCAGCGCCAACCGGAGCAGGAACGTCGAACCGCCTGCGCGACCAGGGCCCTGAACGGACGTTGGATTGACGGCGACTGCCTCGATGCCGACACGCGCGGCCTCCTCGAAGAACGCGCGCTCCCCCAGGTACTTCGATCGGGCGTAGTGAGAGAGGAATCCCGCACCGTGTGGTGTCGACTCTGAGGCCACCGTCCCCTCGGGCTCACCGATGGTGGCTGCCGATGATGTCAACACCACGCGGCGTGCTCGAGCCCTGGACGCCGCGCCAACCACGGTTCGAACACCGTCGACGTTGGTCCGGTACATCGGTCCCGGGTCCAACGGGCACATGGTGTTGACGCCGGCGACGTGGAAGACCGCGGCGCACCCGGACATGCCTTCGACCAGCGCTGGTCGATCCTGGAGGTCACCGCGAATCGGAACTGCTCCCTTCGCAGCGAGGGCCTGCGACGACTCAACGGACCGGGCAAGTGCCCGCACGTTGGCTCCCGACTCCAGCAGGTGATCGACGACGGCACCTCCCACGAACCCGGACCCACCGGTGACGAAGACAGGCACGCCGGTGAACCCTCTCGTCGATCTCGGGGAGGTGCTCGAACCGTCGAGGTCCGCCGTCGGCACCGGCTAGTCCTTCGCGCGTGACGTGGTGAACACGGAGCGGAAACGGGAGAAGTAGTCCCCGGCCGAGACAACGGTCACGATGACGGCGGCGGCCATGAACCACTGGTCGAGTCGCCACGGTCCGATGACGATGTCCAATCTCAGGATCGCCAGGGCGATGGCCGTGAATTGGAGCGCAGCCTTGGACTTGCCCCACATGCTCGGCGGCACGGTCGACGAGTCGAGTGCGGCGACGCTCCGCAGCCCCATGATCGCGATCTCTCTGGCGATGATGATGAAGGCCACCCATGTGGAGACCGTACCGACCTCGACGAGTGCGATGAGCGCACCCGTCACGAGGATCTTGTCGGCGACCGTGTCGAGGAACGCCCCGAGTGTGCTCGTGAGTTGCCAGCGGCGAGCGAGGTAGCCGTCGGCAAAGTCCGTCAAGGCCGCGATCACGAACACGATGGTCGCCACCACCCGCATTCCCTGGCTGTCCTGGCCCGCAAGAATGAGGCCCATGGCCACGGGCGTGAGGATCAGCCTGGCAATTGCGAGAAGGTTCGGAATCGACAACACGGTCAGATGGTAAGCGTTCTGCGCGTTCGGCTACTCGACCCAGCCCATCGAACGCTCGACCGCCTTCCTCCAGTCTCGATATCGCCGGGCTCGTTCGTCCGGATCCATCGAAGGGGTGAACGTTCGATCCTCTTCCCAGTGTGCGGCGATCTCGTCGAGGCTCGCCCAGAACCCGACAGCGAGACCGGCAGCGTACGCGGCCCCAAGCACCGTTGTCTCGCTGATTCTCGGCCGCACGACGTCGACGTCGAGCATGTCCGCCTGGAACTGCATGAGAATGTCGTTGACGACCATTCCGCCGTCGACCTTCAGTTCGCTGAGTTCGATCCCGGCGTCCGCCTCCATGGCGTCGAAAACGTCCCGACTCTGGAATGCTGTCGACTCGAGCACAGCACGGGCCAGATGACCACGGGTGGCGTACCGAGTGAGGCCGGCGATCACCCCGCGGGCGTCATCCCTCCACCATGGGGCGAAGAGTCCGGAGAACGCCGGGACGAAGTAGACGCCTCCGTTGTCATCCACCTCGGTGGCGAGCTCGCTGATCTGTTCCGCCGATTCGATCATCTTCAAGTTGTCACGCAGCCACTGCACGCCGGCACCGGCGATCGCGACAGAACCCTCGAGTGCGTACTTTGCCGGCTCCCCTCCCAGTTGGTACGCGACGGTGGTGAGCAGACCGTTGTCAGAACGTACGGCGTGCTCGCCGGTGTTGAGCAGAAGGAAGCAGCCGGTTCCGTAGGTGTTCTTCGCCGTACCCGGGGCAAAGCACGCTTGTCCGAACAGGGCGGCGTGCTGGTCGCCCAAGATTCCGGCAAATGGTACGCCCGGAAGCGGATCCCGGGATCCGGCGATGAGCCCGGACGACGGAACAATGCGCGGAAGCATCGAGGGCGGGATCCCAATGGCATCGAGCAAGCGGTCATCCCACGACAGGGTCTCGAGATCCATCAGCATCGTGCGACTCGCATTGGTGACATCGGTGACGTACTCACCGGTCAAGTTCCAGGCGACCCAGGTGTCCATGGTCCCGAAGGCGACCTCGCCCTCCTCGGCTCGCGCTCTGATCTCGTCGTCGTGGTCGAGGATCCACCGGACCTTCGGCCCGGCGAAGTAGGTGGCCAGCGGCAGTCCGGTCTGTGCCCGGAATCGATCCGCTCCTTCGTCTCCTCCGAGACGGCGGCAGAGGTCGGCCGTGCGCACGTCTTGCCAGACGATCGCATTCCCAAGCGGCTGCCCCGTCTCTTTCGACCAGAGCAGCGTGGTCTCGCGTTGGTTGGTGAGGCCAACCGCTGCGAGGTCGTCGGGTGTCGCTCCGAGTTGGTCGAGAGCTTCGCTGGTCACGAGTTCAACGTTGCGCCAAATCTCATTGGCATCGTGCTCGACCCATCCCGGTTGCGGATAGATCTGCTCGTGCTCGCGCTGGGCCATCGCAACAATCTGACCGTGACGGTCGACCAACGCACAGCGAGAAGAGGTCGTTCCCTGGTCTATTGCCGCAACGTACGCAGCCATCGTCGCACCTTTCAGTTGTTCAGTTCACCCGCTGTCTCGCGGGCTGCAGCACCACCGGCGACGGCGAACACCTCAATCACCCGAAGGCTCCGAATAATCGCGTCGTCGACCGAATCCCGTTCGACCTTAGCGAACCGATCGAGGACGTATGCAGCAGGGTCGACACGGTCGGGTGGCCGACCGACGCCGATCTTGAGCCGCCAGAACTCGTTCGTTCCAAGTGAGCCGACGATCGACCGGATTCCGTTGTGGCCGCCTGCGCCACCGCCGAACTGGACCTTCAGCTTCGCAAAGGGGAGATCAATGTCGTCATGCACGATCAGAAGGCGATCGCCGTCGACGTGCTCATAGCGCACCAGCGGAGCGACGGCCTGGCCACACTCGTTCATGAACGTTCGTGGCAGCGCCAGCACCGCCCGCGTCTCGCCAACACGTGTGGTGGCGACATCGGCTCGGATGCCGAGGCGGGCCTTCTTGAAGGTGAGATCCGGTGCGGACGCGACCACGGCTTCTGCGCCGACGTTGTGACGCGTGCCGTCGTAGCGGGATCCGGGGTTCCGGAGACCGACGATGAGTTTGGTGTCCACGGAGTGGAGCTAGCCCTCGTCGGACTCGGCGTCGCCGCCAGCGCCCTCTTCGCCCTCTTCGCCCTCTTCGCCCTCTTCGCCCTCGAGGAGTTCGTCGATCTCCTCTTCTTCTTCGACGATGGACGGGAGCAGAACCGTCACGAGTGGCCGATCGGACTCGGTGAGGTACGTGACGCCCTCGAGAACCGGGAGGTCCTCCACCTTGAGCGTGTCACCGATGCCGAGTTCGCTGATGTCGACGGTGATCGAAGTCGGGATGGCAGTCGGAAGTGCGGAAAGCATGACGGCGTTCTCGATGGTCTCGACGAACCCGCCTTCTTCCTTCACACCGAGCGGAGTTCCAACGAACTCGAGGCCCACCTCAGCGTCGATTGCGATATCGAGCGAGACCTTGATGAAGTCGAGGTGGACAATGTCGCCGCGCACCGGGTCACGCTGCACCTCACGAGCGACGGCAAGCGTCTCGCTTCCGCCATCGACCTCCACGTTGATGAGAGCGTTCAGACCGGCATCGGTGTTGATCACGGCGTGAAGCGCACGGGCGTCGACCGCGATCTCCTCGGTCTCGATCCCGACGCCGTAGACGACGGCCGGAATCTGACCATCACGGCGCATCCGACGCGCCGGACGGCTTCCCGATACGGTGCGCTTGAGAGCGCGCAAGGTCTCCTGTTGCATGGCTGGGCTCCTCGAAGAATGCTGCCGAAGTCCCACAAGTGTAGGGCGCAAGGAAGCACAAAGCACATGGGCGCAGGGAGCGACGCCTCATCGGCGCGATCCGGACTCCCAAGGCCCTCTCCGCTGCGTACCGGCCTGACGGCCGGTGCTCGCGCCTCCCCCACTCCGTGGGAGAGGCCGACTCCTGGCTACCCGGGGATGAATGACAGGCGGATCTGCCGGACGGCGTTGTCCTCGTTGGGGTCCACGAGGACGATCGACTGCCACGTTCCGAGCGCCGGTCGGCCGTCGATGACCGGTACGACGACCGAGGGAGCGACGATCCCCGGCATCACGTGATCCGCACCGTGGCCGGGGGAACCATGCTGGTGGCGGTACCGGCGGTCATCGCGGGGAAACACGTCGTCAAGGGCATTCATGAGGTCGATGTCGCTTCCGGCACCGATCTCGATGATGGCGATGCCGGCGGTCGCGTGTGGCACGAAGACGTTCAGCAGCCCATCTCCCCGATCGGCGGCGAATCGGGCGGCATCGGCGGTCAGGTCGACAATCCCCCGGCGGTACCCGGTCTCTATCGAGAAGACGTGTGTGTCCATTAGTCTTCATCTGACCGGCAGATCAGATGTTCTCCCCTTGGAAGATGTCGCTCACCGAGGCATCGGAGAAGATCGCGTTGACGGCGCCGGCAAGGATCGGGCCGACCGAAAGCACGGTGATCTTGTCGAGCGTCCGCGCCTCGTCGGGCAGCGGAAGCGAGTTTGTGATGATGAGTTCGTCGATCGGCGCAGCCATGATCCGATCGAGCGCCGGCGGCGACAAGACACCGTGGGTCGACACCACGCGAATCGACAGGGCGCCTCGCTGCTTCAGGAGTTCTGCCGCGCCAACGACCGTGCCGGCCGTGTCGATCATGTCGTCGACGATGATGGCATTTCGGTCCTTCACATCGCCAACGACCCAGAGCGTCGACGTCTCATTCCGGACATCGGCCGCACGACGCTTGTGAACAAAGGCAACGCGGGCCCCGAGGTGCGCTGCATAGCGGGAGGCGAGTTTGACCCGGCCAGAGTCCGGGGAGACCATCGTGGTGCGACCTTCGGTGGTCTTGCGGAGGTAGGTCGAGAAAAGATGGAGCGCGGTCAGGTGGTCGAAGGGTTTGTCGACGAACCCCTGGATCTGACCGGTGTGGAGGTCGAGGCTGACGATCCGGTCCGCTCCGGCAACAACGAACAGGTCGCCCATCAGGCGTGCGGAGATCGGCTCGCGCGGCCGACCCTTCTTGTCCTGCCTGGCATATCCGTAGAACGGCATGACCGCAGTGATCCGCTTCGCCGACGCCCGCTTGAGGGCGTCGATCATGATCAACTGCTCCATGATGTTGAAGTTGAGCGGTTGCGTGTGGCTCTGGATCACAAAGGCGTCCGCCCCGCGAACGCTCTCGGTGTAGTGGATGTAGATCTCCCCGTTGGCGAACACAGATCGCTCGACACCGCCGAGTTCGACACCCAGAATGTGCGCCACTTCTTCGGCCAGGGGTTCATTGGCCGAGCCCGAGAACACCATCAACCGCTTCTGGCTCCGCAGCTCCATCAAACCCCGTCCTGAGACGCCCGACGCTTCCTTCGCTCAGCGTAGCCAGGGATCTCCTCTTGGAGCGAACGCTCAACGGCGAGCGCTCCTGTGGAGACGTCATGGCTGATCACTGAGCCTGCGCCGGTGTAGGCATCGTCGCCGACGGTTACCGGAGCGACGAGGATCGTGTCCGAGCCGATGAATGCGCGGTCCCCAATAATGGTCCGATTCTTCTCGAAGCCGTTGTAGTTCGCAGTGACCGTCGCCGCTCCGACGTTCGAGTCCTCACCGATCGTCGTATCACCGATGTAGCTGAGATGCGGTACCTTCGATCGGGGCCCAATCTGTGAGTTCTTGACTTCGACGAAGGCCCCCGCCTTCGAATCGACGGCGAGCACGGTGCCGGGTCGCAAGTACGTGAAGGGACCCACCGCTGCCAGCGGTCCAACCCTCGCGCTCTCAATGACGGCGAACCGCACGACGGCCGCGGCGGCGATGTGGGCATCGGTCGCATGGACGCTTGGCCCCACCTCGGCTCCGACCTCAACTGACGTCGCACCCTGGAGGTAGACGTCGGGGTGAATCGTTGCGCCTGCGGCGACCTCAACACCGGCGTCGATGTAGACACGCTCAGGATCGGTCATCGCGACCCCAGATTCCATCAGCTGCCCATTGATCCGACAACGCAGGACCTTGGATGCAACGGCGAGTTCGGCATGGGAGTTCACGCCGAGGCACTCCGCCTCCTCTGCGGCGACACTCGAGATCTTCTGAGCGTCGCCGGAGAGGATCCCGATCACGTCGGTGAGGTAGTACTCACCTTGATCATTGTCGCTCCTGAGACGATCCAGCGCATCGCCGAGAACGGCAGCGTCGAAGGCATATACCGAGATGTTCACCTCGGTGATTGCCCGCTGGGCTTCGTCTGCGTCGCGTTCTTCAACGATCCCGACGATTCGCCCGTCGGTCCGCCGGACACGCCCGTAGCCGGTAGGGTCCGCGAAGTTGGAGGTGAGCACCGTGGCGGCGGCACCATCGCTGCGGTGGGTCTCGAGCACCGAGGCAAGCGTGGCCGTGCGCAGCAACGGCATGTCGCCGAGGATGACGAGAACCGTGTCGACGTCGCCATCGCAAGCGCTGAAACCGACCCGTGCAGCGTCGCCCGTGCCGAGTTGTGGTTCCTGAACAGCCCCGATGGCGTGGGCCGGCAGCGAGGCGACGACCTCGTCAGCGCCGTAGCCGACGACGACGACGGTCTCGTCGGCGCCGAGGGGTTCGGCACCTGAGAGCGACCACCCGACCAGGCTGCGGCCGCAGGCGCGGTGGAGCACCTTCGGCCGGTCTGACTTCATCCTCGTGCCCTTCCCTGCGGCGAGCACGATCACGGCAAGACTCATGGAACCTCCATGGAGATGGCTGGGGGGACAGGGCTCGAACCCGTACTGGATGGACCAAAACCACCTGTGCTACCAGTTACACCACCCCCCAAAAGGGTGGATCATGAGGTTAGACGGGGTGGGAGAGTTGTTGGGTCTCCAGTTGCCAGTCGCCGGTCGCCATTCGGAGAGGGGTAGCTGAGTAGCTGAGAGGCGGCGGCACTGCAGTTCTCCCAGTGCACCGACGGCGAAGACAGACTACTCGACGTGTTCCCAGCCGCGGTTGATGGGGCAAACGGCCCGGGCGGCGGTTGCCTCCGGTGGGGTCGCGGCGACCGCGTCTTCGGCTTCATCCAGGGACGGGAGATAGGCAAACAGGGCGGATCCACTGCCGGTCATCGCGACCGGGAGGCCCCACCGGTGTGCCAGTTCGGCCCGCCACTCGTCGATCGCCGGGGCAACGGACACCGCTGCAGGGTAGAGATCGTTGACCAGGGGGCCGTAGTCCCGCAGTGCCGGCGGGAGCTCGGCGCCGCTGATCGCCGGCCCCTCTGGTCGATCGAGGCCGTCCCACGCACGGAAGACGTCGGCGGTACCGAGCGTGATCGGTGGAACAACGATCGCGAGGGCGAATCCCGTGGCGTCCGGCTGCGGGGCCACACGCTCGCCCCGCCCGGTGACGAATGCGGTGCCGCCGACGACCGCGAACGGGACATCCGAACCGAGGTCGGCGGCGAGCCTCCGCACATCGTCGAACGAGACCGAGAAGCGCAGGGCCGCGAGGTTGAGGGCCGCTGCTGCATCCGCGCTGCCTCCACCGAGTCCGGCAGGTGAGGGAATCTGCTTCGCGACCACCACACGTGTCGGCTGCTGCCGGCGCGCAACACGTCGGGCAGCAGCGACGGCCCTCCATGCGAGGTTCGTATCATCGGCAGGCGCACCGCCACCCGGAACCTCGATCGAGTCCTTCTCAGCATCCTCGACGATGATCCGGTCATACCAGTCAACGGTCTGGAACAGTCCGCGAAGCGGGTGGAGGCCGTCGGCATCGACCGGACGTACGCGGAGGCTGAGGTTCACCTTGGCAAAGGCTCGTGCCCTCATCGATCGACCTCCTCAGCGATCGCCACGTACGCTTCTGGCGAGAGATCCTCGGCCCGCAAGGTCGGGTCGATGCCGCAGCGTTCAAGAGTCGCAGTCGGCTCGGGAATCACGCCGACAAGGCTTCGGCGCACCATCTTCCTCCGCTGCCCGAATGCCGCGGTCGCAATCTCGACGGCGCGTTCCGCGGCTACCGGCGCCGCATGCCGCACCAACTCGACGACCGCGGACGACACCGACGGCACCGGGTAGAAGACGGTTGGCGCCACGGCGAAGGCGATTGAGCCGCTCGCGTGGAGCGAGGTGACGATCGACGGGATGCCGTAGGTGCGTGAACCTGGATCGGCGAGGAGTCGGTCGGCGACCTCGCGTTGCACCAGCATCACGAACCGGTCGACGTTCGCGGCAGATCGGAGCGCGTCGAGGACGATCCCCGTTCCGACGTTGTATGGCAGGTTCGACACGAACGACCACGGTCCCGGCCCGAGGTCCAGGCCCAGGTCGACACGGCTCGCATCGGTGTGTCGAAGGTCGACGTTTCCGAGGTCGCCCACGGTGTGCTGAAGCACCCGCACGAGTCCGGCATCAATCTCATACACCACGACACGGGCGCCCGTGGCAGCAAGGCCGGCGGTCAACGTTCCAGTCCCGCCGCCGATCTCTGCGACGTTCGAGTCCGGTCCGACATCGGCGAGACGCACGATGCGTTGGATGACGTTCGGATCGATAAGGAAGTTCTGGCCGTAGGCCTGATTCGGTCGAAGTCCGTACTCGTCGAGCAGACTCCGAATGGCTGCCCTCCCCTGTGGTGCGGGTTCAGGCACGCGGTGTGCCAAAGACACGGGCCGCGTTCTCAGCGGTGATGCGCGCGACGTCGTCTTCCGCCATCCCCCAGATCTCTGCGAGCATTGCACCGTTGAGCTTCGTCCACTCCGGTCGGTTGGGTTCCCCACGGTGCGGTTCCGGGGCGAGATAGGGGGTGTCGGTCTCGACCAGGGTGCACGCAGGAGGGGCCTCGGCTGCCCCGAGACGTACCGTGTCACCGGTCGTGTACGTAACAGGACCGGCAAACGAGAACGTCGCCCCGAGGGCGCGGAATCGCTTGGTCCAGCGGGGACCGCCGGTCCAGCAGTGGAGGACGGCCTTCTCTCCGATTTCCGCATCGCCGACAATCTCGTAGATGTCGGCGAACGAATCGCGGGTGTGCACGATCACCGGCTTGTCAAGATCGACGGCGAGTTGGACCTGGTCCCGGAACGCCCGCTGCTGATCCTCCTTGGGCGACAGGTTTCGGTAGTAGTCCAATCCGACCTCGCCGATCGCCGCCGCCTCGAGGGCCAGAGCGGCGATCCTCAGCCTCTGGTCGTCCCATTGATCAGCTTCATGGGGATGGAGTCCCGCAGCCCAGAGCACCCGGTCGGGCCGGCTCGCGGCGATGGTGCGCGCCGCGAGGCTGGTCTCGAGGTCGACGCCCGGAATGAGCATCCACTCGACACCCTCGGCAACAGCACCGTCGATCGCTGCAAGCGGATCATCGAGCATGAACACATGACAGTGACTGTCGACCCAGGCGACCATCGGTCCCTCACTCGTCCTCGTCAAAAGGCTCCATCTTGGTATAGAGCGGCCCCAATTCGCCAAGCTTCGTCCCGGCCTCAATCGACGGACGTTCCCACGCCGGACCGTCGTCGCCCATCCCGACCGAGAATGCTTCGAGCAGCTTGACGGTCGTGAACGGCATGTAGGGGTACAACGCCACGGCGATCCCTGCGATTGCGTCGATGGCGACCGCGAGGGTGGTCCCGGTGCGGACCAGGTCGGTCTTGGCGGTCTTCCACGGCTCACGGTCGTTGAGGTAGACGTTGACCGCCTGCGCACCGGCCATCGCACGCTGCAGCCCGCCCCTGAGCCTTACATCTGCGATCAGGTCGCCGACCTCTCCGAGCGTCGCATCGACTGAGGCGAGGAGCGTCGCATCTTCATCATCGGATCCGGTCGTCGGCTGGACGACACCGTCGAAGTAGCGAGCGGTCATGGCCGCGACGCGATTGACGAGGTTGCCCCACGTCGCGACGAGCTCATCGTTGATCCGACGAATCATGTCGTTGTCGGACATGTCGGCGTCGTTGGTCTCCGGGAAGTTGATCGCGAGGGCATACCGGAGTGCGTCCGGTTCGAAGTGATCGATGTACCACGAGATTGACCGTCCAACTCCCCGACTCGCGGATCCCTTCTCGCCACGGAACGTGATGAACTGGTTGGCAGGAACATCGGTCGGCAGCTCGAGCCCGCCGTATCCCATCAACAACGCCGGCCAGTACACGGCGTGGAAGGGGATGTTGTCCTTGCCGATGAAGTAGTAGCTCTCGGCCTCCGGGTTCTCCCACCAGTCCTTCCAGGCATCGGGTTCGCCGCGGAGCCGCGCCCACTCCTTGGCCGCGGAGAGATAGCCCATGACGGCTTCCCACCAGACGTAGATCGACTTGCCGTCGCCCAGATCATCGACCGGAAGCGGGATCCCCCACTCGAGGTCCCGGGTGAACGCCCGATCGTGGAGTCCGTCGTCGACCATCCCGATGGCGAAGTTGACGACGTGCGGCCGCCAGCCTTCCCGGGAGCGAAGCCACTCGAGCAGCGGCTCCTGGAACTCCGACAGTTTCCAGTAGTAGTGCTCGGTCTCGCGCAGCACCGGAACGGTCGTCGACAGCTTGGATCGGGGGTCGATCAGGTCGATCGGGTCGAGCGTCCGGCCGCAGTTGTCACACTGATCGCCGCGGGCATCGCCGTATCCGCAATGCGGGCAGGTTCCTTCGACATAGCGATCGGGGAGAAAACGCCCGACTTCCTGGTCGAAGAACTGCTCGGTCGTCTTGCGGTAGAGGTAGCCATTGTCGAGCAGTCGCACAAAGAAGTCCTGCGCGACCTCGCGGTGCGTGTCGGTCCCCGTCGTCGTGTACAGGTCGTAGGTGAAGCCGAGGTCCTTCCAGTTCTGCTCGATCTCGCTGTGGTAGCGATCGACGATCTCTGCCGGGCTGACACCCTCTTCGTCGGCACGGACCGTGATCGGGGTGCCGTGCACGTCGCTGCCCGAAACCATCAGAACCCGATTGCCGATTGCCCGCTGGTAGCGGGCAAACACGTCGGGGGGGAGGTAGGCGCCACCGAGGTGGCCGAGATGGCGCGAACCACTGGCGTACGGCCAGGCAACGGCCACGAGAACGTTCTTGGGTTGGTGGGTGTCAGTCACGGTGGTGCGATGGTAGCGGTGTGGTTCAATGTGGCGCGCGGAGCGAACGACCATACGCGCTCGACCGACCGGTACAATCTGTCAGGAAAGACTGATCGGCTCCGACCGTTGATGGAGGTTCCCCGTTGGATACCGTGATGGTTCGCAAGATCGACGACCTTGGTCGCATTGTGGTGCCGGCTGAGACGCGACGTCTCTTCAACATCCACGAGGGGGACGAACTCGAGATTGGCGTCGAGAACGATGCAATCGTGATCCGCAAGCTCGAAGCGACGTGCGTGTTCTGCGGTTCTGCCGAGGGGATCTCAGCGTTCAAGAGTCGTGGCGTGTGCGCGGAATGCCGCCGCTCGCTGACCGCCGACTAGCAGCGCGAGACTCCAGCGCCGCTTCGTAGAGGGCGCGGCGCGAGACGCCGGTTTCGGCTGCGACATCCTTCGCGGCGCTCGAGAGCCGCTCCCCTGCAGACATCCGACCCTCCACCAGCACCAGGGCTGCAGCGAAGTCCGGAGGCTCTTCCGCCTTGCCCTCGAGCACCAGGGTGAACTCGCCCCTTGGTTCGACATCGGCGGTCCAGTGCTCGACGGCCTCCGCGAGCGTTCCGGTCCAGATCTCTTCGTGGAGTTTCGTGATCTCTCGGGCAACGACGACGATCCGGTCAGGGCCGGCCTGTGCTGCAAGCTCGGCAAGGTCCTTCACGACCCGGCTCGGTGCCGAGAAGAGCACGACCGGGCGCTCATCGTCGGCGACGGTCTCGATTCTCCGTTCCCGATCCTCGCCGCTGCGTGGGAGGAATCCCTCGAACACAAACCGGTCACCCCCGAGACCGGCAACCGCAATCGCCGATGTCACCGCGCTCGGACCGGGAACCACCGACACGACCGCACCAACCGATCGCGCGGCCCTCACGGCTGCGACCCCGGGATCGGATACCGCCGGCATGCCGGCGTCGCTGACGAGGGCAATGGTCTCCCCCGCTTCAAGCAGCGTGCTGATCTCGACGGATCGCTGCTGCTCGTTGCCCTGGAAGAATGATCGCATCTCGGCCTTGACCCCAAGACGCTCGAGGAGTCTGCCGGTACGGCGCGTGTCCTCTGCGAAGACGACGGAGGCGCCCCTCAGCGTTTCGGTGAGGCGCGGCGAGGCATCATCCAAATTGCCGATCGGGGTGGCACACACAACAAGGCGACCGCTCATGGCACCGAGGATGGCAGAACGGTGAGTCTTGCGCCGGTATCGGGTCCGCGGTCCCGGATCGGCAACTCGAGGATCCAATCGCTCCGTGCAGCGACGCGTCGGCCTGCCGTCAGGATGTCCTGATGCACGACGCCGCCGTCACGATCGATGTGAACGATACGGAGCGGGCCCATCCCGGGTGGGGCGTACACCGAGCGGGCACGGAGCAGCAGGCCGCCGGTCGTTTCGCAGCGCAATCCGATCAGCCGGCCCAGGAACGTGGTCGCGGTCGAAACCTGCGGCGAGCTCCAGGACCCCGAGGTAGCGACCACCAGGCGTCCCGGCCGGTACGACCGACCGCCTGGTACGCTCCCGCT
>Ga0316189_10004837_pt1 | contig 12918 bp, 16 predicted proteins | sample LowCovwburrow_MG_FD_204930 | JGI IMG/M metagenome (GOLD analysis project Ga0316189, IMG submission 204930) | Coastal sediment microbial communities from Maine, United States - Lowes Cove worm burrow | ecosystem: Environmental > Aquatic > Marine > Coastal > Sediment | place: USA: Maine... | reverse complement strand
AGGCAGACCGGCAAGCATGATCTGGACGTGACACCGTTTGTCGTCACCACCCTTTGGACCATTGATGTCGGATAACCGCACAACAATCCGCTGGATATGATTGTCAGCCGAAGTGAGAGCAAAACGCAGTCGCCGTTGTGTGTAGCTGCCAAGTGCATCGGTCAGGTCAAAATTCCTGGTATGTATGGATATATGCATTTTTTTGCTCTCCTCTGTGACATCGAATCTAAATCGTTGCGACAAGGCTAGACACGTCAGTTGCCTGAAAAAAGTCGATAATTGGCGTAGAAAGCTTCGTAATTTACGAAGTGTTTATATTTCGGCAGCGGCGTCTCCGCCGGGGAAGGGCAGGACAGTCCTGGAGGCTTGGGGTGCGCAGGTTTACCGGATTGTTCAGGGCGTGTTTCGCTGGTTTTCCCGGGTGATTATAGACTCGCCGGTTCCCAGCCAGAATCCCAGGCTTTTCTCCAGGAATTCATCCCAGGGCATGTAGTGAGATCCATCACAGGAAAAGTTCAGGCCGACCATTCCATTGAAAATATTGAGTGAACCGGCGCGCAGGTAGATGGTTTCATCCATGAAGCGCAATTCACGAAATGTTCTGAAGACTTCGCCGACTTTTTCCAGTGGAATCACCGCATCTTCCGGGTAGGGATCTTCGCGATAGGTCAGAACAATGCCGGGATCGGTCAGGTCTTCAATATCCAGGATGCGATAGCGAAGCGGATCATTGATGAACCAGAGTGTGGCGCGGGAGCTGGAGAAATGCAGTTTGCCATGGAAAACGCCGTGTACCGCGAACAACTCGGTGAGCAGGTCAAGGACCTCATCGATGCGCTGGTCCAGGGGGCTTTCGACGCGTTGCTGATTAAACAGGCCACTGCGTATCGCCGGGTCGCCCTTGATCTGCACCCACTTCTCGGGTTGTTTACAGATCTCGCGGGTCAGGGGGAGTTCGCGCAGGTCGAAATCCGCACCAAGATAGCCGTTTAAGATGCCGTCCTCATTCTCTACACGTTGTACCGCGGTCAGCGACGGGCGCCTTGCATTGCGGCTTAAATATGCGTCGGACATGGTGAACCGCTCACCGGCGAGCGCGCCGGCCAGATAGGGACGTTGGCTGCGGTCGCGGCCGAACTGATCTGGCAAAAGTCCCCGTGCAGTCACATTGGCGGTGATCTGGCGTGCCTGCGCATCGAGCGCGTACAGGTATTTGCAGCTCGGCAGTGTCTGCATTTGCTGTGTCAAAAGATTTTCCAGCGCATCGCGGTCGGGCCAGAGCTCGGCGCAGTGCTGTGCAAGCCGTTCCATGGGAGCACTGAGCATGCCGCTCAGAAGCACGCGCTGGCGTGCCACTGCCGCTTTTAATACCTGCCCCATAACACTCTCTGCCCCCGGTCGATGTACAACATCTAGTTTGCGTGTGGTTGAAAAAAATTCCAGGCCAATGGTACAGGCTACAGGGACTGGACTGATAGCTGGCTTAATATAGATAAAAATCTATCTATATTGAAAATTTTATCGATTGGAATAAAAGCTTCAGTATTTATAAGCTTTTTTCATCCAAATGGCCGGGATGTCGGGCAGGTGATATTCCGAAAACAGGAGTGCCCGGTTGCGCGGTATCGATCAGTACCGGTTAGTCCGTCACAGTAGCTCCGCTAAATCGAAGCAGCGAGATGATAGAACTCAGAACCTACGTTTACATTGATTCGCTGCAGCCACAACTGGCCGAATACATGGCCTCAGTATCGCAGGGTTTTCCGCCGGTTCCGGGTGATGCCTGCCTCTGGGTTGAAGTGGCACCGGGAATGGCGGTACACCGGATCACCGACATCGCGTTGAAGGCGTCGCAGGTCAAATTGACACAGCAAGTTGTGGAGCGTGCGTTTGGGTCTATGGTGATTCATAGTCAAGATCAGAGTGATGTGCAGGAATCGGGCAGGGTTCTGCTGTCGAGTATCAACGCCCGGGCTGAAGATCGTGATCCATGTGAAATCGAGTGGCAGGAAATCATTCGCGGCATGACGTCTGATCACACCGTACTGATCAACCGCCAGCACCGGGGCGGTTCCATGATGATTCCCGGCGAGAGCATGTTCATTCTGGAGACCCAGCCTGCGGGTTACATTACCTATGCCGCCAATCAGGCGGAAAAAGCCGCCAATATTACCTTGGTCGATGTGCGCGCCGTCGGTGCCTACGGTCGTCTTACTCTGTCCGGGCGCGAAGCCGATGTCGAAGAAGCTGCGGCCGCCGCCATCAACGCCGTCCAACAGCCGGCGTTGTGCTAGCCATGCATAGACAGGAACTGCTTCGACTGCTGAATAATCATTCCACCCGCTTCATGGAGGAGGCGGGTTTTGTCGCGCGTGCACGTGCCTTTGTTGAGACCAATGCTGACTGCTTTCATCGCGATCACTGGCCCGCGCACGTCACCGGTTCCGCCTGGGTGGTTAGTCCTGATCGAAGCCGTGTATTGATGATGCATCACCGCAAGTTGAATCAGTGGTTCCAGCCAGGTGGACATGCGGATGGTGATGCGGACATCCTGCGGGTCGCCTTGCGCGAGACTGCCGAGGAATCGGGGCTGGAAACGCGACATGTCAAATTGTTGCACATGGAGATTTTTGATGTCGATGTGCACACCATTGCCGCCAATGAGCACGATCCGCAACACGAACATGTTGATATCCGTTTTCTGGTTGAGATTGACGACAGTTTGCCGGTACCCGGTAATGACGAGTCTCACGAAGTCCTGTGGCTGAGGCTGAATGATGTATCTACCTATAATAATAACCGTTCAACCTGGCGCATGACAGAAAAGACCCGTCGGCTGCGCAGTCAATCCCCATTGAGAAAAACCGCATGACGCCGGGTGATTTCTACCACCTTGCGCCGGACTGGGTCATTGCCGCGGCAAACATGGCCGTCGTGTTGCTGTGTGCATTCCGCTTGTTACCCGTGTCAACCAGGGCCAGGCGGTCGTTATGACATATAGATAAAAATGTATGGATAGTTAAAGAAATATCAATTGGAACTATGTATAGAGTCGAGACTATGATTTATTCAGGTTTCATAAGTCTCACGGTGATTCACTGATCAGTCACAGATAATGATCAGCAACAGAAACAGGAGTTAAACATGGCCTCGAAAGCATACGATGCAGGTGTAAAAGAATACCGCGACATGTACTGGACCCCGGACTATGTTCCGCTGGATACAGATCTTTTGGCGTGTTTCAAGGTTACCGGTCAACCCGGTGTGCCGCGTGAAGAGGTCGCCGCCGCGGTTGCGGCTGAATCCTCCACCGGTACCTGGAGTACCGTGTGGTCGGAACTGCTGACCGACCTTGAGTATTACAAGGGTCGTGCCTACCGCATCGAAGATGTGCCGGGCGATTCCGAGTCCTTCTATGCCTTCGTTGCCTACCCGCTCGATCTTTTCGAGGAAGGTTCCATAGTCAATGTGCTCACTTCCCTGGTCGGCAATGTGTTCGGCTTCAAGGCGCTCAAGCATTTGCGCCTTGAGGACATCCGCTTCCCGATCGCTTACATCAAGACATGCGGAGGCCCCCCTGCCGGTATCGCAGTCGAACGCGACCGCCTGGCCAAGTACGGCCGTCCCATGCTGGGCGCCACGATCAAGCCGAAGCTCGGGTTGTCAGCCAAGAACTACGGACGAGCGGTTTACGAATGCCTGCGCGGCGGTCTGGACATGACCAAGGATGACGAGAACGTCAACTCTCAGCCGTTCATGCGCTGGCGTGACCGTTTCGAATTCGTTGGCGAGGCCATTCAGAAGGCTGAGCAGGAGACTGGTGAGCGCAAGGGTCATTACCTGAACGTGACCGCACCGACGCCGGAAGAGATGTATGAACGCGCCGAGTTCGCCAAAGAGGTCGGCTCGCCGATCCTCATGCACGACTTTCTCACCGGTGGCTTCACCGCTAACACCGGCCTGGCTAACTGGTGCCGCAAGAACGGCATGCTGCTGCACATCCACCGCGCCATGCACGCGGTCATCGACCGTCACCCGAAGCACGGTATTCATTTCCGCGTACTGGCCAAGTGCCTGCGTCTGTCCGGCGGCGACCACCTGCACACTGGTACCGTTGTCGGCAAGCTGGAAGGTGACCGTGCATCGACGCTCGGCTTTGTCGATCAACTGCGGGAGTCTTTCATACCAGAGGATCGCTCGCGTGGCGTGTTCTTCGACCAGGATTGGGGTTCCCTGCCGGGCGTCATGGCAGTAGCTTCCGGTGGTATCCACGTTTGGCATATGCCTGCGCTGGTTACGATCTTCGGTGACGATTCCATGTTGCAGTTCGGTGGTGGTACCCAGGGGCATCCGTGGGGTAACGCTGCTGGCGCAGCTGCCAACCGCGTGGCGCTTGAAGCTTCCATCAAGGCGCGCAATCAGGGTCGCGAAATTGAGAAAGAGGCACGCGACATTCTAATGGAGGCTGCCAAGAGCAGCCCTGAACTGGCGATCGCACTCGAGACCTGGAAAGAGATCAAGTTCGAGTTCGAAACCGTGGACAAGCTGGACGTCGGCTAAGCCCGTCGCATTCCATCTAACGCACAGTAAATAGATTCAACAGGAGACAAGACCATGTCTGCAAGTCATGAAGTGGGTGATTTTCAAACTGCACAAACCCTGGAGACCTTCGGTTTCCTGCCTAAGCTGACCCAACAAGAGGTGTTCGAACAGATTTCGTACCTGATTGCTAACGGCTGGACGCCGTCAATCGAACACGAACACCCGAGTAAGGCATATAACCACTACTGGACCATGTGGAAACTGCCGTTTTTCGGTGAGCAGGACCTGAACGCGGTGGTTGCCGAGCTCGACGCCTGCCATCGCGCCTACCCGGATCACCACGTACGTCTGATCGGCTACGACAACTACGCCCAGAGCCAGGGTGTATGTTTCGTGGTCCACGAGGGGCGTGTCTGATCGACGCGGAGTTCACAAAGGCCGCGTGATCGCGGCTGCGGATAAAGGCTGATTAAAGCGGGGATGACAATGGAAGCAACGGCAAATGCAAACAGTGGAAGAGCGCTGGCGTTGGCTAGGCGCAAGGCAATGTCCAGCGGTGGCAAGGCTGCGCTCGGCAATCGGTCGGGCACAACCGCGCCGGCGCCGAGTTCGCGTCCACCGGTGCGTGCCGGCGCGGCAGCCAGTGCTGGTAACAGCTCGCGCAAGGCTTCGCTGGAGCGTCGCCGTGCCATGTCGACCCACGGCAAGAAGGCTGTAAGCACGGCTGACCGCGTCCGTGGACCCGAGATCAAATCCGGAACTAAAAGCGTGGCAGCAGCTGCCACGCCGGATACGCCAGCTAAGGAAGGGTGCGGTTGCGGCTGTGGCGGCAAAGGTGATTGTGGCGACCAGGCGTCGGTCACGACACCCAGTGCCGCGGTGGCCAGTCCACGCTGCCATCGACCCGTTCGTCCGGCGATTGCCCTTAACCCGGGTAAGGCGGCCGCATTGGCTCGCCGCCGTGCCCAGTCGTCGCGTGGCAAGGCCGGCATCAGCAGTGCCGGCATGTCCGAGGCACAGACAGCGCGTGCCGTCAATCCACAAATGACGGGCCGTGAACTGGCCAGGGCCTTGCGTGATCAACGCAGTCGTCGCGGTTCCAGCGGGCAGAAGAAGTCCGCACCGACCGGCCGTCGTCGCAAGGCGGCGGATAGCAATACCGGTGCGGCAAAGGATGCGCCCTGGAAGGTCGGTGCCGGCGAGACCAGTCATGGCCAGACCGTAACCGGTACCATGGTCGGGCGTAGTCAAGATGTTACCGGTGACGAACCGAGCACCTGCCGAGCTATTACCGGAACTGAATATCTCGGCGCCGACATCTTTCGTGAATTCTGCCAGCGCGATCCGGGTTCGGTGCCGCGCAAAGTTGGCGTCACCTCGACCTCGCACGGTAATGCCGTCAGTGGTAACCGCATCGGTCGCGGTGAAAATGTAACTGGTAACGAACCGGGAACCTGCAAGCGCGTGACCGGCAACGAGTACATCAGCGCCGATCAGTCGCAGGGTTATTGCGGCGAGTTTCTCGCCAAATCGCCGCGTAAAGTGACGCGCGCCGAAACAGTCAAGGGCAAAGCCATGACCGGCAACAATGTCGGGCGCTCGGAGAAAGTTACCGGTGACGAGCCGGGGATGAATCGCCAATTGACCGGTACCCAGTACACACAGCCCGAGGATATCGGTGCGGCACCGGCGAAAGTTGGTACCAGCGCCACTCTGCGCGGCGGCAATATCACTGGCACCATGGTTGGCCGTGGTCAAAGCGTGACCGGCGATGAGCCGGGCAGCTGCCGCGATGTCACCGGCGACGACTATGTTGGGCAGGAACAGTACAGCGGGTTTTGCAACACTGCCCCTGCGCCGACCGACCGCAAAGTTGGTGTGTCTGCGACCGGCAAGGGTATGGCGGTGACCGGTACCATGACTGACCGCGAGAGTAAGGTGACGGGAAATGAACCTGGCACCTGTAAAGCGGTAACCGGTACACCTTATGCCGGCAGTGATTCGTACGGAAATTTCTGTCCAGCCGACGATGCAGCACAGGCAGGTATGCGCACCAGACAGTCACGCGCTACACCGGGGATGCCAATGACCGGTATTCAACCGGGCGTTGGTGGCAAAATGACCGGAGCTCAGAAGGGCGTCTGCGAGCCACTGACCGGGACGCCTTATGTCGGTGCTGACCAGTTCGCAGACGCCTGTCCGGCAACGCCGGCGGATAGCGCCAGCCCGGACTTTCCGCAGTCGATGGAAAACGCACCCTGGCAACAGTTCAGTGTGTCAACGCCATCCGGAGGCGCGCAGGGTGCTCGCGGTTCCACAGGTGTTAGCGGCAACAGTTACGAACAGGGTCTTATTACCGGTCCGTTCGGTATGGCGCCCGGCAAAGTCACCGGTACCGAAGAGGCGCGTTTCGGTAAGGAAAAACTTCAGGCCGCTGATATGCGTCCGCAAGCCACCGAAGAGGTCGAGGGGCGTGTCAAGTCGCGAATCTCGGGTGAAGGTCAGGATGCCGGTTTGAAGATTACCGGTGATGACTGGGATCGTGGCAATAACGTTACCGGTACCGAGGGGGCTTCGGCGAGGCGCCGTAATCCCACGATGCGCACTGCGCAGGCCGCTTCCCTGCCGGTCGATTCGAAGCGCAATAAAGACATGACGGTGCCACTGAGCAAAGTGACCGGCGGCAGCGGCAACACCGAACGGGGTTCGCTGGTGACCTATTCAGGAGGTGCCCGCGGTTAAGTCCGTGGATGAATAGCCATGCTTAGCGCACGCAACAGGCATAACCGCTACAAAACGTCGAACCCGGCGCCGGCACGTCTTGGTCGTCCGGGTGACCGCGCCGGGCGTTCACCGGCAGCGACGGGCGTGCAGGTTGCGGGTGCTGCCTATACGAGCCAGCATCCGCTGACCAATAGCGGGGAAAATGCGCATCTCTATGCATACGAAAGCAATGTAAAAGAGGCGTTCGACGCCATCGTGCCAACTTTGAAACAGATATCGGCCCTGCAGCATGAGGCGGATTTTGAGCAGCGGGCCCAGCAGCTCGCGCGCGCCCAGCTTGGCTTTGAACTGCCGGCGGCGTTGCTTGATGACGCCTGGGTGACGCAGTTGGATATGCGCAGACTGTTTGCCTGGTGTGTGTTTGAGACCTATCATCGTTTTTGCGATGAAGTGTTCACCCGTGACTCCTTGGGTAACGGTGACGAGGCAAAATTTCAGGCTTTCCTGGAAGAATGCGGTTTTCATATTCTGGATGTATCGCCTTGTGCCGATGGCCGTTTGGCCCATGTCATCCGTTACGTACTGCGCATGCCTTCCAAGGCGGTCCGGCGCCGGTCTTTTGCGGGCGCGATGTTCGATATTGAAGACAGTCTGGAGAAGTGGACCCGGACCGAGTTGTTGCGCTTCCGTGAAGGCAAGCCCAATACGTCGGATGCGCCGACCCGTTATCTGAAGGTGGTGGTTTACCACCACAGTTCCGTTGATCCGGAACATCAGGGTTGCGCGGCCCATGGCTCTGACACCGGTAAGGCCGCTCAGGGCGGTGTGGATCGTTTGCTCGGCTTCCAGCAGGCGGTGCAGAACACCTATTGTTGTGGTGCTTCCATCGATTGCCTGCTGATCGGTATGGATACGGACACCGACGCCATTCGTATTCATATGCCGGATACCGGTGGCGGAATCGATCTGGAAAATTACATCGACAGCATCGAGGTGTTTGATGCGACTGCCCGTATGTCGGCCAGTCAGGCGGAACAATGGATTAAGGATCATATCAGCCAGAAGGGTGGCGGCAATTTGGCAGAGGGTATGGCGCGATTCATGGCCTATCTGCTGACGAACAACATTTCGCAGTTGGACTATGTGCGTGGTTACTACGGCGGTCATTACAGCGACATTGGCCATGCGGAGCGTTTTATCGGTGCCGGGATCGGTTTCGAGGAAGTGCAGTTACGGAACCTGACCTTTTTTGCTTATCTCAGTACGGTGGAAGAGGCGGCCAAGGACCTGGATGTGGGCATCAGCATTTTCAGCGGTCTGAATGCGTCACATGGTCTGCCGGTACCCATCGTGGTGCGCTATGACTATCACGGGAATGTGCCCGGTGAACGGGAACGGGCGGAAGAACATTGTCAGCGCGTGGCGAATGCCTTGCATGAGCGTTACGAAGATCTGTACGGCCAGGGCTTGCTGCACACCTTGCAGGTGGTGCGGGATATCAATGTCGCGGGCCAAATAGAAATATTGGATTGTTCTGTCAAAACCCAAGCGGACCAAGGGGCGCACTGATGAAGATTTGTCAGGTTGAAAAACCATTGGTAGCCACCAATCGCATCCCTGGCCTGGAGCACAAACACATGCAGGTGGTGCGCGATGGCAGTGCAATGCTGGTTGCCGTGGATGCCGTTGGCTGCATTCCCGGTGACTGGGTGATCTGTGTGGGCAGTTCCGCTGCGCGCGAAGCCGCCGGCAGCAAGGAGTATCCGAGCGATCTGACTATTGTCGGAATTATTGATCACTGGGAACCCGAAGAGGCACAAGGCTGATGGATATCCTGCAGGTCGAATCAGCGCTGGTATGTACGCGCCGCGTCGGTGGGTTGAAACAGACCAGTCTGCGTGTATTACGTGACGCCGTCGGTGGCCGATACGTTGCGGTCGACCCGGTCGGTGCCCGAGAAGGTAACTGGGTATTCACGCTGAGTGGTTCGGCCGCGCGCTATGCGGCGGGTGATTTCGGTGTATTCACCGACCTGACTATCGGCGGCATTATTGACTATTGGGAGGCTGGCAAGGAATAGCCAACCGGTACAGAGGCAAAAGCAGTAACGCGTTTTAAAGATTGTTTGAGTAACACTGGCGTATTAACAATACAGGAGATAGTAAGATGGCAAGCGATAACTATGGTATAGCTCTGGGTATGATCGAAACCCGTGGACTGGTGCCGGCAATCGAAGCGGCGGACGCGATGACCAAAGCAGCGGAAGTCCGCCTGATTGGCCGTGAATTTGTCGGTGGTGGTTACGTAACCGTTCTGGTTCGTGGTGAAACCGGCGCCGTCAATGCTGCCGTTCGCGCTGGCGCTGACGCTTGTGAACGCGTTGGTGACGGACTGGTTGCGGCACATATCATTGCCCGTCCCCATCGAGAAGTGGAACCGGTACTGCCCGCAGGTGGTAGTGTCGATTCTGCAGCTGCTGCCTGATCGCAGCGGCCTCGCATATAACTGAACTGATAGCAGGAGATACAGACCATGGCCAACGAACAAACAGGTATTGCCCTGGGCATGATAGAGACGCGTGGCTTGGTGCCCGCCATTGAAGCGGCGGATGCGATGACCAAGGCTGCGGAAGTAAGTCTGATAGGACGCGAGTTCGTGGGAGGGGGTTATGTTACCGTCCTCGTACGAGGAGAAACCGGCGCTGTCAATGCGGCTGTGCGTGCCGGCGCGGATGCCTGTGAGCGAGTTGGTGATGGACTGGTCGCGGCACATATCATTGCCCGTCCTCATAGTGAAGTAGAGCCGGTGCTCAGCGATGCAAACGGTAATCGTCCGGCACGCAGTTGATCTCAGCCTGATTGATATGTCGTCATGCTGCCTGTAAACGTTGATCAGCGCGTTCTCGGTTACCTCGGCAGGGCTTTAAGTCTTGAGCTCTCCGCGGTGCAGCTCTACAGTACCCAGGCCAAACTTGTTGAAGCCTGGGGGCTGGCCGAGGTGGCCGGGAAGCTGAGCGCTGAAGCAGCCGAGGAACTGGCGCATGCCGAACGTATCATCAGTCGCATGCTCGCACTTGGAGCGGCCCCGAATGCATCACAGTTACGACCGGTGCAGCTGGGCCGCAACCTGCAGGAATTATTGCAGGTAAACCATGCATTCGAATCGGAAGTCGTCAGCCTGTACGAAGATGCGACCAGGCATAGTGCGAGGGTTGGCGATCATGACAGCCGGCTGTTTTTCGAAGCCTTGCACGCCGAGGAAAAAGAGCACGCCCGGCATATGCTGGATTGGCTGCAGGAGCTGCAAGATGTCAATACTACAGTTTCAACTTGAACACTGGTCAGTATGGGAGAATAGCAATGAGTGAGCAGTGGAAGGAACGGGCCCGGCCCGAGCGGTTGGAGCGGCGTTACCAGTTTGTGGATTATGAAAGTTTACGCGATTTTCTGGATCGGGCCGCCGCGTTATCGGAACGTGAAGGGCTGTATCCTGATATGGGTTTTGGCCGTGATTATGTCAATATGACGATTCACAGTGCTGAAGATGACAATACACTGGGGGAACAGCAGCGTCGCCTGGCGCAGGAGCTCGATGCCCTCGCCATGCAAAAAGCCGGCTGAGGTTGAGGTAGTGTCCATCATTGCACTGGTGGGCAACAAGGGCGGTGCGGGCAAAACTACGCTGGCTGTTAACCTCGCGGCAGGCCTGGCGCGCCAGCAGAGTGTGGCGGTGATTGACGCCGACCCACAGGGTTCGGCACTGCAGTGGCGCGCGATTGCCGGCGATGCATCGGCACCGCCTGTTGCTGCAGCTGAGGCAGACCTGCAACGCCAGGCGTTTAAACTTTTGCAGGACTACCGTTGGGTGGTGATCGACTGTCCGCCTTCCGTGCACGCGCCCCAGACCGGCGCGGTGCTGGGCTTCGGAGATCTGGCTCTGATCCCCGTGCAACCCTCGCCAATGGATTTATGGGCAAATGTGCATATCGAACAATCGATTGAAGATGCACATAAAGTCAATCCTTCGCTGCGGACACTACTGGTTATCAACCAACTGGAGCCACGCACCACACTTTCGCGCCTGGTCCGTGATGCCTTGTCAGAGATTGCCTTCCCGGTGGCAGATGCCGCAGTAAGGCGTCGCGCCATTTATCGCGCCAGTGCGCTGCAAGGCAAGAGCGTATTTGACATGGGACGCCGTGGTGCGGATGCTGCGGCCGAGATCGATCAATTGATCCAGGAGGTAAGCACAGCATGAGCAGTACAGACAAAACCCGCCAGCAGCTGGTGGATTCAATGCGCAAAACAAAAGCCGCCGCAGCCAGCAAAAAAACAGCCGGGAATAAAACGCCGCGGCCAGCTACTCGGGCCGCGAAGACGACGAAAAAAGCAGCCTCGACCACGACGGGAAAGCGCTCCGTTAAAGTTGAAGTGGGATCACGGCCGGAAACTCGCGACCCGTACCGGGTGGGTCGCCGGGTGTGGCCGGATTGAATCGTTAAGCATGTATAATAATCTATATAAAATATAAAAAATATCGATTACAATAAATGTTTATTTCTATAGATAATCAAACTGAACCTGAATCACATACTGATGGAAGATCAGGTTTCACCAGTCTGATCAGGGTGCTGGTAAGTGTATTTACCGGCTTTGATGACCGGAGTTGCAGAACGTTTTAAAAAAAGCGTCCGGCCACTGATTTGGCGGGACTGGTTTTCGGCTGGCAAGGCCGTCACTAATGGACAGGAGGCAAGACCGATGCAAAGGTTGTTTCCGCAAAAACTACTTACCATCATTACTATGGATACACTCGAGGACACCCTGGCCGAGATGGTTCGTCGCCGGGGCTCCAGTGGTTACACGATTGTTGAGGCGCGTGGTGCCGGCTCCAGCGGCGAGGTTTCAGGCGAGCTGGATGTGGATACCAGTATAAAATTTCATGTGATCGTTCCTGCGGGCCGCATGTCGGGCATGCTGGACGATCTGGAGGAACTGCTGCGGGAAGGTCACCATATCACTGCATTCGTTTCTGATGTGGCTGTTCTGGGGTCGGAAAAATTTGAGTAAACACCGGCAGCAACTCGAACCACGACTCGATAAAAGACGCATCCTTCACTTCAGGTAGCAAGGGCTGATTGAATGGGTTCTTCAGACGACAACGAGTACACACCGGCCGCGGCGATGCCGGATTACCTGATACGGCATATGACCTTGCGTCAGTTACAGGTGTTCGAAGCTATCGTCAGGCTCGGCAGTTTCACGCGTGCAGCGCAGGAATTGTTTCTGACTCAGCCAACCGTTTCCATGCAGATCAAAAAGCTGACCGATGCCCTTGGCCTGCCCCTGTTCGAACACGTCGGTCGCAAAGTCGAACCGACCGAGGCCGGTCTGGCACTTTATAAGTCGAGTCGTGAATTGTTCGAAACCCTGGCAAACCTGGAGATGACGGTTGCCGATCTGAAGGGTCTTAAAGTCGGGCGCCTGCGCATGGGGGTAATAACCACGGCGAAATATCTGGCGCCTGAAATTCTGGGTGAGTTCAGCCGTCTTTATCCGGGAATCGATCTTGCGCTCAAAGTCACCAATCGCGAACGTATCATTGAACGGATGCACAGTAATGAGGATGACCTGTATATCATGGGTCAGGCAC
>Ga0316189_10004836_pt1 | contig 12922 bp, 9 predicted proteins | sample LowCovwburrow_MG_FD_204930 | JGI IMG/M metagenome (GOLD analysis project Ga0316189, IMG submission 204930) | Coastal sediment microbial communities from Maine, United States - Lowes Cove worm burrow | ecosystem: Environmental > Aquatic > Marine > Coastal > Sediment | place: USA: Maine... | reverse complement strand
ATACGTTTGACCCTCAGGAGTGCGCTTGATGGCATCAAAAGTGCCCGGATTGGTTATGACTGATCCACTGATCGCAAAGCTACCTTGCTCCTTTATCGTGATATATTGGTCGTTGGTACTTTCTTTCTTCAGTGCACAGGAAGCAAGCAAAATTGAAACGAACAATAGAGCGATAGTTCCTTCTTGAATTAACTTTTTCATTCTTTTATTGTAATCAGAGTAACTTATTTCCGAAGGTAAGTAATCATATGAAAAAGCAGCTCTATGTTTTGCCTAATATCCAGTTCATAAATGCTCAATCATATCAAATTAATCGAGAGCTTTTGATGTAATGAATGTTTCGTTCTTTCAGATAATTAATGAAATAGTTAAAACAAGCTTCATGTTTACCAACCAATTCCGGTGGAAAGACCCCTTTTTCGGAGAACAATCCTTCCAAAAACATATTGGCTGCTGCCGTTGCCGTATAGCCTGTTGTTCTTGCCATAGATGATGTATCTGTATCCGGGCAATATTCATCATGCAAATCGTAAATGATCTCCTCTTTTTTTCCTTCTGCATTTTCCCCTTTTAAGGTTACCCTCATTACGGTTAATTCTTCTTCTTTTTCGCCTAATTTCCATTCATCAAACAGAATCTTACTGGTAAAATCTAAAGGAGTAACCTCGGCGCCATTTACATCAACTTTTTCCTCACTGAAAAAACCGCTTTCCTTTAGCACCCTGACATACTCCACATGACCGGGGTAACGTAAGGTTTTTTCTTTCATGTTTGGAATATGCGGCATGGTGTGAATTATTGACCTCAACCCATCCGAGTTAAATGATTCTAATGTTCCAACTTTATCAAATGCCACATAATCACAATCTGTCAAAGGCTCACGAACAACTTCTTCTCCATGCTCAACATACCTTGCAGGTCGGGTATATTCCTCAATTACATCAATGGGTGAGAAAGGAGCCTTATAGCAAAAAGGCCATTTTTTTTCTTTAGGCAGTCCGCCAACCAGACACTCGAAATCTGTAAGCTTCATTTTTTCATTGTAGTAGCCCAATATCACATTGTCCATTCCCGGGGCTACACCACAATCTACAATTGCAGTTACATTTTTTTCTTTGGCCAGGGCATTTAACTCTAAAGAGTTTTCCGGGAAGAAAGAAATGTCTATAACATTCATTTCGGCCTCAATAATTGCTTTTAAAGTGTTGAAGCCTAAAAACCCTGGCACTGCACATATAACCAAATCAAATTGCTTTATAGTGCGTTGTAGCTCTGCTGTATTTTTTACATCTAACACCTTGATCGTTAGGCTGTCATGTTTTTGTTTTACATTATTTATTACACTCTTACTTAAATCAGTGAGGGTTACATTATGGTTTTTTGCCATGTCTTTTGCCATAGCACTGCCGACCATACCGGCACCTAATACGATTACATTACTCATGTAAGAAAATTAAAAAGTTAAAGGTTGTTTGAAGTAAAAGGGAAAGGATGTAGGGTAGAATTATTACCCCGGAATTATAGCCCGGGAATTAAAACCCAGGGCATTTTTTTTATGTCAAGAATGTTTTCAGTTAACATTTCGTGAAAGTACAAATTCTCATGAAATGACAATAAAAATTGAGTGCTCAATTTACACGGTGACCACTTCCCCTATACTGGTACTGGCACATCCGTTGACGTTAGATTTTAAGCGGCTACTTGGCTTGGGGAGATTACCCGATCAAGTCGTGTAATGACGGTGTGAGGGTGAGGCGATGACGATACCATCATCGAGGTCGTCAACATTAACGAGGACATCGTTGCATGGTTCCAGCCGCTGCTATCCTGGTAAATCAAAGTATAAAGCCTACGAATTGAGCTGTCAGAACGTAAAAACAGTGGTATTCCTAATCTGTAGGAACTTTCCCATTCTGCTCTGAAACCTTAAAAGACTTGATAATCGTATCCACTTCCCTGATCCAGTCTCGTTTGTCACCGGAAGGGCGATACACGTAGCCTTCAATGTAGTACAGCCGGTTAAGTTTTTCATCCACCGTAGTGTAGCTCACAAAAGGACCACCGGCAGAGATGTCACTTAGTTTCCATAAGCCCCTCATTTCAAAGGCATAGTTGCCATTAAAACTTATTTCCTTGGTGTAGTAGGGCATGTATTTCTCCTCTTGCAACATCATAAATGTGTCCTGGTCTTCCACATCACGAATGAGCTTGTAGGTTATCTTGTCCCGCAGTTTTGCAATGTCGTCTTTGTTAAAAATGTCGGAGTTGACATACGGCTCATAGTAAATAAAGAAGCTCTTTTCCTCGGGAGGGATCCATTGCCTGATCCAAACAAAGTTGTCGCCATTTTTTGCAAGTTCATATCCATAAGGAATGTTAATGCTAAAATTATGTTGTTTTTGAAGTTCCCTTTTCAAGTCTTTGTTTTCCACTTTGAAAAGTGACGATTGCAAGCGTCTTTGCTCCACCAGTTCGAAATGAGCCCTAATATTCTCACGGTTGGCTTGTAGGTGTTTTATAAGTGTGGCCTCATCATAGCTAAACAAATGCAGGACTTCCTGGCCCTTGGCAAAATCATCTTTTTTAATAAACATAAAGAGGTCTTTCTCTTTCTTGATCCTTTTAAGTGATTCAGAGGTAAAGTAACTTTTTAAGACCCTGCTTGCCTGGCTTTTATCATTCAAGATGGTTACGAAAATCAGGTTTTTAGCCTGCTTCAAAACGTTGTTTAGCCGAATTGGATTCACATGATGGAGCTTAAAGAGCGATTCATCCTGGGGAAGGCCAGGCATGATCGAATGGAATGTTCTTTTGAGTTCCTTGCCAATTTCAGTTTTCCATTGTGCAGAATCCATAACGAGAATGATCTCGCCAATTGCGCCCTGTGCAGGTTGCATGAATTCTTTGTTGGCATCTTTCATGGCCTCATCGCACCCCGAGAGAAGCGATAATCCGATTAAACATAATAAAATGTGCTTCATGACTGTTTTTCTCATAATTGGCCTGGTTCGCATAATTAAGGCCAATTTATTTTAACTCCAATCAACTTGCAAAGTTTCTCAATTTGACTGAAAACCAATTTCATTAATGATCAAAACCCCTTCATTGGTTGCATCAAAAACGAATCGGATTTTTTTCAAGGCTCCAATTTCAATGGGCGATTGCGTGTTGTTCAAGTCATCAAAATCAATTTCAATGGTCTCTAAGGTTGGCTCCCAGGTGTCACCGTAAACGTCCTTATTGATGCCTTTGAGCTTTAAAAACTGAATATCCAGGGGAGGGCTGAGCGCTGCGATTTGGGAAAGCCGGGTTTTGCTGACGTTGCCCAAAGTGTCTTCCAGGATCAGGGTGAAGTCAGCGGCCATGGCCGGAGAATCGTCTTCGTTTTCGTTCTCTAATTTGCCGGAGGCAAGGTTCAATGATATACTTTTCCAGGAATTAGCACCCTGTGGTTTCAAGCTGTCGATGGTTATTTCATAAGAAGCAATGGAGTCTGGCTCCATTTCATCGTGGTAGTCCCAGCCGAGAATCACCGCATTGATTGCCTGGGTGTCTTTGTCGCGGAATTTCAATTCTTCTTCTTTCCAGGTTTCTAAGTTTTTGGCCTCAATTTTCCCTCCTATCCAGCTTGTTAAATCAAGGTCTTCTTCAAATGATAGAAGTGGCGAATAGTTGGAATCTTCAAAGTTTGAAATGATGGGCACAGGCGGCAACCATTGCTGGCCAGCCTTTGCATTTTTGAAGAGGGTGGTGTATTCCGTTTTTTGGTTGAAAACGATTTCAGCAAAAGCACTAATGTATTGTTTCGCAATCTGTTGCTGGTCTTCAGCCTTTATGATTGGCTTAAGGTTGAGCAACCAATTCCAGGGGGCGCCGCTGTCTTTTCGGCCCCAAATCGTGTTAAATTGTCCGTGGTTGGCGCCATGAATGTAGACTCCGGTCTTAAACCAATAATTGGAGTCAGTGAAGGTGATTCGTTGGAGCTGGCGCAATCCAAAAAAGCTGGCCTCATCGCTGTCATAAGAGCCCTGGAGCGTGAGGTAGTTAATGTTCTCAAGCTTGATCCGACGATCATATCTTTTGTCAGTTGGGGCAATCGCAATCAGGCCTTTTATATTGAAATTGAAATCGAATTTTTCATTGGCATTATCAGGAAAGAATTTCAGCTTATTATATGCAGCAGCTATTGGCACCGCTTCCCCACCCCGGGAGTGACCAGCCAGGATGATCCTGTCCATGTCAACCTTCCCGAACAATTCGTGATTAGGGTCGTTACTCCACTCTCGCCATAATTCAAGGTGTTTTAGCAATAGCCAGGCCCGGGCAGGCATTTCTTTTCCCCGGAAATCACCAGACCATGTTCCGTTGATAAAATTCTCATCCACTGAAACGGTGATGTATCCGCGACTGGCCAATAATTCACCGAGGTAGGCGTACCCGGGATCGGAATGGTGCTCCATACCGTGATTACCATGCACGATAAGAATAATGGGAAAGGCTTCATCTCCCTGCGGAAACCACACCCGTCCATTCAAGGGAAGTTCTTTGACCCCAAAACCCCAATACCTTTTCCGCCACTTGGCTTTTTTTCCTTTCCATTCTGGCAAAATCAGGGACGCATCAACCAGAGGTGATTTATATCTGATTTGATCGCTATATTCCGACCTCCTTATATCGGTTCCATTTCCGTAGAAGAAATAATCATATTCATACTTACCCGGCTGGGAGGGATCAGGAATAGGGTCTGCATTTTTTGAAACCTCGACAGGCTGTTGCTGATCGGAACTGCCTTCGCTGGCGAACCAATAAATTCCGAACACATCCACAATCACAATCGATAAAGCGATCAAAATCAAATAAAAATGCATTTTGAAATAGGTCAATCCTTTTGATTTTAGTTGCCATAATAACCCTATAAGGGCTGAATTCGCCAGGAGGTAAAAAAGTCCACCATAATAAAAAACGACATCCGGCAGTCGGAAACGCAACCATTTCAAAACCAATAAAGAGATAATTGCGACAAGCAAAATGAGGATGAAATTTCTCGGGACTTTTGAGGCCAGTTCTGATAATAGTTTTAACAGGATAGCCGCAGTCCAAAAGGAAGCGCCAGCAGCTACTATCCACCCCAAAGACATAATGACTGGATGTATCCCCGTTCGGAAATGATACCCTGATATGCCTGCAATCACTGAAGTCAGAATGAACAAACCAACAATGGCGGCTTTCCAAAATGAGGCATAAGGGAATTTGTCGACTTCTCTAAAAAAAGCCTTGAAAGTATTAATCATTTTTTGGGTTAACGAATGAGCTCCCAATATAAGCAAGATGGCATCTGATAAGAAAATTGAATTGATGAAAGGTGATTCTTGTGAATCATTCAATTTTATCTAAACAAAAGGGATGTTATTGAAAATTCGATAATTATGATCGAAAACATCAGCCTGTCGGGCAAAAGGAGAGCTAATAATTTATCTTTGCGGCTTAAATGAGGGAGCATGCCGCAAGTGATTGAAAAGTATTTTGTAATTGATTTCGACAGTACCTTCACCAGTGTGGAGGCTTTGGATGTTTTGGCTGAAATTTCCTTGTCAAATGATCCTGACAAATCAGCCATTCTAACCAGAATAAAGGAAATTACTGACGGTGGAATGGATGGCGGAATGTCATTGAATGCTTCAATTGAAGAGCGGATTAAGCTACTGAAGGCTCATAAAGATCATTTGCCGGTATTGGTGGAAAGATTGAAGGATAAAGTTTCAAAATCCTTTCATCGGAATAAAGTCTTTTTCGATTCTCATCCGGAGAGGGTCTACATCCTATCAAATGGTTTTAAGGAATTTATTGTTCCCATCGTTACCGATTATGGGGTCAGGGCCTCAAATGTTCATGCCAATACTTTCCGATTTGATGAAGAGGGAAACATTATTGGTTTTGACCAGTCCAGTCTGTTGGCCTCCAATAATGGCAAAGCAGAGCAGGTTAAAGCATTGGGCTTGAAGGGTGAAATTGTAGTGATTGGTGATGGATACACAGACTATGAGATTAAAAAGGCCGGTTTGGCAAAGAAATTTTATGCATTCACTGAAAATGTAGAGAGAGAGAATGTAACGGAAAATGCCGACCACATAGCCCCCGACCTGGATGAAATACTATATATTAATAAAATGAAGCGTGCCCTGTCTTATCCCAAGAGCAGGATAAAAGTCCTGTTGCTTGAAAATATCCACGAAAGAGGGATTAACCTCCTGAAAGAAGAAGGTTATCAGGTGGAAGTTCACCCTGCAGGAATGGACGAAGATGAATTGGCCAGGAAAATTAAAGGTGTGGGAATATTGGGCATTCGCTCAAAAACGCATATCACCCCCAAGGTATTAGAAAATGCCGATCGATTGTTGGCAGTAGGGGCGTTTTGCATTGGCACCAACCAGATTGACCTCCTAGGTTGTTTGGAAAAAGGCATCGCTGTTTTCAATGCCCCTTTCAGTAACACGCGGTCGGTTGTTGAATTGGCCATTGGCGAGATTATTTTATTAATCCGGAATTTGCCCGATAAGATCAACCTGATGCACACCGGAAAATGGGAGAAATCTGCCAACAGCAGCTTTGAAATCAGGGGTAAAAAGCTTGGTATAATTGGATATGGCAACATTGGGGCCCAACTGTCAGTGATTGCTGAATCACTAGGATTGCAGGTCTATTATTATGATGTTGAGGAAAGGCTTGCCCTTGGCAATGCCACAAAGTGCCAGTCATTAGAGGAGCTTTTAAAACTGTCGGATATAATCACTTTGCATGTTGATGGGCGGCCTGAGAACAAAAACCTGATTGGCGATGCGGAGTTTAACCTGATGAAGGAAGGCGTTATTTTCCTTAACCTCAGCAGGGGACATGTGGTAGATATTCAGTCACTGAAGAGAAATATCGTCGAAGGTAAAATCAGGGGTACGGCAATTGATGTTTATCCTGAAGAGCCAAAAAGCAATGATGAAGAATTTGTTTCAGAATTAAGAGGGCTACCGAATACCATTTTAACTCCCCACATTGGTGGAAGTACGTTAGAAGCCCAGGAAAATATAGCTCAGTTTGTTCCAGGCAAGATCATGGAATACATTAACACCGGCAGCACCAATCTCAGTGTAAACTTTCCAAATCTGCAGCTTCCTACATTGCAGGACGCCCACCGGTTCATTCACCTTCACCACAATGTACCCGGAATTCTGGCCAGGATTAATATTATTTTAGCTGATCATAGCATCAATGTCGTGGGTCAATACCTCAAAACGAATGAAACGGTCGGTTATGTAATTACTGATATTAACAAAGAATATAGCCAGGAAGTAATCAAGGATTTGAAAAAGATACCTGAAACAATAAGATTTAGAGTGTTATATTGAGACGTTCAATTTTTTTTTGAATTAATGATCTTCCGTTGATAGAAAACTATTATTAATTACTTTTGGCACGAAGGTAAAATCGGACGCTCAACCTAAAACAATATTAAATGGATCCCCTTAAGAATTTCGAAAACTTTTTTGAAAGAACAATTTTTTGGAGCCGGTGGGTTCAAGCCCCAATGTATTTTGGATTGGCAATCGGTAGTTTCTTTTACCTCTATCAATTCATGTTGGAGTTGTTCCACATGTACAATGGTATGTTCATTGGTATAGCTGATGAAGAAGGGGTAATCAATAAATATACTGAGGGAGAATCCATGCTTGCCATACTGGCATTAGTCGATCTTTCAATGGTTATGAACCTCGTGATTATGGTGATCATCGGGGGCTATTCAATTTTCACCAGTCATATTGACTTAGAAGAAAATGAAGATAAACCACTGTGGTTGGATGGCCTGGACGCTGGTATGCTTAAAATCAAATTAGCTACCTCATTAGCTTCTATTTCAGGTGTTCACCTTTTGAAGACTTTTATTGACATCAGGGGATCTATCACAACTGATTCAATTGACGGAATTCTAATAGAGATTGCAATCCACATGGCTTTCATTATTTCTGCATGGCTGCTCTCTCAAACGGAAAAGACCATTCACTCATATGGACATTATGCACATCATGATGCTGAAGCTGCGGCTGCAGCTGCTGTCAGTGTGAAGACGTCAGTCGGGGATAGTGGAGATGATGATGAACTGGAAGGTTTGTAAGGAAACCAAAGATAATTTGAAGAGGCATCCGAATTCGGATGCCTCTTTTTTTTTGTTAGTCTATAATTGAGCGAGATTTAATATTCGGGTATTATGCTTGTGAAACATCATGCTTAGGAAGCATAAATAGAATGAAGCATAGATACTATTCAACGAATTTTTAGATCCTGGCAGAATGTCAAAGTCCTGCGTTACTGGTCTTCAGTTTACGCTCTCCAAAAATTGTTGTGCCAATCCTCACCATATTACTGCCTTCTTCAAGGGCAATTTTGTAGTCTCCGCTCATGCCCATGGAAAGGCTGTTCATTACAACGTTTGGCTGCGGGTCATTAGATTTGATTTTATCAAATAGTGTTTTCAGGGTTCGAAACTCCCTCCTGACTTGCTGTTCATCGTCTGTGAAGGTGGCCATTCCCATCAGGCCCACAACTTTCACATAGCTGTTATCATTTAATCGGCCTGAGTTGATAAAATCAAGTATTTCATCTTCGTCGAAGCCAAATTTGGATTGCTCCTCCGCAATATGAACCTGCAAGAGGCAGTGAAGGATGCGATCATTTATTTTTGCTTGCTTGTTCACTTCTATGAGCAACTTTTCACTGTCAACGCCATGGATTAGGTGCACAAAAGGGGCGATGTATTTGACCTTGTTGCGTTGCAGGTGCCCGATCATATGCCATTGGATGTCCTTTGGGAGGTGTTCATACTTTGCCACCAGATCCTGCACTTTATTTTCACCGAAATCACGATGTCCTATGCCGTAGGCTTCAAGGATTAATTCAGGTGGCTTGGTTTTGCTAACTGCAACCAGAGTACAATTTTGTGGTTTTAATTCATCTAAAAGTATTGCAATGCTATCGGCTACGCCCATTCTCGTGTGATTGTGACAGTTGGCCCAAAATTAGAAATAACACAACTTGATTCTGGCTATTTATACATAATTTTGGCGCTTGCAAAAAGATAAGTTATTGTGTAAATGGCTATCATAGGCACTCTCCTGAAAAAAGGGATCAAAATTGCTGAAACCCTTGAGCAGGAATATTCCAACCCGCTAGAACTTCAGAAAGCTGAACTTCAAAAACTTCTGATCCATGCCCGTGGTACGGACTTTGGTCGGTACTATAAATTCAGCGAAGCCCTCTCAGGTTTTCGTAGTAATGACAAACAATTTTATGAGCTTTTCAAAGAGCGGGTTCCAATTTTTGATTACAATAAAATTTACAATGAATGGTGGTGTCATTGCCTGGATGGGAAAAGTAATGTATGCTGGCCTGGTAAGGTGACGTATTTTGCGTTGAGCTCAGGAACTTCTGAGTCGTCGTCTAAACACATCCCAATCACTAATGAAATGATGAAGTCGATACATAAGACTAGTATTCGACAGATCCTTACTTTATCAAAATATGAGGTTGATGATTCGCTGTTCACCTCGGGGATATTGATGCTGGGTGGAAGCACAAACCTATCTCACAAAGGCACTTATTTTGAAGGTGACCTCTCCGGAATAACTGCAAGCCAGCTACCTTTTTGGTTTCAGCATTTTTATAAACCGGGAAAGAAAATCTCACAGAACACTGATTGGAATAAAAGAATAGATGAAATAGCGGCAAAGGCACCTGATTGGAAAATCGGGATTGTCGTCGGCATTCCGGCATGGATTCAAATAATGATGGAACGGATCATTGAATACCATAACCTTGATAGTATACACGACATCTGGCCCGACTTAAGTATTTATGTTCACGGGGGGGTCTCTTTTGATCCATACCGGAAAGGCTTTGAGAAGTTGTTTTCCAAGCCAATGATTTACATGGAGACCTACCTGGCCTCAGAAGGGTTCGTCGCTTTCCAGGCACAACCTAATTCCAAGTCAATGCGGATCGTTCTCAACAATGGAATTTTTTATGAGTTCATCCCGTTCAATGATGATAATTTTGACGCAGAAGGTAATCTTAACGACAATCCGGAAACATTAACAATTGAAGACGTTGAGGAGGGTAGAGAATATGCTCTTTTGCTCTCAACCAATGCTGGTTCGTGGCGATACATGATTGGTGATACTATCAAGTTTGTCTCTAAGGAAGAATCTGAAATAATTATAACCGGAAGGACCCAACATTACCTGAGCCTATGCGGCGAACATTTGTCGGTTGATAATATGAACCGGGCAATAGAATTGGTTTCCCAGGAAATGAACGTTTCTATAAAAGAATTTGCTGTAGCCGGCGTGCCTCATGGAACTATGTGGTCCCATGAATGGTATATTGGCGCAGAAGGTGAGGTCAGTAATGATGTTTTAAGAGATAAAATTGACTCCCGGTTGATGGAGTTGAATGATGATTACAAAGTGGAGAGGGGTTCTGCCCTTAAAGAAGTGGTTGTGAAGTCATTGCCGCCAAGTGTGTTTTATGATTATATGAAACAGAATGGAAAGGTAGGAGGGCAAAATAAATTTCCACGAGTCCTTAAAAGTCAAAATTTAAAGAGTTGGAAGAGTTTCTTAAAAGAGCAGAGCTTGTATTAATCTATGGTATTAGCATTCGGTAAAGGTTTGTTGTTTGGAATGGGGCTAATGTTGGCCATGGGGCCGGTGTTTTTTACCATTATACAGACCAGTCTACAGCGTGGATTTAAAACAGCCATTCTTGTAGCCACAGGAGTTATGCTCAGTGATGCTTTTTATGTTGGGTTGGTGTCATTTGGGTTGTCCCAATTTATAGATAGCGAAAGTTTCAGGCTTTTTCTTGCAATCACCGGGGGAGTGATAATGTTTGCTTATGGGGTGGTGCTTTTCTTCAGAAAGGCTGATTCAAAAGGGTTCAACAAGGCTGGTTTAGATGGAAGTGTGCTCAAGTACCTGGTCAAAGGTTGGTTGATTAACTTTTTGAACCCATTTGTATTTGTGTTTTGGGTCGGGGTGGCAGGGCTAGCTCATGTTAATTATGGTGGAGTCTCTTATGAAAAGTTTGCATTCTTTGCCGGAATTGTTTTCATGGTTTATTCCTCAGACATCCTCAAGTCCTATCTGGCTAACCGATTAAGAAATGTTGTGACAACCTCATTAATATCAAAACTGAATAAAGTACTGGGCATTTTTCTTATTGCTTCCGGAATTTGGTTGTTTTCTTTTGCCCTGGAATTAAAATCAGTTGTGGCTGTCACCCAGATGACCGGTGGCCTATTTGTCTTTTGATCACCGGCATAACCCGGTTCAAGCCCGAATTCGTACACTTGAATGTTTCAAATAGGAAAAGACCATGAGCTACGAAGTAACAGAAAGGAATAAAGTAAAAAGAGTACCGCAAAGAGCACATTACGATAAAGAAACACTCTTCCAGATATTGGATGCTGGTTTTTTGTGCCATGTTGGATTTGTAGTTGATGGGCAGCCGTTTGTTATTCCTACAATTTATGGCCGGGAGGAGAATAAGATTTACCTGCACGGAGCGACAACCAGCCGAATGATAGCAAATTTAAAAAAAGGTATTCCTGTTAGTTTGACCGTAACTCATGTTGATGGGTTGGTTCTTGCCAGATCAGCTTTTCACCATTCAATGAATTATAGGTCTGCAGTTGTTTTTGGTACAGCCAGGGAAGTAGAAGATGATCAAAAAGAACAGGCGCTTTTCGTTGTTTCTGAAAACATTATGAAAGGAAGGTGGGATGAAGTGAGAAAACCGAACCAAAAAGAACTGAAAGCTACAACCGTCCTTTCTGTTGAAATTGATCAGGCTTCTTCGAAAATCCGTACAGGGCCGCCAAAAGATGAAACTGAAGACTATGAATTAGATATTTGGGCAGGAGTTGTACCCCTCAATGTAGTTGCTCAATCCCCTATTGACGATAATGACTTAAAAGATGGATTAAGCCCCTCCAAGATTATCACACGCTATTCAATTTAGTGTAACTCTATTCGTTAAATACTGTTAGGGAATAAGGGGGATGACTTTGTTTAAGAATTAGTTCACCCAAACCAACTTATTCAAACTTGTAAGGAGTTTCTCGTACACACCATTTAAGTTTAGTGGATGGTAAATTATTTTTATGATCAGTTTGTCAATAAGCCATCTTACTCGGAGTTGGATTGCTGTGTTAAAATGTCGAAAATTGTTTAAACTTTTGTAGGGGTGAAAGAATTGTTGAAAGTTTTAGTCTCAACCGCTTTTGTGCTTTTATTATGTGTTCAGGAATCTTACGGGACACACATTAGGGCGGCTGAAATCCGTGTGCGAAGAATATCCAACACGGGACTTACTTACGAGATCACTGTGATCGGTTATCGTGATACCGGATCGGATATCCGGTTTGGAGGGGGTGTGCTTTTTATTGGAGGCCAGGAAATAGAGGGTTTTGAAGTTGATACAAAGATTGATTTGGGTAACGAAGTAGAATTCAATTCATTTTCTCTCGAATTTACCTTTCAGGGGCCTGGTCTTTTTACAATAGAGTATCGCGAAGAAAATAGGAACGAGGGGATATTGAATATGTTCAATTCCGTAGAGACACCTTTCTACGTTGAAACCCAGATCAGGATTGACCCAATAGCAGGGTTAAATAATAGCGTTTTACTAACGGCTCCCCCAGTAGATCGGGGTGCGGTTGGCTCCAGGTTTATCCATAACCCGGCAGCTTTTGATCCTGACGGAGATAGCCTGGCTTATGTAATGACCATTCCAAAACAGTCGAGGGATTCATTGGTAATAGATTATGTCGATCCTAATGACCCTAAATTTTACCAGGATTTCGCCCGAGGTGATGAGG
>Ga0316189_10004834_pt1 | contig 12923 bp, 9 predicted proteins | sample LowCovwburrow_MG_FD_204930 | JGI IMG/M metagenome (GOLD analysis project Ga0316189, IMG submission 204930) | Coastal sediment microbial communities from Maine, United States - Lowes Cove worm burrow | ecosystem: Environmental > Aquatic > Marine > Coastal > Sediment | place: USA: Maine... | reverse complement strand
TCTCAGTCGGCACCGAGAAAGACCTTACGCGCCGGGGTGTGCGGCGTTGGACAATCTGCGGGCCGTCTGGCCCACCCGCCAGACAATCGGTAAGTTGCGCCTTGATAAAGTTTAGCCTGGTTATGTCTTCGTCAATGGGCTTGCCGTCGGAGTCCAGTACGAAAAAAGTGTCCAGGCTCATACCATCATTGGCATTGTAGATGCGGGCGTCGTGGACACTGAGGTCCAGCTGCTCCAGCTCGGCACAGATTGTGGAAAAGAGCTGCACATTGCTGCGGGCGTGTATAAAAATCTGCGTCGTGTTCGCCACCGTGGATTCAATATTATTGCGGATCAACACCAGGGGCTTGTCCCGCTCGTGGTGACTGGCGATGGATTCCGTGTGCCAGGCGATGTCCTCGGCCCGCTCCCGCAGAAAGTAATCCTCGCCGCGCTGTTGCCACAGGTCGTCCAGCTCGCCGACGGTGAAGCCCCTGTCTTCCAGGATCTCACTGGCAGCGCGGCGGCAGCGTTCGATCCAGGCCTGCTTGTCCACGGGGTTATCCAGGCCGCGCTGCAGGGCGCGGCGGGTCTCTGTGTAGAGCTGGCGCAGCAGGCTGCCTCGCCAGGCATTCCAGAGGGTGGGATTGGTGGCGTTGATATCGGCCACGGTCAGCGCGAACAGGTAATCCAGGTGATCCTGGTCGCCAGCGTGTTCGGCAAATTGCTGTATCACTTCCGGGTCGGAGATGTCTTTGCGCTGCGAAACCGCGGACATGACAAGGTGATTGCGCACCAGCCACACCACCAGCTCGGTATCCCGTCGGTCCAGGCCGTGGTTGACGCAGAAATGCTCGGCATCCACCGCTCCCAGCTCTGAGTGATCGCCGCCACGGCCCTTGCCTATGTCGTGGTACAGCGCGGCGATATACAGCAGTACGGGTTTACGCAGGCGTCTCGCTACCCGGCTCGATACCGGGAAACGCGTCTCGAAGTCAGGGTAAAGGAAACGTCGACAATTTTTCACGACCTCCAGGGTATGGGCATCCACGGTGTAGGTGTGGAACAGGTCGTGTTGCATCTGGCCCACGATGCGACCGAATTCCGGCAGGTAAACACCCAAAATGCCGTAGCGTGCCATGCGCCTGAGCTGTCTCGCCATTTTGTTGGGCGAATTCATGATAGCGAGGAAAGTATCCCGGTTACTCTGATCGGCACGAAAAGCGTCGTCGATCAGGTGGCGGTGATTGCGGATCTGGCGGATAGTGGGCGCCGCGATACCCTCGGATTCATCCAGGTTGGCGCACAGCAGGAATACTTCCAGCAGCGCAGAGGGTTCAGAGTCGAACAGCTCGTCACTGCGGGCCTCGACATAGCCATTGCGCAGCTGGAACCGGTCATTGATGATGAGGATGTCGTCGGCGGTGTCCGCCCGCAGAATGGCCTGGTCAAAATTCTGTATCAATAACTCATTCAGCTGGCCGAGGGATAAGGCCCAGCGATAGTAGGTTTGCATGAATTGCTCTACCGCCAGCCGGTCGCCATCCTCGAAACCCCACAACGCTGCGAGCGTGCGCTGATGGTCGAACAATAATCTGTCCTCCTCCCGGTCGGTGATCATGTGCAGGGCGTAGCGCACTTTCCACATGAATTCGCGGCCGCGCCGGAGTATTTCCTTTTCCTCGGTATCGAGGAAATCGGAGGATGTGATGTCTTCCAGTGACGCCACGCCGAAATGACGCTCTGCCAGCCAGCCGATAATTTGCAGGTCGCGCAGCCCGCCAGGACAGCTCTTGACGTTGGGCTCCAGGTTGTACTCGGTATCGGCGAACTTGGCGTGCCGCGTACGCTGCTCTTCCAGTTTGGCTCGGAAAAAGTCGGCACTGGGCCACATCTTGTCCGGGGCAATTGCAGCCCTCACCTGCTCCAGCAGATCCGGTCGGCCGCGAATCGTCCGGGCCTCCATCAGGCTGGTTAATATTGTGATATCTGCCTCCGCCTTGCGCGCGCACTCGGCCACCGTGCGGACGCTGTGGCCAATGACCAGCCCGATATCCCAAAGCAGGGTGAGGAACCCTTCCAGTTGCGTTTCGCGGCCGTGGTCGTTGTCGTCAAGCAGCAGCAATATGTCGATGTCAGAGTGGGGGTGCAGCTCCCCGCGCCCATAGCCGCCGACAGCCACCAGGGCGAATCCAGCCTCTCCCCACCCCTGGCGGTCCCAGAGGGTGCCCAGTAGCGTGTCAATAAAGGCTGCGCGCAGGCGTATCAGGTCTCCGGCACCGGCGCCACCGCGGAACTGGGCGTGCAGGAACTCTGTGGCGTCAGTGATTGCCTGCTTGCAACACGCCAGGATGTCACCCTCGTCAAGTGACTTGTCAAAGGTTTCAGTGTCGAACATTGCGGGGGGCAGGGCCCCTGTGGGATTGGCCATAGTCAAAAGGGTAGGGATTCCGAGTTGCGGCGGGTAAACACCTCACAACCGCTGTCAGTGACACCGATTGTGTGTTCCCACTGGGCGGAGAGTCGCCCATCACGTGTTGTTACGGTCCAGCCATCTTTCTGGTTCAGTCTTGTCTGGCGCCGACCGGCATTAATCATGGGCTCGATGGTAAAAGTCATGCCTGGCTCCAGTACCAGCCCTGTACCTTTGCGACCGTAATGCAGGACCTGTGGCTCTTCGTGGAACACCTTGCCAATACCGTGCCCACAATATTCCCTGACTACGGAATAATAGTTCTTCTCGGCATGCTGCTGAATGACATGGCCGATATCGCCCAGGGTAGTACCCGGTTTAACCAGCTCCAGAGCCCGGTACAGGCACTCCTGGGTGATTTTGATCAGGCGCTGGGCGTGGGGTGCGACGTCGCCGACCTGCACCATGATGCTGGTGTCGCCGTGATAGCCATCCTTGATCACCGTCACATCGATATTGATGATGTCGCCATTCTTCAGTTTGCGGGTGTCGGAAGGGATGCCATGGCAGACCACATCGTTGACCGAAGTGCATATCGACCGGGGGAATCCGTTGTAGTTGAGGGGGGCTGGAATCGCCTTCTGGGTAGTGGTGATGTAGTCGTGGCAGATCTTGTCCAGTTCGCCGGTGGTTATCCCGACCCGCACCTGCGGCTCGATCATTTCCAGGACCTCCGCGGCGAGGCGCCCCGCAACGCGCATCTTCTCTATCTCGGCGGCGGATTTGATCGATACGGCCATCTGTAACCCATTGAAAAATAATGAAAATGTATAAATTTTGTTGAAATGAGGCCCTGCAAGGGAGGCACATTCTAACCCATTCGGCTGTTAAATGAGTAATCGTGCTCAAACATGATGCTGCGGGAGCCTTTAAACGCCGGTCTTGTTGTGGTATAAAGCGCGCCTCCTCGGCATCAGTCCCGGTTAATGGGTGCTATGGCGGGGGAAAACGACGCACACATATCAACACCTGCTCCAGGGTGCCGGTTAATCCGGTTTGGTTGCAGGGATATGTGGAGGCCTAACCCCAACAAGGTAATTATTATGTCGCAAGTAAGCATGCGCGACCTGCTTCAGGCAGGCGCACACTTCGGACACCAAACCCGTTACTGGAATCCAAAAATGGACCAGTACATATTCGGTGCCCGCAACAAGATCCACATCATCAACCTCGAGCATACGGTTCCCGCCTTCAATGAAGCGCTGGAGCTCGTCAAGCGGCTCGCTGGCAACAAGAACAAAATTCTGTTTGTGGGCACCAAGCGTGCCGCGGGCAAGATCATCAAGGAACAGGCTGAGCGCGCCGGCATGCCCTATGTCAGCCATCGCTGGCTGGGTGGAATGCTCACCAACTATAAAACCATCCGCGCCTCGATCAAGCGCCTGCGCGATCTCGAGGGACAGATAACCGATGGCACCTTTGCCAGCCTGACCAAGAAAGAGGGGCTGATGCGGACGCGCGATATGGAAAAGCTGGAGCGCAGCATAGGCGGTATCAAGAGCATGGGTGGATTACCCGACGCCCTCTTTGTGGTAGATGTCGATCATGAGCGCATCGCGATTACCGAAGCCAACAAGCTCGGCATTCCGGTGATAGGTATCGTTGATACCAACAGTAACCCCGATGGTGTCGACTACGTTATTCCCGGAAACGACGATGCGATCCGTGCCATCAAGCTTTACGTCGCTGCGGTGGCCGATGCCTGCCTCGCGGGTAAGATAGAGGCCGGTGAAGCGGTTGTGGCCAAGGACGAGTTCGTTGAAGAGGCTGCTCCTGCCGAGGAGGCAGCTGCTGAAACTGCCGCAGCGGAGCCAGCTGCCGCTGAGCCCGCAGCAGCTGAAGCTGAAGCCGCAGCTGCTGAACCTGCAGCTGCTGAGCCAGTTGCTGCCGAAGCTGTTGCAGCCGAGCCTGCTCCCGCCGAGCCTGCTCCGGCCGCTACCGCCGAAAAGTAAGCGGCGTCCAGTACTCCCGGGCCGGCACGTCTTTGGCTTCGGAATCACACTACCCCTGGTGGATAAAACGCCGGGGTTTTTATTTTTCAGCTTCAGCAGTCTTTAGGTTGGCTGGGGTGTTAGAGGAGGAATAGTAATGTCCGCAGCACTGGTTAAGGAATTACGTGAGCGCACAGGTCTTGGCCTGCTGGAGTGTAAGAAAGCTCTGGCAGCCTGCGGTGGTGATGTCGAGGCGGCGATCGAGGAGTTGCGCAAGTCCAGCGGAATGAAGGCGGCCAAGAAAGCCGGCCGCACTGCCGCTGATGGTGTCGTCACCGCGCGGGTTGCCGACGACGGCAGCTACGCGGTGGTAGCCGAAGTCAACAGCGAGACTGATTTTGTTGCGCGCGATGAAGGCTTCCTGGCGTTCGTCGACAAGGTTATGGATGCGGCCTTCACCTCTCGCCAGACGGATGTTGCAGCGCTGATGGCCGGTGATCTGGAACTGGCACGTGAGGCGCTGGTACAGAAGATTGGTGAGAATATCAGTGTGCGTCGTATAGACATCCTTAGCGCAGATGCCGGCGTGGTTGGAGCCTATGTCCACGGCAATAACCGTATAGCTGTGCTGGTGGCGCTCACCGGTGGTGATGGCGACCTGGCCAAGGACGTTGCGATGCACGTGGCGGCGGTCAATCCGCAGGTGGTTTCCCCGGCAGACATGCCCGAGGCTGTTATCGCCAAAGAGAAGGAAATCTACTCTGCCCAGGCAGCGGAATCCGGTAAGCCACCCGAAATTGTCGAGAAGATGATTGGCGGCCGTATCAAGAAGTTTCTGGCGGAAAACAGCCTGCTCGAACAGGCTTTCGTCAAGGACCCCGACGTTACCGTTGGCAAGCTGGTCGCGGGCGCCGGAGCTGGTGTGGCCAGCTTTGTCCGTTTCGAGGTTGGCGAGGGAATTGTGGTAGAGAAAGTGGACTTTGCAGATGAGGTGGCGGCGCAGCTGAAACCCAAAGACTGAGCTGTCACAGGGGATAGGGAAAGGGGCTTTGGCCCCTTTTTTTTGGCCGATTCCCCCTACACGAGACTAGGGTGTTGGCCCCGACTCCTGTAAGATACGGGCCAGCTCAGGAGAGGACAAATATGCCGCAGTCGGTGGGTGACAAAAAGTACAAACGTATCCTGCTCAAGCTCAGCGGGGAGGCGTTGACCGGTCAGGAGAATTTCGGGATAGACCCAAAAATTCTGGACCAGATGGCGCTGGAAGTAGGCCAACTGGTTGGTATAGGGGTTCAGGTTGGCCTGGTGGTGGGCGGCGGTAACCTGTTTCGCGGTGCAGCGCTGCAATCCGCCGGTCTCGACCGGGTTACCGGTGACCACATGGGCATGCTGGCCACGGTAATGAATGCGCTCGCCCTGCGTGACGCCCTTGAACGCTCCAATATTTCCACCCAGGTCATGTCGGCGATACCTATGAGCGGGGTGGTCGATCACTATGATCGGCGCAAGGCCATTCGCGCCCTGAGTAACGGTGATGTGGTTATTTTTGCAGCCGGCACAGGCAACCCGTTTTTTACCACGGACTCATCAGCCTGCCTGCGCGGTATTGAGGTCGATGCGGAACTGGTGTTGAAAGCTACCAAGGTTGATGGCGTCTATTCAGCTGACCCGATGAAGTTCCCCGACGCGATCAGATACGATCGCCTCAGCTACGACGAGGTGCTGGATAAAAAACTGGAAGTTATGGACCTGACAGCTATTTGCCTTTGCCGTGACCACGATATGCCCGTGCGGGTATTTGAAATGGAAAAACGCGGTGCGTTGCTCAATATTGTCAGGGGCGGAAATGAAGGCACCCTGATTCAGTAGCGTTGGGATTGAACAGGGGCGCGGTCCAACAGGAGACAGGAAGGTGATTGACGATATAAAAAACGAAGCGCGTGAGCGGATGGAAAAGAGCCTTGAGGCCCTGGCTCATAATTTCAACAAGATTCGCACCGGCCGTGCTCATCCCAGTCTGCTGGATGGCGTGAGAGTTGAATATTATGGCGCGGACACGCCGCTGTCCCAGATGGCCAATATTTCTGTCGAGGATGCCCGTACCCTGTCACTTACGCCGTGGGACAAATCCGTGGTTCCACAGATCGAGCGAGCAATTATGAAATCCGACCTGGGATTGAACCCGTCTACCGCTGGCGGTGTTATCCGTATTCCGATGCCCATGCTGACCGAAGAAACCCGCAAGGGCTTTACCAAGCAGGCCCGCCACGAGGCGGAATCTGCGCGTGTTTCTGTGCGCAATGCACGGCGCGATGCGATGGGAATGATGAAGGAGCTGGTCAAGGACAAGGAAATCGGTGAAGACGATGAACGGCGGGGCCAGGAAGATGTGCAAAAGCTGACCGATTCCTTTGTCGCCAAGATTGAAAAGCTGCTGGCGGACAAAGAAGCCGACCTGATGGAAATCTAGCCTTGCAGCATGCAGATTAGCGATATTTCTCCCTCAGGCGACGAATTGGAGCCGGCGATTCCGCGTCATGTGGCCATCATCATGGATGGCAATAATCGTTGGGCGAAGCGCAGGGGCTTGCCTGGTCCTGCGGGCCACCGTGCCGGCGTAGAGGCTGTGCGCGGAGTGTTGCGGGCTTGCCGGGAACATGGGGTTGATGTTCTTACGCTGTTTGCGTTCAGCAGCGAGAACTGGGGTCGCCCGCAGCCTGAGGTGCGTGCCTTGCTGGCCCTGTTGTCACGCTACCTGCGCAGCGAAGTCAGGGAACTGCATAAGGACGGTATCCGTTTGCGATTTATCGGGCAGCGCAGTCGTTTCAGTGAACGCCTGCGCAGGCTTATGCTTCAGTCGGAACAGATGACCGCTGCCAACACTGGCGCCACAGTGGTTATTGCCGTTGATTATGGCGGTCAGTGGGACATTGCCCAGGCCGCACAAAAACTGGCCCAGCGCGTTAAGGAAGGAAGCCTGCAGCCACGGGAGATTACCCCGGAACTGATAGACAGAAACATTTCCATCAGCGACCTTCCCAGGCCGGATCTGTGTATCCGCACCGGCGGTGACGCCCGGGTGAGCAATTTTATGTTATGGCACTTCGCCTACAGTGAATTGTACTTTACCAATACGCTGTGGCCGGACTTTGACGAAGCGGAGTTTGCCAAAGCCCTGGCTGACTACAGCCTGAGGGAGCGCCGTTTCGGTCTCAGGGACACACCCGAACTGCTGGCCGGAGACCGCAGCAATGCTTAAGCAGCGTGTAATTACGGCCCTGATCATGGCCGGCCTGTTCCTGTCGGCAGTAATATTTCTGTCGCTGCCCTGGTTGGCGTTGATTTTCGGTATTCTCATATGCCTTGGCGGCTGGGAGTGGTCCCGGCTGTGCGAGTGGGAATCCCCGGTGGCCCGGACCGCGTATGTGGTGGTGCTCGCCGCTGTGCTCGGGCTGCTTTACAACTATGGTCAACTGGGCGCCACACCCCAGCGCGAGCAAATTCAGCCATTCCTGGGTCTCGCTTGCCTGTGGTGGTCGCTGGCTCTGCTGTGGGTGAAGGGCTATCCCGGCAGCGCCGTTTTCTGGCGCACCAAAGCAATGCGCAACCTGATGGGTTTTCTGGTACTCGCCCTGGCGTGGATGGCTGCGGTTTATCTGGTCAGCTTGCCACGTGGCGGCGGACTGATTGTGGTGATGGTGCTGGTGGTGGCCGCGGCGGATATCGGCGCCTATTTTGCCGGCCGCACCTGGGGAAAGCACAAACTGGCTGAGGTGGTAAGCCCCAAGAAGACCTGGGAAGGTTTCTGGGGTGGCATGGCGGCCTCCTCCGTGTTGGCATTGTTGCTGTGGTCGCAGTTGCCTCCGCAGCAGGCGCATATCAGTCTGGCGGAAGTGCTGGTGGTTTTGTTAGTGACGGCACTGGCATCCGTGGTTGGCGACCTGACCGTGAGCATGGTTAAACGCGAGGCCGGCGTAAAAGACAGCGGCAGCCTCCTGCCAGGCCACGGAGGCATTCTCGATCGCCTCGACAGCCTTTGCGGTGCAGCGCCGGTGTTCGCCCTCGGCCTGCTGCTGGTGGGGTGGTGACTGTGACCGCACCACGGCGAATGGTCAGCGTGCTCGGTTCTACCGGCTCAATTGGCGTCAACACCCTGGATGTAATTGCGCGCCATCCCCAGCGCTTTGCTGTATACGGGCTGGCCGCCAACGCCTCCGTGGCGACCATGCTGGCCCAGTGCCGGGAAGTTCGACCGCGTTTTGCTGTGATGATGGACGAGGCGGCGGCAGAGGCCTTGCGCGCACAGTTGCCTGGGGACAGCGGCACGCAGGTATTGCAGGGTGAAGCTGGCCTGGCGCAGATAGTGACTGCGGCGGAAGTGGATACAGTGATGGCGGCAATTGTCGGCGCCGCCGGGCTGCCCTCTGCCCTGGCGGCAGCAGAGGCCGGCAAAACACTGCTGCTGGCGAACAAAGAGTCACTGGTTATGGGCGGGCACCTGCTGATGCAGGCAGTTCGGCGCTCTGGTGCCCGGTTGCTGCCCATCGACAGTGAGCACAACGCCATATTTCAGTGTATGCCGGTAGAGTCCGGTAGCGCCAGGTTGTCATTGAATGGGGTCAGCAAGGTATTGCTCACCGCGTCGGGGGGGCCGTTTCGACAGTGGACCCATGCTCAAATGGAGGCGGCGACACCGGACCAGGCTTGTGCACACCCCAACTGGTCCATGGGGCGCAAAATATCCGTCGACTCAGCCAGCCTGATGAATAAAGGGCTGGAATTGATTGAAGCGTGCTGGATATTTGATTTGGCGCCAGAATTGGTGGATGTGGTTGTGCACCCGCAGAGCATTATTCACTCCATGGTGCAGTATCGGGATGGCTCTGTGCTGGCGCAGATGGGAAATCCCGACATGCGTACTCCGATAGCCTACGGCCTGGGCTGGCCGGAGCGGCTGGAATCGGGGGTAGCACCACTGGACCTCATTGCCACCGCCCGCCTGGATTTTGAGGCACCTGATGAGGGCCGGTTTCCCTGCCTTCGGCTCGCTCGGGAGGCGGTAGCCGCCGGTGGCACGGCAATGGCAATATGTAATGCCGCCAACGAAATCGCGGTTGCAGCCTTCCTTGAGGAGCAAATTCGATTTACCTCTATCCCCTGGGTGATAGAGCAATGTCTCGGCCGGGTCGGGGTGCAGGAACCCACGTCTCTGGCCGTGGTCGAATCTGCAGATGCCGAGGCACGGCGAGTTGCCGTGGAACAGGTTGCCAACCTGCAACCGGGCGGCAAGATGATGGGGCGCGCTTGATGGACATGCTTTACACCATAGGAATTACCCTGGCGACACTGGCCGTGCTGGTGGCGGTGCATGAGTACGGGCATTTCTGGGTAGCGAGACGCTGTGGTGTCAAGGTGCTGCGGTTTTCCATTGGCTTTGGGCCGTCACTGCTGAGCTGGCGCGATCGGCAGGATACCGAATACAGCATCGCCGCCATCCCCCTGGGGGGCTATGTGAAAATGCTGGACGAGCGGGAAGGGGAGGTGCCGGCTGAGGACCTGGGCAGGGCCTTCAATCGCAAACCTGTGCTGCAGCGTATAGCGGTGGTCAGCGCAGGCCCGCTGGCCAACTTCCTGCTGGCCATCCTGGTTTACTGGGGCCTGTTCATGGCTGGCGAAAGCGGCTATGCACCGGTAATCGGCGAGATTGAAGCCGGCTCCGTGGCGGATGTGGCAGGGCTGGAGGCGGGTCAGGAGATAGTGGCCATCGACGGGGTTGAAACCCCCACCTGGCAGGCGCTCAGTTTTCGCTTGCTCGACCGCATTGGCGACACCGGAACCATATCATTCGCTGTCAAATATCCCGATTCAGAGATGGTTTACGAGTCGGAGGGGCGCCTGGACCGCTGGCTGGCCGGAGATGAACAGCCGGATCTGTTCGGTGGCATGGGGATTACACTCTACACCCCGGACGTGCCTCCCGTAGTGGGTCAAGTGGTAGCCGGCGGTGCGGCTGAGGCTGCCGGGCTGCGTCCCGGTGACCAGGTGCTCAGCGCGGACGGCGTAAGCATGCCGCTCTGGATGGACTGGGTTGAGTATGTGCGTGCTCGTCCCGGAAAGGCTATCGATCTCGAATATCAGCGGGGTATGGAGCTGATTCGCGTGACAATCGTGCCGGAACTCATTACCGATGACAGCGGTGAATCCATCGGTCGGGTAGGGCTGGGTGTGCAGTTGCCTGAAATGCCGCAGGAACTGCTGCGCAAATTCGATCGCGGTCCGGTGGAAGCTCTGGGCGCAAGCCTGAATCGAACTGCCGAGTTGACGGTCTTTACCCTGAATTCAATAAAGAAGATGATACAAGGCCTGATCTCGCCAAAAAACTTGAGCGGTCCGATCACCATTGCTAAAGTGGCCAGCGCCTCGGCCAAGTCAGGCCTTGAGGCGTATGTGAGTTTCCTGGCATTGCTCAGCGTCAGTCTCGGTGTGCTGAACCTGTTGCCCATACCGGTTTTGGACGGGGGGCACTTGTTGTTTTACTTTGCAGAGCTATTGGCGGGCAGGCCGGTACCTGAGAAAATACAGATGCTCGGTTACCAGGTGGGCCTGTTTCTGGTGCTGGGTATAATGTTTTTGGCCCTTTATAACGATTTTTCACGCCTGTAGTGGGTTCCTGCCACCAGGCCCTACCCGTTGATCGAGTGGATTTTGATTAAGCGCATTAGCAGATATGTTGCCCTCGTCCTGGTGTTTTTGGCACCGCTGGCCTCGGCAGAAACGTTTATCATCGCAGATATTCGTGTGGAGGGTTTGCAGCGGGTTTCCGCAGGCACCGTCTTTGCCGCATTGCCGGTGGCAGTAGGTGATGTGGTCGACCCGCAGACCATGCGGGCGGCCGCGCGAAGCCTTTTCTCCACTGGCAATTTCGACGACATCAACATCGGCCGGGATGGCAATGTGTTGGTAGTGATCGTGGTGGAGCGTCCCAGCATCAGCGAGATAAATATCGAGGGAAACAAGGCCATCGAAACGGAGGCTTTGCTGGATGGGCTCAAGGGTTCGGGTCTTGCGGTGGGGCAGGTGTTCCAGCGATCTACGCTGGAGGGTATGCAATTGGAATTGCAGCGCCAGTACGTGCAGCAGGGCCGTTACGACGCCAATATCGAAACCGAGGTCATTCCCGAGCCACGCAACCGCGTCTCTATCAATATCAATGTTGACGAGGGTACTGTCGCGGCCATCAAACACATCAATGTTGTGGGTAACCGTGCCTATAGCGACGAGGAAATCGCCGATCTGTTTGAGCTGCAGACAACTGGATGGCTGTCTTTCTTCAGCGGTGACGACAAGTACTCAAAAGAAAAGCTGACCGGAGACCTGGAGAAGCTGAGCTCCTATTATATGGACCGCGGATATCTGCAGTTCACCATCGACTCCACCCAGGTATCCGTGTCGCCAAGCATGGAAGAGGTCTATATAACGGCCAATATCACGGAAGGCGAGATCTTTTCGATCAGTTCTGTGGATCTGTCTGGCGACCTGGTGCTGCCTGAGGCCGACCTGAAACGCTTCCTGTTGGTATCTGAGGGGCAGATATTTTCACAGCAATTGGTCACCAGCACTGAAGAATATCTCACCAGGCGGCTGGGTAATGATGGTTACAATTTCGCCAAAGTCACCGGGATTCCCGAGGTAAACGAGGAAGACAATACTGTATCGATGAAGTTTTTTGTCGATCCGGGCAAGCGCACCTATGTCAGGCGGGTCAACTTCATAGGCAATATGAAGACCGAGGATAACGTATTGCGGCGCGAGATGCGGCAGATGGAGTCTGCCCCTGCTTCTGCGGCCAATATCGAGCAATCCCGGGTACGCCTGGAGCGGCTGGGGTTCTTCAGTCGAGCCACCGTGGAGACCAAGGAAGTACCGGGGCATGACGATCTCATCGATGCCGATTTCACCGTTGAGGAGCAATCTTCCGGCAGCATAGGTGCCAGTGTGGGTTATGCCCAGGACGCCGGCATCATCCTCGGTCTGAACGTACAACAGGACAATTTTCTCGGCACCGGCAAGCGTATCGGCCTGGGCTTGAATCGCTCAAAATACCAGGACCTGTACAATTTCAGTTATACCAACCCCTATTTTACCGAGGACGGCGTGAGCCGGGGATGGAATGTATTTTACCGTTCCACCGACCTGTCCGAGGTCAACGTGGCCAGCTATTCCACCAATACCTTCGGTGGCAATATCAACTTCGGCTACCCGATCAAGGAAACCCAGCGCCTGGGTTTCAGCTTTGGTATCGCCAGTACAGATGTCACAGCCGGTCGGTTTGCCGTGCAGGAAATCAAGGGTAGCCCGCGGATATTGAATGCCTACGACACGTTTTTTGCCAGTACATTCGACCCGACTACAGGCTTATATACCGGGCCGGAAGTACTGGTACCCATCGAAGATCTGCCTCCGGAGTTTGAAACCGCCCCGTTGGAAGAGGGTTTTCTGGACGCCAATGGCGATGATTTCCTGAACTATACGGTCACCGG
>Ga0316189_10004833_pt1 | contig 12923 bp, 12 predicted proteins | sample LowCovwburrow_MG_FD_204930 | JGI IMG/M metagenome (GOLD analysis project Ga0316189, IMG submission 204930) | Coastal sediment microbial communities from Maine, United States - Lowes Cove worm burrow | ecosystem: Environmental > Aquatic > Marine > Coastal > Sediment | place: USA: Maine... | reverse complement strand
CCCAACAGACGGTTGCGGCGCCTGTTCTCTTTGGTATTACTTTCCAGTTCATGGCGCAGCAAAAAGTTTTCGCGGCGCAGACGCATCCGGTCAATACAGCGCGCAACAGCGTTCAGGATTTGGTTGGATCGAAATGGTTTTAGGACAAAGTCCACAGCACCCGCTTGCAACGCACGAATGGCGGTTTCCAAATCGGCAAATGCCGTGATCAGGATTGCATCGGCAAAAAAACCCACCTTACGCTGCTCGCGCAACCAATCGACACCATTTTTGCCCGGCATGATGTTATCCAGAATAACCACATCGAAATGCCCGTCATCCAACATTTTGGACGCTTCTTCGGTATTTTCCGCTTCGGCAACGTTGCGGCAACGTGGCTTTAGGATTTTAACCAAAAAGTTCCGCATCCCCGGCTCATCATCGATCACCAAAATAGAGGCCTGCGACAGCCACGGCCCGAAAGCAGGTTCATTTGTCAGATCATTTTTTGCAAATATTGTCTGGGCCATTGAATTTCCTAAGTCATGGGTACTTTCGGATATTTGCAGCTAAGCATAATTTAATACGGTTTCCAAATGTAAACATTGGGATGGGTCATCACTTAGCAACAGATCCAAACAGTCCTACTGCGTTTCAGCGCCTCAAAGTGCCGTGGTTTATTTCTTACACTACGTTATTGCGCTGTCCAGCCTCCATCGATCGGTATTGAAGCCCCTGTAACATTATGCGCAATCGGATTTGCCAGCCAAAGAGCAAGTTGTCCGATTTCAGCAGGATCGGATGTGCGTAATGACGGTTGTTTTTCTGCAAGCAGACTTGCGGCTCCCGCCATTCTGTCGCCGCCAAACTCTGCAGCACGCGCTTCAATCTGGGGCTCGATAATAGCGGTTTCGGTCCACCCGGGGCAAATGCAGTTAACGGTTATACCACCCGCTTTTTTGCTGCCTTTAGCGGCATATTCTAGGGCTGCAACTTTCGACAGGCCGACCAGTCCGAATTTTGATGCCACATAAGGTGCTTTATTCACCGATGCTACAAGCCCGTGCACGGACGCGATGTTGATTACACGACCATAACCGTTTTCCGCCATTAACGGCAGTGCACGACGCATGGTGTGAAACGCGCCGGACAAGTTTACCGACAAAACCGCATCCCAAATATCACGCGTTGCGTCCGCTAAGCTGGTGGTTTGTTGTATGCCTGCGTTGTTCACCAAAATATCCGCACCACCCCATGCGGCCATTTCATCCATCATGGCGTCTATCGCATCGGGATCACGCATATCGGCATCGAAAAAAAGGACCTCCGGGGCACCAGCCGCCAAAAGTTCGGCCTTTACGGCCTCTGCCTGTCTGGTATCGGCTAGCCCATGTGCGGCAACCCTTGCGCCCTCTTGTGCAAAAGCTTTGGCAATGGCCAGACCGATGCCCTGAACAGATCCGGTTACAAGTATTGTTTTATCTGATAGCTGCATTTTATTATTCCTCTTTTTCCAGGCACCCCCGCAGGTCTCTCTTTAATACTTTGCCATAATTGTTTTTCGGCAATTCCGGTACAATCCGATAGCCTTTGGGCCGTTTGAAACGGGCAATTTCTGCAAGACAATGCGCGTCAAGCTCTTTTGGTTCAACATGCACACCCTTTACGGGGACGATAAATGCGATCACATCTTCACCCCATTCAGGATGCGGGCGGCCTACCACGGCGACTTCGTGAACTTTGGGATGCGTCAGAAGCACCTCTTCAATCTCACGCGGGTAGATATTTGAGCCGCCCGAAATAATCACATCTTTTGACCGATCATGCAGCGTCAAAAATCCGTCTGCATCCATCGCCCCCATGTCGCCAGTCCAAAGCCAGCCATCACGTATCGTTTTAGCTGTAGCCTCTGCGTTATCCCAATAACCTTTCATAACGGGCATTCCCTGCACGATAATCTCGCCAACGTCCCCCGTTGGTAAATCGTGACCGTCTTCGCCCACCACCCGCAGATAAGTGCAGGTTTGTGCGGTTCCAACGGACGCCAGCCGCGCACGCCAGTTTGGATGTGTTCTGTCTGCGACCAGAGACCGTGACAATGCGGAAATGGCCATTGGGCATTCACCCTGCCCGTAGATTTGAACGAACCGTGGCCCCATCACCACGACCGCTTCTATTATATCGGCCAGATACATCGGGCCGCCACCGTAGATAATGGTTTTGATGCCCGTTCCACCCTCACCCGTTTCTTTGGCACAATCCACCAAACGACGTACCATTGTTGGTGCTGCAAACATTGAAATATTACCGATGGTTCGTGCAATTGACAGAATCTCATTGGGGTCGAAACCACCAGTGTCTGGCACAACATGGCGGCCACCACGTAGGACATGCATGAAATTATATAGGCCTGCACCATGCGACATGGGTGCCGCATATAAAATAGCATCTTCATGCCTGACATCATCAACATCGATGAAATACGTTGTGGTCATTGCCAGAAGATTACCGGCCGTTAACATCACGCCTTTTGGTTTACCGGTTGTGCCAGATGTATAGAAAAGCCAAATCATATCGTCCGAAGTGGCCGGTGCCGGAAAAAGCATTGGTGAGGTTTGATAAAATTTTGGAAAACCGCCCCCATCAGCTATGATAACATCACGCACAACATCCGGTTGGACCGCCTTGAATGCCGCACCAATATCTTTGGTAACAAAAACAATTTCCGCACTGGCATCTTCAACAATCCATGCCGCTTCTTTTGCGTGTAACTTTGCATTGATAGGGACAACCGCAGCACCTGCGAACCACACACCGTAAAGCACCTCTAAATACTCTGTACTGTTTTTCATGAATATTGCTACGCGGTCCCCGGCTTTAACCCCATACTGATCCCGAAGTGCGCCGGCAATTGATGCCGAACGTGCAGCAAATGTCGCGTAATCCGCAACCACGTTTTCACCTTGTAACAATGCGGGTGCATCAGGGTAAAGGTGCGCTGAACGCATCAGCCATTCTGCGGGGTTCATTATCGGCCTCTTGCGACTTCCAGAATTGAGCAATAATTTGCAACACCTGAGCCGCCCATATTGAAGACACACCCAAGTTCTGCCCCGTTCTTTTGCATCGCACCCGCCTGTCCGGTCAATTGCATAGCCGAAATAACATGCATGGACACACCCGTTGCCCCAACCGGATGCCCCTTGGCCTTTAGCCCACCGGACAGGTTGATCGGCAACGTCCCGTCAGCAAGAACCAAACCGTCATCTATCGCACATGCGCCCTGTCCTTGCGGCACAAGGCCCATCGCTTCATAGATCAACAGTTCCGCGATTGTGAAACAATCATGCACTTCGGCAAAATCAAGATCGTTAACATCAATACCTGCCTGCATATACGCGCGCCTGAAAGCTTCCGCAGGCCCTTCGAATGCCAGTAAGTCGCGTTTCGACATCGGCAGAAAATCATTGACCTGAACCGCCGAACGAAAAGCGATATTATTTTCGAAATCCATTGCCATATCATCGGCGACCATAACCACTGCGGCCGCGCCGTCTGTTATCAGAGAACAATCTGTCAGACGTAAAGGTCGTGCGATCATCGGATTGCGTTCGCTTACAGTATTGCAAAAATCAAACCCGACATCTTTTTGCATCTGGGCAAGCGGATTGTGCGTGGCATTTTTGTGATTCTTCGCGGCAATCCTTGCCAAAGCTTCCGACTGATCACCATTAGCCTGAAAATAGGCGTCGGCAAAGCGGCCGAAAACTTGCGGAAATGAGAAGTCTGCCTCTTCTTTTTGGTATGACGCACAGGCAAGAGCTGCCGTCACGCCCTTGGTATCCTTCTCGGTCATTTTTTCGGCACCTATCACCAAGACCACACGCGCGGCACCTGCACGAATGGAATTTCGTGCAGCATAAACAGCGGCCGAGCCGCTGGCGCAGGCGTTTTCCACCCTTGTTGCGGGCGTAAAACGTAAATCATCGTCTATTTGCAAAGCCAAAGATGATGCAAACCCATCCGATACCAACCCCGAATTGTAATGACCCAACCAAATTTCATCCACATTTTTGGCTGCAATCCCGGCATGCGCCAAAGCTGCCCGCGCAGCATCTACAATTAAATCTTCAAAAGTTTTATCCTCAAGGCGACCAAAAGGTGTATGACCCCAACCTACAATGTGTGCATCCATAATTTTCTTTCCTGTTTTGCTTGATATTGATCTACTTACAGCGACAGCACAATTCGTAAAAATACTCTATTTTGGAGAAATTCCCTTGGAAGACACGCAGAATATCGGCTTTATATACGCCCCGATTGGGCTAATCATCACCCGATACCGTGTGATTCAACATTGTAATATTCAATTTTGCAAAATGTTTGGCCTGCGCAATGAACAATTGGAAGGCCAGTCTCTTTCAAAACTATACCCGTCTACAGAGGAATTTCACCGTATTGGCGATGCGGGGCTGAAACGCATGAAGACATCGGGGCAATACGTTAATGAACGGATCATGCGTCGTGAAAGCGGTGATCTGTTCTGGTGCCGCGTGCGCGGACATGCATTAACGCCAGAAGACCCGTTTGCTCAAGCCATTTGGAGCTTTGCAGACCTTTCAGACAACCGGCCTGTTTTGGATATAAGCAAGCGGGAACGCCAAGTTGCAATACTTGTAACAAAAGGGCAAACCAGTAAGGAAATCGCACGTATCCTGTCGATTTCGCCAAGAACGGTTGAAGCACATCGCGCTCACCTTCTGGAAAAGTTTGATGCCCGCAATAGTTCCGAACTTATCGCTCGACTGACAGGCATGCCACTTTAAGATAGCATAAGCAGTCATATAGCTGATCCGACATTTTCTTTCCGCGTTTAGTCTTTAGGGACTTTATCCAAAGTTTCACGCAGACAAAGACTGGTTGATAATTCAATACTTTGCCCTTGGATGTCGCCGTTCAACATACCCACAAGCATATTCGCCGCCTGTCTTCCCATTTCTGTGTGAGGAACATGAACCGTGGTCAGTGCCGGGTCTGCGATCGAGGCCAGTTCGATATCATCAAAACCGGTTATAGAGACGTCCCCCGGTACATTAATGCCAATCTTTTTAGCCTCTCTCAAAGCACCAACCGCTAGAACATCATTGCCACACATCACGACCGTTGGCCGTTCCGGCAGGCACATCAATTTCCTGAATGCCACAGCGCCGGATTCGATCCCGTAAGGCGTTTCAATAAGCTGCAGCGTTTCAGGGGATAACCCTACCTCTAACAACGCTTCCTGTATTCCCAAATACCTGTCCCGCGCACGGTCATTTGAAGTCTGTTCGGCGGAAATGACACCGATCCGTGTATGCCCCGCGTTAAGCACTTCGCGCGCCAGGTCTTTCATTGCTTTTTTATTATCAAAACCAATTGAAAGTCTAGGATTCCCAGCGTCGTAAACCCAAGCCGAAAGAACCGGAATGCCACGATTGTCGAGGAATTGGTTGATGTCATCACTTCGTTGGTACCCGATCAGCAAGAACCCATCTGCACCACGTGCCGTCAATGTCCGGATTTGCTCTGCCTCCAAGTCTTCCCGATAAGACGAACTTGCGATCAAAAGAGTCATACCGTGTTCGCGCAAGGTTTCCTGAAATGCCTGAATACCACGGGCAAAAATCGCATTATCCATGGTTGGAATAATTGCCCCGATTGTGTTGGTTCGTTTAACTGCCAATGCGCGTGCCCCAAAGTTGGGCGAATACCCAAGCTGCTGAACAACAGACAAAACCCGCGACCGCGTTTCTACGTTCACCTTTTCGGGGGCATTCATGCATCTGGATACCGTTGCGGTTGAGACTTTGGCTGCCCGTGCAACATCTTCAAGGGTGGGAACCAGATCGTTAGTCACGGTTATCTCCGTCTGCGTATTTCGTAAATTATCTGAACATGACAGCTTTCGAATGTCCAAACATCAGATTTCGAAAATCCGAATAAATATACCGCTATCACACCTAAAATGTAAACGCTTGCACTAATTGATGTAAGCGCTTACATTTTGCAGACACGATTCACTCAGAATTTGTCCTGACACCCTAAGATAGGAATAACCGTAATGCCACGCATATATCTTAAAAAAGCTATCCTTACTGCAAAATCCGATGCCTCCGACGTGCATGCAACGGTGCAGACAATTCTCAATGAAATCGAAACTGGTGGGGACACCGCGGCCCTGAAATATGCCGCCAAATTTGACAATTATGATGGTCCAATTCTGTTGACAGCCGAGGATATCGCTGCCGCTTCTGCTAAAGTGCCCCAGAAACTGAAAGACGACATCGCTTTTGCCCATGACAACGTGCGCCGCTTTGCCGAAACCCAAAAAAGCACCATGCGGGATGTCGAGCTTGAGATCGTTCCAGGCCTGATCGCAGGGCAAAAGGCCATCCCCTGTCAGGCTGCCGGATGTTACGTTCCTGGCGGTCGCTACAGTCACGTCGCCAGTGCCATCATGACGGTCACCACAGCCAAAGTTGCCGGCTGCAAACACATCACCGCCTGCTCACCTCCGCGCGCAGGCGAAGGCGTTGCTCCAGCCATCATTTATGCTGCCAACCTTTGCGGTGCCAACAAAATTCTTTCCATGGGTGGCGTTCAGGGCGTGGCCGCCATGACTTTCGGCTTATTTGGCTTGCCTAAAGCAGATATTCTTGTTGGTCCCGGCAATCAATTCGTGGCCGAAGCAAAACGCATCCTCTTTGGTCGGGTCGGCATCGACATGATCGCCGGCCCCACCGATAGTCTAATTCTGGCCGATGCCACAGCAGACCCTTTTATCGTCGCCACAGACCTCGTGGGACAGGCGGAACATGGTTACAATTCTCCCGTTTGGCTGGTCACTGATGATCGGGCATTGGCCGAAAAGGTGATGCAGACCGTCCCCGATCTAATCAATGATCTGCCAGAAGTGAACCGCGACAACGCAACGGCCGCGTGGCGGGACTATGCCGAAGTCATTCTGTGTGACAATCGCGAAGAAATGGCGGCAACCTCGGATGAATACGCCCCCGAACACTTGACCGTACAAGCACAGGATTTGTCATGGTGGCTAGATCGCTTGCAATGTTACGGCTCTCTTTTCCTTGGTGAAGAAACCACTGTGGCTTTTGGTGACAAAGCCTCTGGTACGAATCATGTCCTACCCACATCCCAATCGGCCAAATACACAGGCGGCTTATCGGTCCATAAGTACATGAAGATCGTCACATGGCAACGCTCCACCCGCGAAGGTTCCAAACCCATCGCGGAAGCCACCGCACGCATCGCAAGGCTTGAAGGTATGGAAGGCCACGCCCGTACTGCAGACGTGCGATTACATAAATACTTTCCGGACGAAACTTTCGATTTGACCGGAACCGAGTGATGCAACCAGCAAACCTCTTTAATGTCAGCGGAAAGGTCGTTTGTGTCACCGGTGCCAGCAGCGGCCTTGGTCGCGCTGCCGCCTGTTTGCTTGCCAACGCAGGCGCACAAGTGGTGGGTATTGCACGGCGCACCGCGCAATTGGAAGCTTGGCAAAAAGAAACCGACGGCACCACCGCCGCGGTCAGCGCAGACCTGTCCGACCGGTCTGCCATTGCCGAGATTGCCAAAGAAGCCGCCCAACCTTTCGGCCCACCCGATATTTTGATCAATGCAGCCGGCATCAACACCCGCGAACACGCAGATCAGGTAACTGCGCAAGGGTGGGAACAGACAATGAATTTGAACCTTGCGGCCCCTTTCTTTCTTGCCCAATCCATGGTCGCTTCGATGAAAACCAAAGGCTGGGGCCGCATCATAAACTTCGCTTCCCTGCAATCCCGCCGCGCCTTTCCAAGTGGCATCGCTTATGGAGCTTCCAAAGGTGCTGTGGAACAAATGACCCGCGCCATGGCCGAAGCATGGTCCCCAAATGGCATCACAGCCAACGCACTTGCCCCCGGCTTTTTCCGTACCGAGCTGACCGGCCCGGTTTTTGCAGACCCGGTACTGGCAAAACAAAATGCCGATAAAACCTGTATTGGCCGCAATGGCGAGCCTAACGACCTCAATGGTCCACTGATGTTTTTTTGCTCGCCAGCATCAGATTACGTCACCGGACAGGTTCTTTTCGTTGACGGGGGGTTCACCGCAAAATGAAGGCACTCGTCTATACAAATGTTGAAACACTAGACTACCGCGATGCCCCTTCACCTGTCGTTGGTGAAGATCAGGCACTGATCCGTATTATGGCCTCTGGCATCTGCGGTTCCGACATGCATGCATATCTTGGCCATGATGAACGCCGGCCTGCCCCACTGATCCTTGGCCATGAGGCGGCAGGTGTGATTGTTGAAGGCCCCCAAAAAGGCCGTCGCGTCACCATCAACCCTTTGGTCACCTGCGGCAATTGCCATGATTGCACAACTGGGCGCACCAACCTTTGCACCCAACGACAGATCATATCCATGCCTCCACGCGAAGGTGCTTTTGCCGAATATTTGGCCATGCCCATCAGCAACCTGATCACCGTTCCAAATGACATCCCCCTTGAACACGCCGCCTTGGCAGAGCCGCTGGCCTGCGGTTGGCACGGCGTCCGTCGCGGATTGAGCACATTGGAAACACCCACATCAGACCTGCGTTGCATGGTCATCGGCGGTGGTGCCATTGGCCTTGGTGCTGCTTTAAGCCTTAAAGCACAAGGTGCAAAAGACATAACTTTGATCGAGCCCAACCCCCTGCGTCGCACTTATCTTACCGAAAAATGTGACGTCACAGTCATCTCACCCGACGCTCTGACTGATCAGACTGACTTCGACTTGATCATTGACGGGGTCGGCTTTGCCACCACCCGCGCCACAGCATCATTACATGCCCGACCCGGCGGTGTGATCGTGCACATCGGTCTGGGTGAAAATACCGGCGGCCTTGATATTCGTCGCATGACCCTGCAAGAAATCACCTTTATAGGCACCTATACCTATACTGCCGAAGATTTCCGTCAGACAGCCCAAGCCATCTTCGATCATCGCTTCGGCGCGCTTAACTGGACCCACCATCGCCGCCTATCCGAGGGCAGCACTGCTTTTAGCGATATACGGGCAGGCAAAGAACCCGCCCCCAAAATCATACTTATTCCCTAAACAGAGGAGACCCCATGTGTCAAAAAACAGCCTCATTTTCTTTCACTCACAACACGACCAAACACCGTGAAAAGCCGTGTAAAAAACCACAACCACAATCTATAACCTAAGGAGAAATGCGACGTGTCTATAAATACCAAAATCGTTGATGATTTTGTAGCCAATGGAATCGAGTTCGTCACCACAGTACCCTGCAAGCAACTGGCCGGTGTCATCGACGAAGTTGAAGCACGCAAAGAAATTTATCACATCCCCGCGAACAAAGAAGACGAAGGCATGGGCCTTTGTGCTGGTGCATTCATGGGCGGTAAACGCCCGGCCATCATCATGCAAAACACTGCCATTGGCGTGACCATCAACACTCTTGTCACGCTGACACAGTATTACCGGATGCCCCTGCCCATGCTGATCTCTTATCGTGGCGAGTTGAAAGAACCCGTAGCTTGTCAGGCGGAAATGGCCGTGCACACCAAAGCACTTCTGAATCAACTCAACATACCAACTTATCACTTCCACAAACGTGCGGATGCAGACGAACTGGATGCCATCCTTAAATACACGTTTATGTGCAACAAACCCGTCGCCATTCTAACCGACGCAACCTTCTGGGGAGGTTATTGACATGATCCGCTCTGAAATCTTACGCGAAATCGCACCGATATTACGCGACCATCTGGTTGTCTGCAACATCGGTCTGCCCAGCCAGGAACTTCATATGATAGATGATCAGCCGACGAATTTCTACATGCTCGGCACCATGGGTCTGTCTTCTTCCATCGGTCTTGGCGTGGCTTTGGCACAGGATAAAACCGTTATTTCAATTGATGGTGACGGCTCGGTTCTTACAAACTTCGGCACCTTGCCAACCATCGCCAATAACATTGCCGACAACTTCATCCTTTTGATTGTCGACAACGGCTCTTACGGCTCCACCGGAGATCAACCGACATATGCCGGTAAAAAAACCTCGCTTGCGGCCGTCGCCCGAGCTTGCGGTTGTGATAATGTCATAGAATGTCAAGACACCGACACCGGGCAGGCATTGACCGACGCCATCAACAGCAAGAAGATGACCATCATTGTTTGCAAATGTGACAGCGGTAACATCAAAGTGCCGGTCATCACCAAAGACCCGGTCGTGATCCGTGACCGTTTCATGACTGCCGTGCAAAGTTAAAGTTGTAACAGGATGTTCGGCAGCCCGACCTATCTTTCTTATGACGACGCGCGCAAGGCTGCGCGTTGTCGTCTGCCATGGATGATCTTTGACTACATTGACGGTGCTGCCGGTTCCGGACATGGCGAAGCCATGAACCTTGCCGCCCTGCGTGACATCCGCCTGCAACCCCGTGTTCTGGTGAATGTTGCCAAACGGTCCCTACGAAAACCTGTCTTTGATCATGCCGGCCATCTGCCCTTCGGGATCAGCCCCATGGGAATGTGTAATCTTGCAGCACCCAACGCAGACCTGATGCTCGCCCGTTTCGCCGCCCGTCATCAAACCCCGGTGGGTGTTTCCACCGTTGCCTCTACGTCTATGGAAACCATGATAAAGGAAGCTGAAGGGCACGCTTGGTTTCAGCTTTATGTCAGCGGCGATAGCGACAGTACCGCAAAACTTGTAGATCGGGCCGCCGCCGCCGGTTATCGAACGCTTATCGTGACACTGGACGTGCCCGAAGTTGGTCACCGCCCCCGCGAATTGCGCCATGGTTTTAAAATGCCCTTCCGCATCGGCCCCAGACAGTTTCTTGACTTCGCTTTACATCCTCACTGGTCATTGTCCACGCTCATGCGCGGTGCGCCTGATATGGCTAATTTCAACATGCCGGGCTTCGCGTTTGACCGTACTGAAACCCGCGCCGCCACCGATTGGGACGTTCTGACAAAACTACGTGACCAATGGCAAGGCAATCTTGTTGTCAAAGGTGTTACCTCGACCGAAGACGCGATCAAGCTGGTGGCCGCAGGCGTCGACGCCATTCAAGTTTCCACTCATGGCGGCCGACAATTAGATGCCGCGGCACCCCCAATCCTAGCCTTGCAGAAAATCCGCCAAACCATCGGCAATGACTTCCCCCTCTTCTACGACACAGGCTTGCGATCCGGTGAAGATATCATCAAAGCATATGCCATGGGCGCGGATTTTGTTTTCTTCGGCCGCGCCATGCAATTTGCCATCGCGGGTGCCGGTGAACAGGGCCTATCCCAGTTTGGCGACTTGCTGACGGAAGAAATCAGCTTAACACTGGCGCAAATCGGCAAAACTGACATGAACAAGCTTGAGAACACTCTGGTTCGGTAGATACTTGTTTCGGCGTGACCGTATAAAAAGTTGTACCCTTAAGTGAACAAAGATGTTTTCAGTGTCTCCGCCCCTTTAAGCAAAATGTCTTTGCTGGCTTCCAATATCTCAACGGACAACCGCTGACCGGGGCCGTGAAATGCAAGGGCAGCCACAAAACGGCCAAAACTATCTGTCACGGGCACAGAAATGGCAAGCATTCCATCCATGAACTCTTCTTCATCCAGCGCATAGCCCCGCTTGGCACAGATTGCCACGTCAGCAAGTAAAGTCTTGGGGGTTATATGTGTATTATCGGTACGCTTTTCCAATTGAAGACCGGCCACAAATTTCGTGCGTGCAGATTTTGAAAGACTTGCCATAAATGTTTTCCCGCTAGCCGTACAATGGTATGGAACATTCGTGCCAACCGGCAACTGAATGCGAAACGGCCAATCTGTATCTATTCGATCCAGATAATGCATACCGGATTCTTCGGGCACAACAAAGTTCACAGCTTCTTTAACCTGATTGGCGACATCTTGTAAAATTTGGTGGCGGGTGATGTGAAAGCGTGATGCATGCAGCAACCCTGCCCCTAGCAGCCGAAGCCGGCGCGTGGGTCTGTATTTTTTCCCGTCAACGTCTTTTGTCAGGAAGCCTTCTTTTTCCAAAGTCGCTACCAAACGATGCACCGTTTGCTTTGGCAGCCCAATCTGATCATTTATCTCGGTTGGTGTCATCGCACGGTCACTTCTGCCTATGACCTCTAAAATCAAAAGGGTCCGTAGATTTGTGGGTATGCGGTTTTCTTTCATTAAGAGCGATCTTCTTATTGCACGAATCGATTTTTCTTACATATAGTCAAATAATAGATTAAAATCGAGACTTAAAGTCTCATTTTTTAATATTTAGGGGATTTTATTGGAGTTTGATTTTGTCATCGTTGGCGCAGGCTCTGCCGGATGCGTGATCGCGAACCGTTTATCGGAAAACGGTCGCTTCAGCGTGGCATTGCTGGAAGCTGGTGGAAAAGACTCTAATCCATGGATTCATATTCCCGTAGGTTACTTCAAAACCATGGGAAACCCGAAAACCGACTGGCAATATAAAACCGACGCCGATGCCGGCATTAACGGTCGATCCATCCCTTGGCCACGTGGCAGAGTATTGGGTGGGTCAAGTTCCATTAACGGCCTGCTTTATGTTCGTGGCCAACCACAGGATTTCGATCACTGGCGCCAGCTGGGCAATGCCGGTTGGGCATGGGATGATGTCCTGCCCTATTTCAAACGTGCGGAAACATGGAAAGGAAAACCGCCTAGTGAAGAACGCGGAACATCCGGCCCGCTGTCCGTATCCCCAACAGCCCTGAAACGGGACATCGTAGACAAATGGTTAGAGGCAGCAGTAGCAGCTGGATATAAAAGTAATCCAGACTACAATGGTCAGGATCAAGAAGGTGTGGGGTACTTCCAATTAACGCTGGATAAGGGCAAACGTTGCAG
>Ga0316189_10004832_pt1 | contig 12924 bp, 5 predicted proteins | sample LowCovwburrow_MG_FD_204930 | JGI IMG/M metagenome (GOLD analysis project Ga0316189, IMG submission 204930) | Coastal sediment microbial communities from Maine, United States - Lowes Cove worm burrow | ecosystem: Environmental > Aquatic > Marine > Coastal > Sediment | place: USA: Maine... | reverse complement strand
TTGTAGTAGATGGTATGCCCATCGGTGCTCAACTTCCAATTCGTGAAGCCGAGCGAATCGAAGTAATTTATGGTCCTGCAGCAACCCTCTATGGAGCTGATGCATCTGCAGGCGTCATCAATATTATATTGAAAGAATCCGAAAGACCCGTCTATATCCAGTCTGACCTAGGGTTTGGTGGGCAAGGATTTGAGAATTTGGAATTGATGTTCGGTGGAAAATTGGGGAGTGGTAAAAAAGTACTCACTTTCAAGTTATTTGGTAGCCATACCTCCTATAATGACCAAAGGATTAAATACGACTTAGATACCCTCTATAACCCAAATACTTACCAGAAACTTCTAGATGTTGAAGAATTATCTCATCTCAACCGACCCAATTATCGCGGCACCAATAACGCACCCGTTCTAGGCAAAATTCCACATTTAAGCAACGCTTTGGGTTTAGAACTTAAATTTAAAAATTGGCGACTATCTGCCAACAGAATGGCACGCAGTGACCATAGTTCTATTGGATTAAGCCCCTATGCAGTATCTTACGCTAACCCGTTAAATTTTTTCGGAGAACAAATAAGCAGTGCCAATCTTAGTTTTACTAAAACAATTAATCGGTTTCGTTTTAATGCAGGATTTGGTGTTATGCATTACAAAACAGATGATCGTAGCTCCTACTCATATGTAGCACCTACATTAAACTTGTTCCTTCAACCTTTCCTAGATGGTAGTGTAGAAGCAGATTCAATTAGTCGGGTTATTGACGATTTTTATTTCTCCAAGTCGCGATTTAGTTCAGCCTCGTCATTAGAGTTTAACTCAGAATTACTAGTAAGCTACACCTTAAATAAAAATATTGAAATTGCTGGTGGGATTAATGTGCAATCAGGCAATGGTAACCCACTAATTAATTTTAGCCCTAACCCACTTGATGACCTAAGTGACAATTTAACTGTTAAGCATCTCAAAGTTGCCAAAGTTGATTATACAGATCTGAGCTCCTTCATAGAGTTCTACCTAAATTTCAATAAATGGAATATCATTTTAGGGGCACAGGCTTTTACTCGCCAAAATGATTATCTGCTTCGCGACCGCTTATTTTTCAACCCCCGAATAGCAGCACAATATCATTGGACAGACGATATTAGTATTCGGGCTTCTGCAGGCAGATCGTTTCGTTATCCATCACCCTTCTATTCTGCAAATACCTATACCGTTAATTTCGACAACCTTGGTTTCATCGAAACCGGAACGAACTTAAACTCAGAAAAAACACAAAGTGTTGAAATTGGCTCTCGCTGGAGTATCAGAAAAAATGTAAGTGCCGATATTTCTATTTTTTTTACTCGCACTACTGAGTTTATCAATTATGCCTTTGGCGTTGAAAACAATTTTGATGAAGTTACGCTTGGTTATTATAATGATGAGGATGCCCTCGCTGAATTGTATGGACTTCAATCCAGTATTTCTTTTACAGATATAATAAAGCCGATCGGACTTAACAGCACTATCAATATCAATTTTACCAGAGGCAGAGAAGAACGAAATGCCTATTCTTTTAAGGAGAATGATAATATCCTATTTCTACTCGGTGGGCTTCAATCCCAGCCTGAATTGATTGCACAAGTTGATATAGAATTCTGGCCGTTGAAAAAAACCCGGTTTTTATTTGAAAATACCTTTATGACAAGTAGTTGGTCACGTAATACAGCCTTATATCAGGCGGCTGATTTAATAGGTTCTAGTAGACTACTTAATCCTGGCTTTTATACACTCGATGCCATAGTCAATTATCAATTTAACAAGCAGTTAATGGCTTTTTTGAAATTCAATAATGTTTTTGGTACAAAATACGCTGGTATAGATGCGACCTCTGATGGAAATGGATTAATATATAACCCTCAATCTAGAGGATATATTAGGTTTGGCATAAATTACCGTTTGGAGTAGAAAAAAAATGCACAAGATAAAAACCAATTTTTTTTTACTCTTATTTGTTGGCTTACCTGTATTAGCAAGGTCGCAGCAAGATGAAATCGCTACCCTTATTCAAGCTGCTTATGAAGAAAAAGCTACTGGAACATCTCCAAACAGGATACTGGCTCGTTGGCTAAGGGTATATGATGCCGTTCAGGAAATTGAAGGACATAAGGAATTTTCCAATGCCTGTATTTCTATTGCCAATATTTACGAGCAAGAACAATTGTATAAGCAGGCACTGCCCTATTACCTTAAGGCTGCTGAAGCCCTTGGCGAGCAGACTAATATCGATAGCCAAACGCAAAATCTCTATTTGCAACTGGCTCAAACTTATGCCCACTTAATAAAACCCGACAGTGCCTATTACTATTACAACCGTATCCTCATAAACAAGGAAAAAGAAGGCAACCTTAATGGGCAAATTAACACCTTGCAGGAAATAGTAAAAGCCTATATGCTCAATAAACAATATCAAAAGGCACTGGATTTCAATTTACGAATCCAACAATTGCTAGAAGACAATCAACGTGATGAGAAAGAACAAATATTGGCCTATAATAATTTAGGATACAACTACAATTATCTTAACCAATACGAAGAATCAATTCTCTATTTTTCAAAAGCTTTAAAACAGTTGGATAAAAAGGATTTTTCAGCGGAAACAATCCTTAATACTAACATTGGAATTGCCTATTACAATCTTGGACAATTTGATGCAAGTATTAGTTATTTGATGCAAGCGAGAAAAATAAAAAGCGCCTATGACCCCACAAGCCTTGATGAAATTGACCAATTACTGGCAACCGTATATCTCAAGAAAAAAGACCTGCACAATGCCATAAGCCATGTTAATCAAGCTGAGGCAAGGGCGAAAAAGAACCACAACGATGTTCTGCTTTCCGATGTGTATTATACCACAGCGCTCATCCAAGCAGAATTATATCAATATGACATAGCACTTGACTTTTTTCAAAAACATCTAAACCTTCGAGATTCTTTTGAATTGGAAGAAAGATTCCGCCAGCAACATTTATTGCAACAACAAATTGATCTGGAACGAACCGAAAAACAAGTGAAACTTCTAATTATTAATGAAGATATAAAAGAATTAACAATTGCCCAGTTACAAGTTGAGGCAAAAAACCAACGCTTGCAACTTCAAAATAAAGAAGCTGAGCTATTGACTGAGCAAAAAGAAAAAGAATTATTAGTGAAGGATAACGTGATTAAAGCGAGTAAACTTAAAACGCAAGAATTGGAGACACAACAAGCCAATCAAAAACTTGAATTGACTCGTCAACAATTAAATCTTCAAAATAAAGAATCACAATTAGCAAACGAGCAAAAAGAAAAAGATCTGCTGATTCGCGACAGGGAGATTAGCTCATTAGAATTGCAAAAACAAAGAGAAAGAGTGCATTTTTTTTATGGCTTAGGAGCCCTATTGATTTTAATTATTTTTGTTATAGTGGTAGGTCTAATCTACTCCCGAAAGCTAAATCAGAAGTTAAACAGAACTAATATCGCCATTGAAAAGCAAAAGGAAGAAATTAATGAAGAAAGGAAAAAATCGGATGGGTTACTGCTAAATATTTTACCAGAGCAGGTGGCAACTGAATTAAAAAATACAGGAAAAGCAACTACAAAAAAATATGAAAATGTAACAATCCTATTTACGGATTTTAAGGACTTTACCGCATTGGTGGCAACAATTCCTGCTTCTCTATTAGTGAAAGAACTTAATGACATATTTAGCCGATTTGATGAAATAATGGAAGAACTCCAAATTGAGAAAATCGAAACCATTGGCGATGCATATATGGCAGCTTGTGGGTTGCCAGAAGAAAATTCGGACCATGCTTTAAAATGTCTTAATGCAGCGCATAATATGCTTGCCTTCCTAAAACATAGGAATAAGCGAAGTAAAATTCAATGGAATATGAGAGTTGGCATTCATTCAGGTCCTGTTGTAGCAGGTGTAGTGGGCAAAAAGAAGTTTGCCTATGACTTGTTTGGAGACACCGTAAATACCGCCAGCAGAATAGAAAGTAATGGTGAAGCAGGAAAAGTAAATATTAGTGAAACAACCTACGAGCTGATAAAAAATGACACAACCTTTACTTTTGAGAACCGTGGTAGCATAAATGCCAAAGGAAAAGGAGAATTAGAAATGTGGTTTGTTAACCAAAAGGCTCTATCCTAAGAAACCCTCCCCATTCCAAGAAGATTCATTTCTTAAGGTTCAAATTGTTAGGTATAATCCTATCATTAATTATCTTTACTAATACCATTCTGTAATTCAATAGGGCTTTAGTACAAATCTAGCTGCTGGAATTATCAGAAGATTGAAAAATAATGGAAGATGCAAAATCGTACAAAATAATTATGAACACGGTGCGGATTATTATGCTTGATTTAGGCTCAATTATGAACAAACGCCTCCTAGCTTTGATTTTTTCACTAGCTCTACTCAATGTATCTGCTCAAGACAGTAAAATTTTCAAGCGAGGTGAAAAATATTTCTCCAAAGGCAACTATGTAAAAGCGCAAACTGATTTCATGACTTTGGTTGATGCCGGTCATCTCAACAATGATATAGCCAGCTATCTAGCCAAATGTCACCTCGAGTTGCACAAACCTGACATGGCTAAGGATATCATTTCGAGATTGGATAGTGCCAATGACTTCAATACCTATTTGCTGGCAGAAGCCAATTACTTTTTGGAAGATTTTGCAACTGCCAAGCGTTTGGTGGAATTGGTCAAAGACACCGCTGACATCGATATTGGGGTTTTAAAAAGGAAAATAAATTCTTCCCTATCCAATTACGACAACAGCCAGGGATATGTAGTCCAAAATTTCGGGCCTGAGATCAATACAGAGGATCGGCAATACAATGCGCTGATGGTGATGAATGATGATTTCAACGAACTGCTATTTACAACCAGAGGGTTTGGCAAAGGTAGCAGTGATTCTGATGGTCTGCTGTATGAATCAATCTACTCTACAACTATAGATAGCAGTAACAACTGGCTACATGCTCGGCCTTTAGAAACATCCCAAAAACATGAAAATAGGCATGATGCAACAGTACAGGTATTGGGTAAAGGTACTCGCCTGATTTCTTATCAAGATGGAGGTCTCTATCTCTCCACGTTCAAGGATGGAGTATGGGTCAAAGAAAAAAATCTTAATCTTCATAATTATAATGCAACGGATACGCACTGTTATATGAGTGAAGATGAATCTACAATTATTTTCGCTTCGGATCTTCAATCAAACGGGCATAACCTAGACCTATTTATGAGTACCAAGGATGACTCTGGGCAATGGAACAATCCCATTCCGATTGATGAACTCAATACAGAATATGATGAAGACGCCCCGTTCTTGGCAGGTGACAGTACGTTGTATTTTAGTTCTCGAGGACATGGATCCATGGGAGGATATGATGTCTTTAAGTCACATTATCAGCCCAAAACAAAAACTTGGTCCAAACCGGAAAATTTAGGTCACCCGATCAATACAGTGTCTGAAGATATCTATTTCACAAATGAGGGTAAATTGGGGTATTTAAGTTCCACAAGAACTGGTGGATTTGGTTCCTTAGATTTGTACCGAGTATATCTTTTCAATAAAGTAAAATTATCGGGATATGTGATGGACGAACAGAATAACGAGCCTATATCTGATGTTCAAATAAACTTAGAGTATGATTCTTCATACTTTAGAAGTTACTCTGATATCAATGGTAGGTACGAAATGTATTTACCGGTCAATAAGAGTATGAAAGTGCAGTTCGTTAAGGATTCATTAAACTTGTTTGAAGGTGAATACATTGTGAAAGTATTTTTCACCGATGAAAACAACAATGAATTCAATTTCCGAATCAACTATTCAGACACCACAGATAATCCAATTGCTTACGCCAATCTGAAGGCATCACAAAAAGTGAAGCATATTAAAGTTAACGTCAAAAACAGTTTCACTGCATCAGAATACGAACTTTCCGTCCCTAGTCATATGGAAAAATCATGGGCAGACAGTGTTATTATGGCCAACGACTATGCGCATGAAGAGTATCTTAAAAATCTTAAGCCAAAAGAGCCGATAGTTGATGAAACTATTGTAGTAGAGAAGCAGCGCAAAACATTGATTTTATATTACCCTACCAATAGTTTCCAACCAACGGCCGAAAGCACCAAGCTTCTACAGGAATTTGGCGCAAAGAAAATTACTGGCCTAATAGAAATCAATGGCCACACTGGCGTGACAGGAAACGCACTAACCAATAAAAGACTCTCAACACGAAGGGCACAAACAGTATTCAAATATCTTGTAGATCAAGGGTTCGATCCAGACTCACTCGTTTACAAAGGCTATGGATCTGATCAGCTATTGGACACCCGCCTCACCACAGAAGCACATAATAGAAATAGAAGGACCGAAATAATCTACTATGAATAAACCGAGAGCCTACTTCCTTAGCAGCTTGATGATTATAGTGTTTTCTATTCAGTCAGGCGCCATGCAATCTACTGGTCTGAAAGGTATGGTTCTGCTCCAAGATAGCACTCCATTGAGCGGGGTCAGTATCTCTGTAAATAATCATGAAGTAAGCGTTACTGGCAATGATGGGGAGTTCTTTGTTGCAGGCTATGACTTAAGCCAAAAACCCAAAAGTGTTTCTGCAATCAGAGATGGATATGAACTTGCAACGTGGTCGTTTCATGAAAAGATTCTTTCTGTAGTGATGAAACCTGCCACCTTCAAAGTCATCGAAGGGGCTTTGGTTGACCTCAACAATACACCACTCGCCAATAAACAGATTCTATATAAAGGACTTACAAATCAATCCACCTTCACAGATGAGAAAGGTAATTATTCTCTCAAAATACCCATTGATGAAAAATTTGATCCAAAAGGAAGAATACTAGTTGACAACCAATCAGCTTCCATTCTTAGCTATCTTCCTCACAAAGACAAACCTGCATACTTGACCATACAATCTACAGCCGGTAACAAAGAATACCAGATATTCAATGTGACAGTATTACAATCAAACGGAACGTCATACGCTAATCAATTTGTGGAGATTGGAGATGAGTCATACATCACCGATGATAAAGGTGCATTTAGAATAAAGGCAGCCAACGACCCTAATGTAAAATGGAACATTGGTGATCAAAAAATAAGGACAATAGATACCATCAAAGCTTCTAATCAGATCACAGTAAGATTACTGAATACAGCAAGTGTTGTTCCTCAAGATTCGACATTACCAAGTGACAGTCTCATCTCTTCTATTAGTGATGAATTAAAAGAAAGCATGGATCGGCTGAGCCATTTTTATCAAGAGGAAGAGGAAATATTGAATCAGCATCAGGAACAGATCAATAAAATAAATCGTCACCTGCCAAAAATTACGGATATCTCCAGTTCGGAAAAGGAACAACTCTACAATGAATTGGTGGCACTCAACAAATCAATGGAATCTACGACCAAGACATTCGATGAGACCAAACGAATGCACAATGAGATGATATTGAAACTTCAGAAACTACTGATAGAAAAAGAAATAGCAATAGAAGACATCAAAAAAGAAAAAGAAGATTTGGAGACTCAATTCGACTTCAACTTAAAACTCTATAGTCTAATCTTATTCATTGTTCTTGGAGTGTTAGCCATAGTCATCTGGGTTTTGCGCAGATTCAAAAAGCAGAATATCATTATTCAACGGACACAGAAAGAACTGGTTCGGGCTCAGGAAATGGCACATATTGGCAATATGGTGTATAGTCCGGATGAGCATCATTTCACCTATTCAGATAATTTTTTGAATACCCTGAAAATTCGAAATCAAGATAAAATCGATGAGCTCAAGAAGGCAACTGATGGCTTGATTCATGAGACGATCATAGCAGAGGATGATAGGGATAAGGTGAAAGAAACATGGATGCGAGGATTACAGAACAAAAAACCCATTAGTATTGAATTCAAAAGCAATGCCGACACCCAAGAGGATGTTCACATTGACATGAAAACTATCTTTGAGACCAATAACCATGATGAAATCACACATATCTCTAGCACATTGCAGGATATCTCTCTGATAAAGGAAAATGAAATAAAATTGATCAATGCGATCAATGAAGCAGAGCAGGCAGGAAAAGTCAAAGAAGAATTTTTGGCCTCTATGAGTCATGAAATCCGAACACCACTCAATGCGATCATTGGGTTGACCAACAGACTGATTTCTCTCAAACCCTCTGATCATCAAAGAAAAAACTTAGAAATCATCCAGATGTCAAGTGAACATCTATTGGCTCTCATCAATGACGTACTGGATTTCAGTAAAATACAAGCTGGAAAAGTGAGAATCGAACTTACTCCGTTCAACTTAATGGAGACTATCTCCAATACTTCAAATGCGTTGCTACTCAATGCCCGAGAACGAGGGATCGATTTGATTATCGAACAAAATGACAAACTACCTCAGGTTGTGAAAAGTGACAAACTTCGCATCAACCAAATCATGATGAACTTGCTTAGCAATGCGATCAAATTCACAAGTGAAGGTAGTGTCACTGTTAAATTAAAATCTACCCCAAGCAAAGGAAAGAAGCATCAAATCACCTTCTCTGTCATCGATACAGGAATTGGTATCGACCAAGAGAAACTAGAAAGTATATTCGAAAGTTTCGAACAAGAAAATATATCTACCAGTAGAAAATATGGCGGCACAGGTTTGGGTCTTTCCATTTCAAAAAGCTTGGTAGAACTACTGGGTGGAAAACTCAAAGTCAGGAGTGAAATTGACAAGGGTTCTGAATTTTATTTCACATTGGAGTTGGAAGAAGTAGATGCTCCGATCAAAAGAAAAGCGAGCCCTAAAAGTAGAGAAGAATTATCCGAACTATATAATCTGAACGGAGTAAAAGTACTCTGTGTAGAAGACAATGAAATCAACCAAATGGTGATCTCACAGTACTTCACTGTATTTGGAGTGAGGGCTATATATGCCGCTACTGGTCAAGAGGCAATAGACAAATATGAGGCTAATGAATTTGACCTTGTCCTGATGGACATTAGGCTACCAGACATGACTGGGTACGAGGCCTGTCGAGAAATTAAATCTAGATTCCCAGACAGAAACACACCAATTGTGGCTTTTACAGCAGAAGTAGACGTGAAGACCGAAGACCGAATCAAAGAAGTAGGAATGGTCGACTACCTGGGTAAGCCTTTCAAAGAAGAAGATCTTTATACTGTAATATCTAAACATATAATAAATGACTGACAGTCCTATAAACATCAACCTTGACAAACTCAAAGGTGAGTTTTTTCGAGGTGAATTTGCTGTAAATTTTAGCAATGCACTCCTTATACAAATGGGGAAATTTAAGGTTGCTTTCTCCAATGCGCTCTATCAATCAAAGACTACTGAGCTCAAAGAAATAGTTCACGACATAGTGGCTTCATTGAGGTTTTTAGAAATTGAGGATCTTGTCGTTTTGATTTACAAATATAAAGAGTGGGATCAGCTTGACACCAATCAACAGGAAGCATACGTACATCGGGTCGAAGCATATTGCGATGGAGTTATGAATGAATTAAGTCAGTTTTTAAAAAATTAAGTTTGCACAACCTGGACTTAATAATCAATATCATCGATGACTAACAAAGAGCTGATTACAAAATTCTATCAATCATTTGTCGATGGTGATGTCGAAGGAATGATAAGGTGCTATCATGATGAGATCGTCTTTCAAGATCCTGCCTTTGGAACACTCAAAGGTGAAATGGCCAAGAACATGTGGCGCATGCTTCTTTCAAGAAGGAGTGAAAGCACGAAAATTACATTCAGTGATGTACAAGAAACTGCTGAAGGTGGTACAGCGCACTGGATTGCTTCTTATGTCTATGGGCCTAAAAACAGAAAAGTAGTCAATCATGTATATGCTCACATAGCAATAGCTGATGGTAAAATGATTGTTCATACAGACACGTTCGATATGTGGAAATGGACGCAACAGGCATTGGGACTTAGCGGGTATCTCCTAGGTTGGTCCTCCTTCCTCAAAGGGAAGATCCAGTATAAACTAAATGCCATGTTGACGAAGTATTCTAATGATCTATAATGACATTATTTTGAAGCAACCCTTATTTTTATTTAAGGCACTACTTTTATTTATAGTCCATTTACAATTTGTAACCCAGGTAAACGCGCAATCCATCGTGCGAGTGGTGCCAGATGGTGAGCATGTATACTATGCGACCCTGTCCCCTGATGAAAGTCTATTGGTCGTACAAACCCTTAATGAACAGATCATACTACTGGACAAGTCTACCTTGGCAGAAAAAGTTAGGTTTCAGACTACCCGACCTTCAGAAATACTTACCTATCGCACTGGGAAAAAGACATTCTCTATTGGTAAAGACAATACAATATACTTCCTCACTTCTACTCTTCAAGGTGACTCATTGGTCGTGTCATTAATGAAAGCTGATGAAACTGGCTTGATCGACTCGGTCCAAATATTAGCAAATCACAAGTCTAGATATTGGACTACTGATGATGTTCGAGACATCAAATGGAATTATAGTATCGATGCCAATGAGCAGTATGTGACATTAAGTATTTCCAGTACCATGTATCAATTTGACCTCTCAGATCTTATCCTGAAAAGGAAAGTTAAGTTAAAGCATGAAGTAGATGCACTGGCGATTAGTAGTAGTCATATAGCTTATCTCTCGGACAATATCATCTCTATCCTCGCTTTAGAAGATGATCATATGATCAAAACAATCTCAGACAGTTCTATGACATCGTTGACATTTTTAAATGACAACACTCTCATGATGGCAGGAGATCAACTGTCAAAAGTGATGGACATTACTCAAAATAAAGTGAGTATAACGAACAGTTCTGCTTATGGTCAGATCAATGGCATACAGGCTAAGGAAGGTAAATACTGCTACTCGGGACACTTTATTGCATTTCCAGACAATGCATATGGTGCATTATATCAGGATGGAGAAGTGCTTGGAATACAGAACCTGCCAACACATCAAGGGAGCAACTCCTTCAACTCAGTGAAGACCAATGAACTTTGGACCATTTTAATGGATGGTAGACTGTTCAAATTGCCCTTATCACCAGACCCACCTCGACCTATGCTGCAGTTAGGTCATGGAAATAGTATCACCAATTTCTCGGTTTCTAAGGATAAGCGATTCTTACTTTCGTCTTCTGATGATCGTAGCATTGTGCAGTGGGATGTATTAAATGGCACCGTAGTCAATCGTTTTCAGACAGATGAAAGTTTGCTAGGCAATGTTTATTTTGATCAAAATGATCTGAATATATTCTATACGGTAGGAGACACAGATTATAAAAAAATATTTACTGACATCCCTTCCAATAATCGATGGGGGCTACCCTACAATAGCTCAATACCCATAGCAGATAGAGAATATATAGAGAAGCGCAAAAAGCAGGAACGCAACTACAGAAAGAAACTCATTGCATATAAAAGACAATTTGATATTAAAAAAGAAGATTCGGCAGGACATAGCAAGCAATACTTTGCAGGCATCATTCATGAGGGATATAATGCAAGACTGCGCATAGCTAATTTAAATTCAAGAGATATCCAAGATGTTGACTTGCCTGACAGTTTAAGCTGGTACAGTAGTGTTTTAGGGTTTTATGATGATCACACAATACTGCTCCAAGGCAGATCCAATACCATATTGCTTTACGACTGCGCTAAGAAAAAAATGACGAGAAGGTTAGGCAGTATCCCTGAAAAGGCCGGCTGGCTCGGAGGGATTCAAAAAATGATATTGACTCCTTCTGGAGATACTTTATTTACGGTTCACAACAATACCATTTTGCAGGGCTGGAACCTTAAGAAAGGGGAGCGGTTCTATTACCTCAATCAAAAAAACAACATGGTAATGCAAGGGAATACCATGGACTACAAGAATGGAATATTAACATTGACACTTACCAATAAGAAATTAATATTTCAAGCTGTGATCGATTTCAGCACTGAATTTGGCAAAGTATTAATGTATGGCGACTCAACATTCACCATCAAACAGCCTAAGGCATTGATTCAATTCAAGAAGGACAAAGGGATGATCCATAAAGCCGTGTTGTCAAGTTCTGGAGATTCACTTCTAATCATGAGAACCTATTTCCCTCCTGACTTTCAACAACAAACGGGGTTCATTGAGACCTATTTAGATCTTTGGGATATGAACACCATGAAAAGATTGAACACCATAGACGTTGGAGGATTCAAAACACTACCAGTTTGGGAAGTCTCAAAAGATTTTAGCCAAATTTTCATTTGGGATCATGACGCTACTAGTCTCAAAATGCAAAAGGAAATGGGTAATGGACTAGCAGGATCTGGTACCCTCCCATTCATATTTGATGTATCGCTTTTTGAAGGTAAGATTAAAAAACACGCAATGGAAAAACTCTCAATTACAAGACTTGGTGAAGGAGATGTTCGTATTCAAGGTGATCAAGTCTGGATCAGAGATGACTATAAAACAACCATTACCAAACTAGCCAGGGACAAGTGGAAAGTCATCGAGAAGATGACTGGCACAAGAAGTGAGTATGGAAGATTTCAAGGACCATTCCTACTTGATAACAAGGATAACATCATTTATGCTCAATCATCTGATGTTTTCAATTCCTCCACTACTTTGGAGCTCTATGATCTTAAAAATAATAAAACAAAATCACATGGCTACACTGGTGGTGTTGATATTCATGCATTGAGTAATGTGGCACAGAACAATACTTTCGCTGTTGGACTAAAAGATCATACCATCAGCATTAGATCAGCCCATGACTTATCAGAGAAGTATAAAATAGTGATCAATGAGAAGAATGACTACTTGCTTCTCACTCCTGAAGGATATTATA
>Ga0316189_10004831_pt1 | contig 12924 bp, 8 predicted proteins | sample LowCovwburrow_MG_FD_204930 | JGI IMG/M metagenome (GOLD analysis project Ga0316189, IMG submission 204930) | Coastal sediment microbial communities from Maine, United States - Lowes Cove worm burrow | ecosystem: Environmental > Aquatic > Marine > Coastal > Sediment | place: USA: Maine... | reverse complement strand
CCGCGAAGATCGCCGACGACCTGCCCGGCGCCGCGCCGCTCGTCTCCGACGAGTGCCTGAGCGTCGGCCCCGGCGACCATGTGCTCTTCGCCAGGAGCACCGACGAGCTGCAAAACGGCGGCCTGCCAGCGGTCGACCACACCTTCAACTTCGGCCTGACCAACACCTCCGGCAGCCTCGCGATCGGCGTCGCCGATGTCGTCGTCGACGTCACCAGCTACACCAGCACGAGCAACGGCAAGAGCACGTCGCTCGACCCCGGCTCCTACGACGCCAGCCTCAACGACGACGCCAACATGGCGCCCTGGTGCGTCGCGGTCGACCCCTACGGCGACGGCGATCTCGGCACTCCGAAGGCGGTCAACCCGGCATGCGGCTGAGCCCCCGACAAGCGCGACGCGGCCGCTCGCCGCAGTTCCGGGCACTACCACAGATCACGGCGAGGCCGAGCGGGTCGACGACGAGCGCGAGCGCGAGCCCGCGGAACCTTCGCCACGGCCTGCTACGGAGGGCGCTCCTCCTGGGCAGCTGCCTCGCGAGCCTCACCGCCGTCGGCGGTCTCGGCTGCGACGAGAGCCCGGGCTCCGGTGACCCCGGCGAGGATCCCTGCGGCCCGACCCGGGCGACGGTCGCCCGGGTGATCGACGGCGACACCGTCGAGCTCGACTCCGGCGAGCGGGTCCGCTACCTGATGATCGACACCCCAGAGAGCACCCAGGGGAAGATCGACTGCTTCGGCGAGCAGTCAGCCGACTTGAACAGCTCGCTCGTCCTGGGCGAGGCCGTCACGCTCCGCTACGACGCCAAGTGCTCCGACAACTACGGCCGCCTGCTCGCCTACGTCTCCACCGACGAGGGAGAGATCAACCGAATCCTCGTCCGCCGCGGCTACGCCTGCGTCTATCACATCCCCCCGAACGGCGACGATCGGCGCGCTGAGTTCGAGGCCCTAGAGGCCGAGGCCCAAACCCTAGGCAAGGGTCTTTGGGACGCCTGCAGCATCCCGACCTGCGTCCACTAGCCGCCTGCCCATCGCCGCCTGCCCATCGCCGCCTCCCCTGCCCATCGCCACCTGCCTGCGACCACCTCCATGCCCACGGCTCGCAACCACCGCTCGGCGCTTCGCCGGCTCGCCGCCGCCTTCCTCGCGATGGGCGCTCTCGCGCCTATCACGGCCGCAGCGGCCCCCTACGAGACCTTTATCGACGTCGACGACGAGGAGGATCTGCAGGACCTCAACGCCACCGGCGACATCACCGGTGAGACCTACGAGACCCTGGTCGAGCTGATGCGCCGCGGGGTCGATCTCAACGACGCCAGCCGCGACGACCTCTACACCCTCCCCAACCTCAACTACGATCAGGTCGACGCGATCATCGCCTTCCGCAAGGAGGCCGGCTACATCTCCGACCCCGCGGCCCTGGTCATCGCTGGGGTCATCGACCGCAAGATCATGGCGTCGATCGCCGCCTTCCTGGTGGTCAGCGAGGCCGGCCGCAAGCTGCGGACCACCAGCGGCCGGGTCCGCTACCGCGCCGCCTGGTCGCAGAAGGACTACCTCGTCCCGCCGATGGCGATCGACGCCCAGATCCAGACCGCGCGCCACCTCTCGCTCGGCTTCGCCGGCGTCCTGAATCGCCTCCAGGCGAGCGATGTCCGCTGGGACCCGAACCGCCAGGCCCTCTCCGCGATCGCCCCCAAGCCGATGGCCCGCCTCCCTAAGGTCTACGCCATGTGGGACACGGACACCTGGGGGGTCATCGCCGGCACCTACAGGATCGGCTTTGGTCAGCGCCTGACCTTCGACAACACCCGCAACTACACGCCCAACGGCTTCTACCGCGATCAGTACATCTACCCCCGCCGGGTCGACCTGACCGGCGCCTGCCGAGAGTCCGGCGGCGAGCTCGACGGCGCCCCCTGCTCCGATCTCGGCGACACCTACATCACCCCGGACTTCCGCTGGCAGCAGACCCTGCGCGGCGTCGCTGTCGGCCTCAAGCGCCTCAAGGCCGGCCCTGGCTGGATCCAGGCCTATGCCTGGGGCTCCTATGATTATAAGGACATCTACCAGTACCGGCTCTACAACGCCGAGCGCTGCGATGATCCGGCCAACGATGACGACCCCAACTGCGCCGCGCTCGACGTCTACAAGCGCCAGGACAACCTCCTCGATCCGACCTCCGAGCTCAGCTACGCGACCCTGCCGCGGATGTACCGCGAGGCGATCGGCGGGACCAACGCGAGCTACTTCTTCAACCGCCGCTCGCACGTCGGCGTCACCGGCTACGGCGCGGACATCAAGTGGCAGATCGAGGGCGCCGACCTCGACTTCCAGGAGTGGGACAGGACCCCCTACGGCGGGCCCTTCGGCGCCCTCGGCCTCAACGGCGCCTGGGGCAAGGGCTGGTCCGACCTCGGCGTCGAGGTCGCCCGCTCCTTCGACTCGATGGACAAGGTGACCCCAGGGACAGGCGGTGGTGGTTTCGCGGCGATCGGTCGGCACACCGCCACCTGGGGCGATAAGAACGCCCACCAGATCGAGACGATCGTCCGCTTCTACGACACTGACTACTCCAACCCCTACTCCCGCCCCCTCTCCTCGCCGGACATCTTCGACGGCACCCGGGCCCGCGACGAGGCCGGCGGCCGCCTCCTCTACCAGACCCGGCTCCAAAAGCGCTACAACCTGCGGACCTACGTCAACCTGTGGATGTCGCCGAGCCAGAAGACGCCGCAGATGATCTACTACCTGCGCGGCGACGCCCAGGTCGCGAAGTGGGCGATCCCGGGGATCTGGCTGCAGTACCAGGACAAGGATCTGCGGACCTCCGGCCGCGACGGCTGCTTTGGCGGCGACCCGTCCTACTCGGCGCTGGTCTCCGGCGACGACGACTTCGAGGACCTGCTCCTCCCCGGCCTCGAGAGCTCCGAGCCGCCGCGGTGCTCCGGCTCCCAGCTGCGGGTCAACCTCCTCGCCAAGTTCATCCCCCACAAGCGGATCACGATCACCCCCCGCTACCAGCACCGCTGGATCGACGACAAGCGCTACACCGACCGCTTTCGCCAGGACGCTCAGGCCTGGCTCACGATCAACGCCCGACCGATCGACCCGCTGCGCCTGCGCCTGCGCATGCGCTACCTCTTCCAGGGGATCGACGACAACACCTACCTGGAGCAGTCGCTGTGGAGCTACCTCAGCGTCGGCTACCTGGTGAAGCGCGCCCTCCTCCTCCAGGTCCGCTACGACGTCTACGCCTGGCTCGACGCCCGTGAGTCGACCCAGAGCCGGATGCCCTCGCCGGAGAATAGGGTCTTCCTCGAGATCGAGGGCCGCTTCTAGGAGCCCCCGTCAACCTCCCGCGTCGGCGAAGCGCCGACGACCCTCCATCTCTGCGTTCGAGCCGAGCTCCGCGAAAGGCGCAGCGCTCCTCTCCTCCGCGCTCCTCTCCTCCGCGCAGCTCTCCGAAAGCGCCGCAAAGGGCCGAGCCTGACGGCCCGGGGAAGAGAAGCATGCCCTTCTCTGTGCTCCCGGCCACTCTCCTCCACCCCAACGCACGAGAATTTCGTGCGCGAACGTTCTGCCCAGAGTGCTCCCTGTCGCGGCCTCCAGCTTGAGGATCGGCTGCGCAGACGCACCAGCCGTTGACTCACTGAACGGCGCCGAGGGACTCGATCCCCCCGACTTGTCCACGCCCCTATGAAACTCATCGACGACGAGGGTCCCGCGCCGACCACCACCACGAAAAAGTACGCATGTTAGAACACATATCTTTCACAGATTGGTGCTCCGTCGCCCTCGACCCAAGCCGCGTCATCCTGTGATAGCTTCGCGAAGCGCGCGAAATCTCCTATCTGTCTGCTACTGGGGTCCACATGAACTATCTGCGTTACAATCTCTTCGCATGTCTTGCCATGACTTTGCCGCTTGCGGCCTGCTCTGACGACGATCAGGCCGCCGACACCGACGCCACGACGGGATTGAGCGACGCAGGCAGTGCAGGCAGTGCAGGCAGTGCAGGCAGCGCAGGCACTGCGAGCACAACCCCGGGAACCACGGGCTCGAGCTCCGGCGCTTCCGACACCTCCGGCTCCACGGAGTCCACGGAGTCCACAGAAAGCTCGGGCGGAAGCGGTGACCCAGTCTGTGGCAATGGTGTCGTCGAGGGGGGCGAGGAGTGTGATGGTGGTCTTTGCTGCGCTGAGGGCGAGTGCACGTTCCTGGCGGATGGCACCCCCTGCGATGCCGGCAATGTCTGCCAGGCTGGCGCCTGTGCGCCGCCGATGCTCGGCCCGAGCTGCCTTGGAGACATCTTCTCGGGCACGCCAGGGGAGCTTGCGACCGTAGAGATCCCGATCGACTTCAACGGTCGTCCGGCGATCGGCGATCTCGACAACGATGGCTATCCTGACTTCGTCATCTCCCGGCGTGACCGAATCGCAGGATATTCCCTCTGTGGAACGAAGCTCTGGGATATCCCGACCCAGACCAACTGGGACTACGAAGGGCACTACTTCTGGAACCTGACGACCTACGGCATTGTCGGCGACGCCGACGGTGATGGGGAGTCCGAGTTCCTCCACATCGGCAATGATTGGCGCACCCTCTTCGTCTACGATGGCAAGAGCGGCGCGCTCGAGCAGACCATCTCCCTGCCGGGGGGGGCCAACTGGATGTACGTGATGCTCGCCCGCCGTGCGGACGATAGTGGCGAAGCGGCGACGCGGGTTGTCACTGTCGGCGGCGGCGGCGACTTCAACATCGCCACGTTTGATCTGCGCTCGGGCGACGCGGTCCCCGAGTGGACATTCTCGCAGCCGATGGGCTCGGCTATCTCGGTGTACCTCGCACCGCAGGCGGCCAACCTCGACGGCGCAGGGGCGGATGAGATCTTCTTCGGCACCCTCGCGCTCAGCGAGGCTGGACAGAAGATCTGGCAGTTCAACGTCGGGGGAATGTCGATCCTCTCCGCGATCCATGCCTCGACTGTGATCGACATCGACCCTGCGCGGCCCGGGCTCGAGGCGGTCCACAGCATCTACGCCCCGAACAACGGTCAGCCCTCGCTCGTCACCTACGGGCCCGAGGCCAATGATGAGATTTGGCGGTCCTACTCCCCCCACCAGGTGCTTCATCCCCATCAGCACACCGTCGGCAACTTCGACATCAACACCCCGGGCAATGAGGTCCTCGCCCGCAACCAAGACGGGCTCAACCATTGGATGACCAACGCCCAGGGCGAGGTGATTCGCCCGGTTTGGCGTGTCCCCCCGGGTTGGGACTACGAGGGGGAGTATGTCAAGAACGTTCATTGGACCGGCGGCCCCGGGGACGAGGTGCTCTACCTCGAGCGCCATGTCGGAGATGACGGGACCCATGCGATCCGCTCGCGGATGGTGATCGCCTCGCCGCACACCGACACCCTGGTCAGCCCTGTCTTTGCCGGCGGCGTCATGGAGGACACCCGGAACTGGACCGGAGTCACCAAACAGCCATACTTCAACCCCTACGAGGCCGCCGGCCTGGTCGTCGACATGTTTGGCGATGGACGCGAAGAGGTCTTCACCTGGGGCAACGGAAAGGTCGAGATCCACTACAACGCGGGTGACGCTGGCGTCCCCCGCCGTTGGAGCAACACTGACTATCAGATGCTCAAGCGGATCTCCTCCTACCTCTACAACCCCCGGTAATCCCGGGTTTGCGGGCTTGCGTGAATTCACGCAAGCCCGCGATCGACAGAAGCTCGGCGAGCTCCCGCAGCCCGTCGGGCTCTCCTCTTTCCACCCCGGTCAGCAGCCCGCTCGCGTCCGACAGACGGCATCCCGAAGCCGCGCAAGTCCTCATCCCCTGCTCCGCCGCGGGAAGACTGGCAGACCGCGGCGAAAACGTCGCCCGGCGCAGCGGCCGAACCCTACGACCGCTACGAGGCCTTCGACACCTGGACCAGGCGTTCGACGCGAACATCGCGGAAGTAGAGCGCATGCCGCCCGCGGGGGCCGTGGACGCGCAGCCAGGAGTCGAGGCTCGGCTGCTCTTCGGGATCGATCACCGCCTCCAGGCCCTTGATGATCGTCTCGTACTCAGAGGGCCGGGTCAGCCGGCGCTCAAAGACCTGGGCGAGCTTCTGGTTCTGCTCGAGACAAGACTGGCGGAGGCTGAGCCAGCGGGTGGTCGAGAACTCGACGATCGAGTCCGCGTGATCCGTCGCCAGGCGGGCGAGGCCGAGGTAGTCCTCCTGCTCCAGCAGCTCGCGGTAGTGGGGCTCCAGGAGGGCGAAGACCTCGGGGCTGATCGCCGACATCTCGTTGACCGGCGGCTGGTAGAGCCAGTCCTCGCTCTCCTCGAGGATGACCACGCCGACGAGGCCCGAGGCCAGCGGCAGGGCGAGGGTCAGGGTGCTCAGGCCGAAGGCGATCGGCCGCCAGCGATCCTTGAGCTCGTGCTTCCACAGACCGCTGACCAGACCCGTGAGCTGATCCGGGGCGACCATCATCCGCGCATGACGCTTGTGACCGCCCACCACCGGCTTGTAGGGCTGGTTTATCGCGAAGAGGAGCCGCCACTCGCCGCTCATCAGCTCGATCTTCTTGAGGACGTGCTCCTCGCCGATCAGCGCCAGCACCTGATCACGCGGCGCCGCGGGTAGCATCTGCTGGAGACGCTCCTCGAGATCGTAGAAACGCTCCGAGCGGATCAGGTAGGCGTGGGTGCGCAAGCATCAAAACTACCCAAGTTCGCCGCCAAGCTCCACTCTTTGGTGCAGCCTCTGGGCCCCGGCCGCGAGGTCGCGCAGCTCGGGTCTCAGCCCCGAAGAGGGAGCGAAAGTGCCCAAAAGGCCCCCTAGACCGCACTTCCGCGGGCTCAGGGCGAGCGGGGCGGGGTATTCTGGCGCCGCCGTAGGGGGCAGCGTCGAGGCCACTTGCCCCCACCCTGTGGAATTCTGCCGCGCTCACGGAGCCCCCATGATCCAACTCAGCCCTGATCCCGCCGTCGCCGAGCAACAGATCGACGCGATCATCTACTACCTGACGACCTGCGGCTATATCGACACTGAATTCGATCTGACCGAGAAGGCGTTCATCCGCGCCTACCTGCGGACGATCGTCACCGAGCGGATCGACGCGCTCGGGCCGATGAGCGCCGAGGTTCGCTACGAGCGGATCGAGAACCAGCACAACCACTACCTCGAGCGCTTCCAGGAGATCGAGCGGGAGGTCAAGGAGCTGCTCCTCGAGGCGGTCGCCGACGGGGAGAATTCGGAGGAGTTCGTCCGCTCCCGGCTGATGCTCGGCTGCTACGAGCGGCTCGCCGAGCTCGATGAGGGCAACCGCCGCTCGCTGATGGACACGGTCGACAAGTTCATCGCCGCTGATGGCGAGCTCCATCCCTCTGAGGTCGCCTTTCGCAACCAGCTCGCCGAGCTCCTCGGCGCTGAGATCCTGATCGACGAGAGCGCCCTCGAGGGGCTCGGGATCGCCCTCGACGCCCCGGCGACCCTAGAGCCGAAGGCGAAGAACCATCCCTTCTTCGAGAAGCTAGAGCACCACTACTCCGCCGACCCAGCCCGGATCCGCGCCCAGATCGCGGCCGACCTCAAGCTCATCGAGCGGGCCGAGAAGACCTTCAACGCCCAGCGGGCGAAGGGCGGCGGCGAGCTCGAGGGACACCACCACGTCACCGACTTCGCCGGCGGCGCGGAATTTCTCGACGGCCACGTCTACGTCGTCCCCTCGAAGCCCGGCCGTGACTACGAGCTTATCGTCCTCGGCGACCTCCACGGCTGCTACTCCAACCTCAAGGCGGCGATCCTCCAGTCGGACTTCATGAACAAGGTCCGCCGCTTCCGCGCGGATCCGGAGAGCCATCCGGACGTCCGCCTGGTCCTCCTCGGCGACTACATCGACCGCGGCCGCTTCTCCTACAACGGGGTGATTCGGGCCGTCCTCAACCTCTTCCTCTCGGTCCCCGAGCACGTCTACGTCCTCCGGGGCAATCACGAGTACTACATCGAGTACAAGGGCAAGATCCACGCCGGCGTCCGCCCGGCCGAGGCATACCACTCGCTCTCGCCGCTGGTCGCCGACGACGTGTTCGCCCGCTACCTCCGCTTCTTCGACGCGATGCCGAACATGCTGCTCTTTGATCAGCTGCTCTTCGTCCACGCCGGGATCCCCCGCGACTCGCTGATCGCCGAGCGCTGGCGCGACCTCTCGACACTCAACGACAAGGAGCTCCGCTTCCAGATGCTCTGGAGCGATCCGAGCACGGCCGAGTACATCCCGACCGACCTGCAAAACTCCAGCGCCCGCTTCGCCTTTGGCCGCCGGCAGTTCCGCAAGTTCATGGGCAGCATCGACTGCACTACGCTGGTGCGCGGCCACGAGAAGATCAACGCCGGCTTCGCCTCCGTGTACCGCGACGAAGACATTCGCCTCTTCACCCTCTTCTCCGCCGGCGGCGTCGCCAACGACGATATCCCGAGCGACTCGAACTACCGCGACGTCCGGCCGATGGCCCTGACCATCACCAGCCGCGACGGCGAGACCCGGGCCATCCCCTGGGCGATCGACTACCGCCGCTTCCAGGGCCCCGAGCACAACGCCTTCTTCCGCTCGAGCCTTGAAGTGGACATCTAGCGGCCCATCGCTCGCCCTGCGGCGACCTCTTGTCACCGCCATGACATCCCGCAAGAACCCGCGAGGCCGCACAGCCTCGGGGTCCTAGGTCGCCTAGGTCGCGACGACCCCAGGAAGACTCGGCCAGGGGCCGATGACCCCCGGCAGCGGCCTCTCTCGCGGACCTACCGGTTCTTCCCGCGAGCCGCCGGGCGCCGGCTCCTCGGCTCGCAGCCCGTAGTTTGGGTCCCGAGTGCTCTCGCGCGGCAATCGTCGGCCCTCTCGGCTTCGACAGAACGATGCCGCAAGGGGCCTACCGCGAGTTCGGGCGGAGCCGAGAGGGCCTTGGAGGGCTGGAGAGCGCGCGGGACACTCTCCACGGGCTGCTCGTCCGCGCTCCTGAGCGCGGCGACCGGGGCCGGGCTGAGTCTGCCAGTGGCTGCGCCGATCGTCGCTGTCCGGCGGCGCGGCGCGATGCTAACCTTCTCCCATGAAATATTTCTTAGCGTGTGGGCTCGCGGCGCTCGCCCTCGGCGGCTGCGTACACGACAACCCCTTCTATGTCGATCCCACAGGCGCGAGCTCGTCGACGTCCGAAGACTCGGCGATCACGGCCGGCGACCCGTCGACGAGCGTCGCGACGTCGGAGGAGAGCACCGGCGATCCAGACACCGGCGACGACACCAGCGACGACACCACCAGCGTCGGCACCAGCAGCACCTCCGACGCGACCAGCGGGGCGGCGACGATGGACACCGGCGATGACACCGGCGACACGACGATGCCGGCCGCCGTCTGCGGCGACGGCAATATCGACCCAGACGAGGTCTGCGACGACGGCAACGACAACAACGACGACGAGTGCACCGTCGCATGCCTACCGCCCCCCTCGCTCGAGGGTTTCTTCCCCTCCGGCTCCTCGGAGCTGCTCGGCTACGAAGGGCCCTATCAGGCTCCGGGCCTGTGCCCGGGCCTGCTCAGGGGGATCTCGATCGCCGCGAATGAAGAGATCGGGATCCTCCAAGTCAAGCTCTTCTGCCACGACTTCAAGTTCGTCTCTATCGGCGAGGGCGCCTTCGAGGTCGTGCGCACCGGCGGGGTTCTCTACGCCGACTACATCGGCCCAGAGGGGAACCTCGTCGACTCCTGGGCGCCCGAGTGCCCCGAGGATTCCCCAGCCCTGGTCGGCGTCGGCGGCTGGGCCCACCAGTCAGAGATGACCAAGCTCGAGCTCCACTGCGTCAAGCTCGTGCTCGTCCCGGAGCAAGGCTCCTACAAGCTCATCTACGAGAACCCCCAAGGGCCCACCGAAGGCTACAATGATTGGGGCAAGTACCAGGCGCCCGTCGGCTGTGAGGAGTTCCCAGGCACCTTCGCCGCAGATCTCATCGTCCACACCTCGGACAGTGGTGTCACCGGCATCAGCGTCCTCTGCTCGGAGCCCGACTTCGGCCTCTAGGAGCGCTCGTCGAGGCATGGCCGGAGATGCGCCCTCGCCTGCCGCGCAGCGGCGCTCGTCAGCCCATCGCGCTCGGGGGGAAGGCCGCGCCGAGCCCCCAAAGCCGGCGCAGAGGCGCGGCCCGGTCGTCCCTGCCCGCACAGGTCGGAGATAGGGCGCCACCTGCCGTCAGCGTCGTCGGCGTCGTCGGCGTCGTCGGCTGTCTCCTCCCTCGACGGCCCTCCGCGGAACTTGCCGATCTGCGAAATCTGCCTGCAAGCCCCGCAAATCGCCTGTGGACGGCTTTTCTCCCTGGGCGCCCTGGGGGTCGACTGCTACGTTGAGTTCATGCGCTTGGGTCGACACCTCTGGGTCTCCGTGCTCGTCCTCTGCGGCGCCTGCGTCTCGACGAACCCCTTCTACGTCGACCCCACGGGCGAGAGCGACACGAGCACCTCGACCGCCACGAGCGTCGGCGAGAGCTCGACGACCGGCCTCGACACGACCGCCACGGGCGACGTCACCGACACGACCGACCCCGGGACGACGACCAGCGCCGTAACCGACACCGACGGTGAGACCGCGGCGGAGACCGGGACCGACGACACCGGGATGCCCGAGGCCTACTGCGGGGACGGGGAGCAGAACCCCGACGAAGAGTGCGACGACGGCAACGCGGTCGACGAGGACGGGTGCACCAACCTCTGCACCCTACCGAAGTGCGGCGACGGGCTCCTCAACCAGAACTCCGAGTCTTGCGATGACGGCGACCTCAACGGCGACGAGGCCTGGTGCACCCTCGAGTGCCTGGCCAACGTCTGCGGCGACGGCAAGCTGGGCCCCGACGAGGACTGCGACGACGGCAACGACGATGACGGCGACGGCTGCTCCCCCCTGTGCGCGCTCGAGCAGTGTGGCAACGGCTCGCTCGACTTCGGCGAGCACTGCGACGACGGCAACGACGACGATCTCGACCTCTGCACGTCCCTCTGCGTGCCGCCGCCGGACATCGTCGACGTCCTAGAGGGCGGCCTCTCGGCCATCCTCGGCAAGGCCGGCGGGGCCGAGACCGGAGTGTTCTGCGATGGGGTCCTCACCGGCCTCGACGGGACCTTTGGCGACAAGCTCGTCGCCCAGGTCGGCACCATCTGCTCCGACGTGAAGCTCGAACCTGTCGAGATGGGCACCTTCCGCCTGGCGCCCACAGGCCCAGTCCTCTTCTCCGAAGAGCAGCTCGGCATCCCCCCCGACAACCCCAAGATCTTTTCGCTAGAGTGCCCGGCGACGAGCCCCTTCGTGATGAGCGCAGGCGGCTGGGGCAAAGACGAGGGCCTGACCGAGCTCGGCCTCCAGTGTGTCAACCTGCTCGTCAAGCCGGGCGAGGGCACCTACACCATCACCGCCGAGAAACCACAGCTCAAGATCACGGGCGAGGCGATTGGGATGATGCTTATGCCGGCCACCTGCGCTGACATCCCCGGCTCCTTCGCCACCGAACTCCTCGCCGTCCAGGGCAACCCCGCGATCGCCGGCCTCCGCTTTGGGTGCGAGATCCCGCTCTTCGACGACTGGTAGGTCGCGAGCCGCTCCGGTCGCCCGCGGGGGCTAGCAGCCCGCGCCGCAATCGTCGGCCCTCTCGGCCGCGACAGAACAGGGCTGCAGCGGGCCGTTCCGCAAACTCTGGCGGAGAGGAGAGGAACGACGAGGTTGGAGAGCCCGCGGGACGTCTGCCGCCGGCTGCTCGACGGCCAGAGGTAGACCCTCGCGCGATCACCGTGGTCCAGGCATCGGAAAGCCCCGCTGACGACGTGGGCCTCCTCTCGCCGCGGCTCGGCGGAGAGCTGCGCACCCCCTTGCGAGCGCTCCACGCGATCCGCGATGATGCCGGCACATCGCATGAAGATCCTCGTTACGGGAGCAGGTGGGCAGGTGGGGCTCGATCTTATTCGACGCCTCCGAGGGCAGGGCCATGAGGTCCACGGCAGCGACGTCATCGAGCGCCCTGCGGGGGCCGACCCGGACCTCCCTTGGCACCGCCTCGACGTCACCGATCCGGCGATGATCGACGCCCGCCTGGGCGAGCTCAAGCCGCAGTGGATCTTCCACTTGGCCGCGCTCCTCAGCGCCCGCGGCGAGACCCGGCCTCAGCTCGCCTACGCGGTCAACCAGACCGGAACGTTCAACATCCTCGAGGGCTGCCGCGCCCACGGTGTCGAGCGCCTCCTCTTCACCAGCACGATCGCCGTCTTCGGCCCCGGCCTCCCCTCCCCTGTCGCCGACGAGGTCCCGCTCCAGCCGACGACGATGTACGGGATCACCAAGGTCTCCGGCGAGCTGCTCGGCGCCTACTACTTCCGCCGCTACGGCGTCGACTTCCGCGCGGTCCGCTTTCCCGGCCTCATCTCGGCGACCCTCCCCGGCGGTGGCACCTCCGACTACGCTCCGCTGATGTACATCGAGGGCCTCCGCAGCGGCCACTACGAGGCTTTTTGCCGGCCCGACACGCGGATCCCGATGATGTACATGCCCGACGGGATCCGGGCCCTCGCCGAGCTCGCCGCCTGCCCCCGAGAACAGCTCAGCCGCTCGGTCTACAACATCGCCGCCTTCTCGCCGACCGCCCAAGAGATCGCCGATTCGGTGATGCAGGCCCTGCCGGAGGTGTCGATCACCTTCGCCCCCGACCCCGCCCGCCAGGCGATCCTCGACTCCTGGCCCGACGCGCTCGATGACAGCCTCGCCCGCGCCGACTGGGGCTGGTCTCCCGACTACGACCTCGACCAGATGACCGCCGCCCTCCTCCCAGAGGCGCGGGCCCTGCTCAGCGCCAGCGCCTAGCAGCCGCTCTGCCCCGGAAAGCTCGCCCCACG
>Ga0316189_10004828_pt1 | contig 12926 bp, 13 predicted proteins | sample LowCovwburrow_MG_FD_204930 | JGI IMG/M metagenome (GOLD analysis project Ga0316189, IMG submission 204930) | Coastal sediment microbial communities from Maine, United States - Lowes Cove worm burrow | ecosystem: Environmental > Aquatic > Marine > Coastal > Sediment | place: USA: Maine... | reverse complement strand
ATGGTTGATGTAAGTAGCATTAATACTATGGGGAAATATTTTTTCATTTTGTAATTACATTTAGATTAATTGCTATTGCCCTTCTTTAATATAGCCCCAGCCCTCTCCTTGTTTCATAATGATTTCTAAAATGCCATCAGGTACGGTTGTTACACCGGGAATGAGTTGTGACTTATCAATTTTGTGTCTTTTCATGGTGCCCTCGCAAACAACAAAAGAGATTTTATCATTTTTTGCAAGTGCTTCCATATCTGTGCCCACTGAAGATTTGTCCTTTAGAACCATATCAATAGAACCACTATACATGACCACTTCAAACTCTGAATCGGGATAAGCGGCAGACATAAATTTCACATGTCTTACAGCAGCTTGATGAACTTTAACATTGTCGCTAGTGACATCAAATACTATTTTTACAGGTTTTTCTTGAGCCATTAACAATGTTGAAAAGAACAAGGCCAAAACTATTGTGATATTTTTTTTCATAATAATAATCAATTATTTTAATAATTATTCACCTGCAAATATGTATCCACAGCCATTTTCTTGTGCTCTTCCCAATGCCCAAACGCCAGATGGAACTAATTGTATTCCTGGTAAGACACCACTAACCCAATCATTATAAACCTCGGTTGGATCTAATTTCATTTTTTCGGCAACAGCATTACTATAGACTTTTGTTGCTAAATCGCAGACACAAAACATAGCGCCTCGCTCTTGCATGCGTTTAATACCTTCTATTGCTGGTAAGGGAAAATCACCATCTTGAGGCTCATAATAAGGGTTCCTCTTTGATGGTGCATTTGTCGAATTATCGTTAATCTCAAACACTTCTCCAAGCGGATATTTTTCCCACAAACGATTTTCAAAGGCCAGTGGTATTGCTTTATGCCTTAAAACGGTCATTGCTGTCATATCATTATCTGGCGTACCTGTGCCATTATTTGATAAATAAAAAGCCCAGTTCCAAATTACAGGAAATCCACCGTGTGGTGTTGAGCCATCGTAAACAATTCGGTGTTTGCCTTTAATGTTTTTAAACCATGCATCAGCATCTTCAAATTGTGAATCACTGAATTCTGGCATACTCGCATAAACCGGATTAGTAAAAAGAGATAGTGTGCTTGCGGTTGCACCTAGTGCAAGAGAACCTAAAAAGGCACGTCTTGAATTAAGATTGGTTGGTTTCATATAAAATTAATTTTAGTTGATTTCAAATTATATGGGGCAATGAAATTCTTAGTAAAAAAGGAGAATGTACAATTTAGGAATAATAATAATACAAGCCTAATAAAAAATTAAAAACCAAATTAAATACAACTTTGATTAGACTTAATGATAGAACTTATTTCTTTTTAACTATATCAAATTCTTTTTTGTAGTAAGCCATAATTGGCTGAAATGGACCTAACTGGTGTTGTTCCATTGAGAATTCATCGAGATAAGGAGGGTAAGGAGTTGACACTGGCTTTCGCTTTAGGTTAGGAAAGTCAATCTCAAGATTATTTTTTACAGGTCTTTTTTGCTGATTTATGTAACCCGCCACATCATAGGCTTCTTCGTCCGTCAATATTGGAAAATCATAAGTAGCGCCATAAGGCATGTTTGCTTTAATAAATTGAGCTGCGGTAATTACCCTTGTCATTCCAGCACCATTGTTAAAGGAGTCTTCTCCCCACAATGGAGGATATTGATAAACATTGGAGTTTGGATATTTTAGTCCTTGACCTTCGGCCCCATGACAGACAAAACATTTAGTTGTAAATGTACGCTTTCCGTTTTCCAAATTTACGGCCCTATTTGGGATTTCCACTTTTACAAAGCCCATACCTTCTATTTTTCCATCTCCTGGTGCATAGCGACTAATCCAATCGAGATAACTTATTAGTGCTTTCATTTCTTTTCCCTCAACAGGAAGCACCCTTCCATTCATGCTGCGTTCCATACAGCCATTAATACGCTCCTCTATAGTGCCCATTTTGTCTTCTCGTCCTCTATATTGTGGAAAACGCTTAATAATACCTATTAAAGGAGCTGAATATGGTTTGGTGCCATTAAAGAGATGACAATTATTACAAGATAAATTGTTCCCGGAATAAGCCATATCTTGAGTCCCATTATTAGGGCCAATATAATTAGGGGTGCTTTGAAAAAGCTCGAAACCATATTTAATTTCTAAATTTTTCTTTGAATCATCTAGAGATGAAACATCATAATTCATATAAAATAAGCTTGATGCATTGGTTTTAAATTCGGTATTTCCTTTATCAAAATAGCCATTGAAGCTTAACAGGACGAAAATTCCACAAGCCACAAGCAAACCGCAAAAAAGATTGACTCTATAAATTATCCTTTTTAAAATCTGATTGTTATTTTTTACCATATTAAAACATCTTTTTCTTTAGAGGGAGTGATACCCTTTTTAGAATCTATTCTCAATCCAAATCCAAAATTAACGAATAAGGAAAATTCACTTTCATTCAATGGTGTTAAGCTGTCATAATTGTAATTAAATGAAGTGGTGAAACTGAGAATTTCATTTTCATCTAATGCTATCTCAAACTGCAAGTCATTTGTAACTCTGTAATCACTAAAATCTTTATATAATGGTTGGTAGTAAAGGGTATTTGTAATTGCCAACCTTGTTTTTGGAATATGACCAGAAAACGAAAAATAAGAACTATGTCTATGGTTGTAAAACGTTTTATCAATAGTGTTGCTTCTTTCTGTTTCGTACATATATGCATTCCCTAAGTAGAATCGAATTCCGGTGTCATTTTTACCATTATCTTGAGCTTTTGACAAGGTGAATTTTAATCGTAACCCCGCACCAATCAAGTTTCTAGAATTTACATCTTGAATTTGATTTCTTTGACTTTGTGTAAATAACTCTGTTCTTACAATATTATTAAATTCATGGTTGTATCTTAAATGAACAAACCATTTATTGTCAAAATCTTCACCTTCAGATCTAATTAAATTATAATCTCCCATCACAAAATACGTGTCATCTCTGTCTTTTGATTTAAAAGTGGCGCCAATACCTGCACCAACATCATAATAATAACTACCGTTGTTATTGGAATAACTAAAATTAAGTTTACTTAAAAGGAGTGATTTTAAATCATTTGTTTTCATCCTTAAAGCTTCGATGTTAACAACTTGTGCAGACAAGCTTATACTCACAAAACCTAATAGGATTGAGGCAATACATTTTATATTCATTATTATTATTAATGATTGGTTGGTGCATAAAGTTAATTAATTTCTAAGAATCAAAAAGTTCATTGTCAAAAGTGCTTAATTATTAATGAATTATGCGTTTAAAGATTGTTTTTATAAAATTTCGTAGCTTTGATATACTCAAATCTATTTATTATGCTAAACAATTTTTGGTTTAACGTAGAATATGGAATTAACCACATCTTGGATTTTAATGGTTATGACCATATTCTCTTTTTAATGGTCCTTAGTGTCCCCTACTTATTTAAAGACTGGAAACGGATATTAATATTGGTGTCTATGTTTACTTTAGGGCACACTTTTTCGTTGGTGCTGGCAACTTTCGATATTGTCAGAATAAATAGTGCATTGGTTGAATTTTTAATTCCTCTGACTATTTTTATTGTAGCAGTTTATAATGTATTTACAACTGGTAAAAAGAGCAAAGAACAAAAAGCAGGCATTTTGTTTGTTTCTACTTTGTTTTTTGGACTAATTCATGGCTTAGATTTTGCTCGGGAGTTTGATATGTTTATTGAAAAAACTGAAAGTAAATTAATGCCTCTAATTGAATTTGCTTTAGGAATAGAGATAGCACAAGTCATTATTGTTTTTGTTGTGCTATTCTTTGGGTTTTTAGGCCAAACATTATTCAGGTTTTCAAAACGCGATTGGGCAATGGTAATTTCTTCAATTGTTATTGGCTTGGTTCTTCCTATGTTATTGCAGAGCCGGTTATTTTCATAATTTATGATAGTCTTATAATAATTTTGGTAAAACTTTAACTCTCACAAGTGGCTTTGAATATCAAACATGACAGGATAATCATTACTTTTGAATATAAAAATGAAATCTTTAAGAATTAAATAACCATGCTGTAATTATAATACTAGCTAACAATAGTCGTTAATTTAATTACAATTAAAATTGTTTGAATGCCAGAGAAAAAACAACTTAAATACGACAAAGCTTATTTAAGAATTGCTGATGAATGGGGAAAATTATCGTACTGTAAACGTAAACAAGTTGGAGCTATAATTGTAAAAGACCGGATGATAATTTCGGATGGTTATAATGGGACGCCAACGGGATTTGAAAATTTTTGTGAAGACGAGGAAGGGTATACCAAATGGTACGTTCTCCACGCTGAGGCCAATGCTATACTTAAAGTTGCGGCATCTACACAATCTTGTAAAGGGGCTACGCTTTATATTACGCTGTCGCCCTGTAAGGAATGTAGTAAATTAATCCATCAAGCGGGAATAATTAGAGTGGTTTTTAAGAAGGCATACAGAGACGATTCAGGATTACAATTTTTGACAAAGGCGGGAATAGATGTAAAACATATTAGTGATTTAAGTTAATGCAAATTCAAAAAAAATATTTACCACTTATCATTAGTGTTGCTGTTGCAATTGGAATTTTTATTGGTGGAAAATTGAGCTTCACGGATAAATCGGACCGGCTTTTCACTTCAAACTCAAAAAAGGATAAGCTAAACAGACTAATTGACTATATTGAATACGAGTATGTTGATGATGTAAATACAGATAGTATTGTTGATGTCACAGTAAATAGTATTCTGGACAATTTAGATCCGCATTCAACATATATACCCAAAAAAGATTTACAAAAGGTCACCGAAAACATGAAAGGTGATTTTGTGGGTATTGGGGTTAGTTTTTATACCTATAAAGACACCGTGACGGTAATTAGAGCGCTAGAAGGTGGGCCAAGCAAAAAAGCTGGCATCATTGGAGGCGACAGGATTGTGGTTGCCAATGGAGAGCCCATTTATGGCCCAAATTGGAGTAACGAGTCTATTGTTAATAAGCTAAAAGGAGAAAAGAATACAAAAGTTAAACTAAAAGTATATAGACGTGGGGAGCCCGAGCTTCTTGAATTTAAAGTAAAACGTGGTGAAGTGCCAATAAAAAGTGTTGATGCATCTTATATGCTATCTGATAATTTAGGATATATTAAAGTTAATCGTTTTGCCGAATCCACATACAAAGAATTCAAAAAAAGTTTAACGACACTTCAAAAAAATGGAGCAACAAAACTCATTTTAGATTTACGTGATAATCCAGGTGGTTTTTTAGGAATTGCAGAACAAATTACAGATGAATTTTTAGAAGACGACAAGCTCATTTTATTTACTAAAAATAATAAAGGAAAAATAGCAAAAAGCTTTGCAACGAGTAGAGGTGATTTTGAGAATGGTGACGTTTATGTCCTTATTAATGAAAATTCGGCATCTGCTAGTGAAATAATAGCGGGTGCTTTACAAGACAACGATAAAGGAACTATTGTAGGGCGCCGTTCGTTTGGAAAAGGACTTGTGCAACGAGAAATGGCTCTTGGCGATGGCAGTGCAGTGCGACTTACTGTGTCAAGATATTATACACCAACTGGGCGTTCCATTCAAAGGTCTTACGAAAATGGTAATAAAGAGTATTATCATGATTATTACAAACGGATAGATAATGGTGAGCTTTCAAGTGCTAATAGCATCTCAATTGAAGATTCCTTAAAATTCACAACCCCAAAGGGAAAGACTGTTTATGGCGGCGGTGGCATAATACCAGATGTCTTTGTGCCAATAGACGAAAAAATGGAAAACATTACAATAACGCGTATTTTGGGTAGTGGAATAATGAGTTATTTTGTTTTTGAGGATTTAGACAAAGACAGAAGTCCATTCGAAAATATGTCTCAGGAAGAGTTCATTAATAATTTTGAAGTCACAGACGAAGTTTTAACTCGATTTACAGATTATCTTAACAAAAGGGCACGCTACAAATTAACTTTTGTTGCCTATAATGAAGAGGTTAAATTGTATTTAAAAGCAACTTTGGCTGAGCAATTATTTGGAAGTGAAGCCTATGCACAGGTTGTGAATAGTAGTGATGCCATGATTTCAAAAATTAAGCAACTTATTATTGAGGAGAGTGTTAATTAAAGGTCAATTTTATCGTGAACTTTAGTGTGTTGACCATTATTCCATAGTGTCAGAATATCTGTTGCTACGTGGGCGCCACTTCCTGAAGCAATTGCAAACTGACTTCGCCAACCAGCTAATGTTCCCGCAACGTACAAATTAGTATCCACTAGATGGTTGTCGTTTTTTAACCAAATTCTATTTTTGGCTTCCACAGTTCTGGGATGAGGTTCGATATATTGTCTTATACCTTTTATATTCAACAAATTGGTATATCCTACCGCTAAAACTACAATTTTAGCATTATAAGTTTGGCTTTTTGTAGATACTATGTAAGATTCTTGATGTTTTGAAATTTGGTTTACTTTTACTTTTTCGTATTGATGAATATGCGGATATAAACTAGATAGTTGGGCCTTCCCGCTTTCCAATATTGAGGCTCCTGTCGTACCTGGCAAAACACCTAATACATTATTGAACAAAGCATTTTTAAGATGTGATGTTTTTTGATGCGTAATTATAGCAATGTTTTTATTGGCAGCGTAAGGTCTTTTATAAGCTGAGCCAAGCACCAATGCGCAAGACATTCCTGCTGCACCACCACCAATAATCAAAACATCCAACATTTTACTTCTTCTTAAGAGTTCGGTCAATTTTTTTTGAAACCCGTAAAATAGCCAATAATAAAATAACACATAAACCTGCTATTACAGTTATCAAAGCCACAACACTCTCATCGTCAAATGGATTGCCATAATCAACTTTTGTGAGGTTGAAAATTACCAAGATTCCCGCGATGACACTAAGTATGTAGTTAAAAAGTTTCATTATTATATAAGAGCTTTAATATTTGTTGCAAAAAGCTTCACGGCAATAGCAAGTAAAACAACTCCAAATATCTTACGAATGATACTAATCCCATTCTGCCCAATAAAACGTTCAATTTTTGCTGAGGTTTTCAAAACCAAATAAATAAGGATAACATTTAAAATAACGGCAACAATAATATTTTCTATTTTAAATTCAGCTCTTAATGATAGCAAGGTAGTTAAACTACCTGGCCCAGCAATTAAAGGAAATGCTAATGGAAAAATAGAAGCGGTCATTGCGCTGTTGTCTTCTTCTTTATATAATGTTATTCCTAAAATCATTTCTAGTGCTATAAAAAACAAAATAAAAGCACCCGCAATTGCAAAAGAGTTTACATCAATACCTATTAGGTTTAGAATACTCTTCCCTACAAAAAGAAAAATTATCATTATAATTCCAGCAATTACAGAGGCTTTCTCACTTTGAATATGTCCTACTTTTTTTCTAAGATCTATTATAATAGGAATGTTCCCAATGATATCTATCACCGCAAACAAAACCATAAATGCGGTAAATATTTCTTTAAAATTTAATTCCATCGATTAGTGTTTAAATTCTTTTGCGCCGCAAAGATCGGTATTTAATGTGAATTCACATCATTAAAATAATAGTTAGTTTTGTTAGATTTCAAGTCTTTTATTGCATACAAATACTGTTATATTTGCAGCATGTTTCAATTAGGAAAGACCATAGTTTCAGAAGATATTATCAAGAAAGATTTTGCGTGTAATTTAAGTGCATGTAAAGGGGCATGTTGTATCGATGGTGATGCTGGAGCTCCATTGGAAAAAGAAGAGGCGAAAATATTGGAAGGGATTTATACTAAGATAAAACCCTTCTTGAGAGAAGAAGGTATTAAGGCCATTGAATCCCAAGGAAAATACATTACTACGGTTGAAGGGGAATTAGAAACACCGTTAATTAATGGAGCAGATTGTGCTTACGTTATTTTTGATGAACATAAGACGGCACTTTGCGCTATTGAAGAAGCCTATAATCAAGGAGAGGTTACATGGAAAAAACCAGTATCCTGCCATTTGTATCCAATACGTGTTAAGGACTATAGTGAATTCTCGGCCGTTAACTACGATCAATGGGATATTTGTGATGATGCCTGTACATTAGGTAAAGAACTTCAGGTTCCTGTGTATAAGTTTGTAAAAGAAGCATTAATTAGAAAGTTTGGAGAAGATTGGTATATGGAGCTTGAAAAAGTAGCTAAAGATATGTCTTAAACCTTAGATTTTGGAAGCTCATATCTGTGTAGTATACCGATAATATAGCCTGGTGTAGTAAAATATTTGTGAGACAGATTTTTTTTTTCTTACCTTTAATATTATATAATGTTTTTCTCTTTATAAAGATAGAATGTTATTAAAAACAAAAGTGATTGTGGAGATTCACTTTTTTTTGATTAAATGCTATTAATCAACAAATGAAAGGCCGGAAGAAATTCTGGTTTTTCTAGTTTTACAGGAACCGCTTCTTGTTTGGTTTTTGCACATTTTCTTTTTTCTGATTTATTCAAAAAGCAGTTTTGTTTTTTCGTAATTAGCGTTTTTGCTTTTTCCCTGTTTTACAAGGGTTATCCTTTCAAAAAATTACATAAATAACTGAATAACAAATAGTTGTGTAATATTCGAAATATGTTGAAATGTAAGAAAAAAGACACTCGTTGTTCAAAACTTGTTAACAATGTTTATAACATTGGCTTTCATTATCCACTTCATTTTTGAATATTTGTTAGTCCCAAGTCAAAGTAAAAAATTAATCCAAATTTATATAATAAATAGCCATTATGTCGCAACAAACTGAGCCCATTTTACAAGAAAATAAGAATCGATTTGTAATTTTTCCTATTCAACATCATGATATTTGGGAATGGTATAAAAAACAAGAAGCAAGTATTTGGACTGCTGAAGAAATTGACTTGCATCAAGATATTATTGATTGGGAAACCAAGTTAAGTGAAGACGAGCGTTATTTTATAAAACATATACTTGCCTTTTTTGCGGCCAGCGATGGCATCGTGAACGAGAATCTGGCGGAAAATTTTGTATCTGAAGTACAATATACCGAAGCAAAATTCTTTTATGGGTTTCAAATCATGATGGAGAATATTCACTCTGAAGTCTATTCTTTATTGATTGACACCTATGTAAAAAACGATGTTGAAAAAGATGAACTTTTTAGAGCTATTGAGGTGTTCCCTGCCATAAAGGAAAAGGCGGAATGGGCGCTACAGTGGATTGATTCTCCAAGTTTTGCTGAACGTTTAATTGCTTTTGCGGCTGTTGAAGGGATATTTTTCTCAGGAAGTTTCTGCTCAATTTTTTGGCTCAAGAAGCGTGGGTTAATGCCAGGATTGACCTTCTCTAACGAATTAATTTCAAGAGATGAAGGTTTGCATTGCGATTTTGCTGTGCATTTACATAATAATCATATAATCAATAAAGTCCCTAAAGAAAGAATCACCAAGATATTAATCGATGCATTAGATATTGAACGTTCGTTTATTACAGAATCTTTACCAGCAAGTTTAATAGGTATGAATTCTAAATTAATGACGGAATATCTTGAGTTTGTGACCGATAGATTGTTAGTAGAATTTGGATGCGAAAAAGTTTACAATTCTACTAATCCTTTTGATTTCATGGACATGATTTCATTGCAAGGCAAGACCAATTTCTTTGAGAAACGAGTTTCAGAATACCAAAAAGCAGGTGTTATGAATAAGGAAGAAGAGAAAGATAAGTTTAGCTTTGATGCCGATTTTTAATTCAACAATGAATTAATAATCACTTCCATTTCAATGGGAATTAATAAACAACCTTTTTTATAATCATTAAATGTTTTGTTTATCCTTAAAAAAGGAAGAACAAATATTAATTGATTTAGAACAAAATAAAAAACTTGGATTTTAGATTGAATACAATCAGTTTTAAAATTTAGACCAACCAACTAACCATTTTTCTGTAGGCGAATCAGAAAAACAAAAAAAGAATAAAATATGTATGTAGAAAAAAGAGATGGTAGAAAAGAACTAATGATGTTTGACAAGATTACGGCCAGAGTTAGAAAATTGTGCTACGGCCTGAATCCTTTGGTGGATCCTTTAAAAGTAGCCATGAGAGTAATTGAAGGTTTGTATGACGGTGTAACAACTAGCGAACTTGATAATCTTGCAGCAGAAATAGCAGCCACTTTAACTACAGCACACCCGGATTACGCTCGTCTTGCAGCAAGAATATCGGTCTCAAATCTTCATAAAAACACGAAGAAAACCTTTAGTGAGGTAATGACAGATTTATATACATATGTAAATCCGAGAAACGGAAAGGAGGCCCCTTTACTATCAGACGAGGTTTACAAAGTTATCATGGAAAATAAGGACCAACTGGATTCAACAATTATTTACAATCGTGACTTTGGGTACGATTACTTTGGATTCAAAACCTTAGAGCGGTCCTATTTATTAAAACTTAATGGTAAAATTGCAGAAAGACCTCAACATATGTTGATGCGTGTTTCAATTGGTATTCATTTAAATGATTTGGATGCTGCAATTGAGACGTATGAGTTGATGTCTAAAAAATATTTTACGCACGCAACGCCTACCCTTTTTAATGCTGGTACGCCAAAGCCTCAAATGTCATCCTGTTTTCTTCTAACAATGAAAGATGATAGCATTGATGGTATTTATGATACATTAAAACAAACGGCCAAAATTTCGCAATCTGCCGGGGGAATTGGATTGTCTATTCATAATATTCGTGCTACAGGAAGTTATATAGCTGGCACAAATGGTACCAGTAATGGGATTGTGCCAATGCTTCAAGTATTTAACGATACTGCGCGCTACGTAGATCAAGGCGGCGGAAAGCGTAAAGGAAGTTTTGCTATGTACATTGAGCCATGGCATGCGGATATTTTTGATTTCTTGGAGTTAAAGAAAAATCACGGTAAAGAAGAAATGCGTGCCCGGGATTTATTTTACGCCATGTGGATTCCAGATTTATTTATGAAACGTGTACAAGAAGACGGGGAATGGACTTTAATGTGTCCTAATGAATGCCCTGGATTATGTGATGTACATAGCGGAGAATTTGAAGCCTTATATATTGGCTATGAAGATGCAGGTAAAGGGAGGAAAACAATTAAAGCGCGTGAACTTTGGGAGAAAATAACAGAATCTCAAATTGAAACGGGTACGCCTTATATGCTTTATAAAGATGCTGCTAATCGTAAATCTAATCAGAAAAATTTAGGAACTATACGTTCTTCAAATTTATGTACGGAGATTATGGAATATACCTCTCCAGATGAGATAGCTGTTTGTAATTTGGCATCTATAGCCTTGCCAATGTTTGTAAAGAACGGGGAATTTGACCATAAGGAACTGTATAAAATCACGAAACGAGTTACTAAAAACTTGAACAGGGTTATAGATAGAAATTACTATCCAGTTAAAGAAGCTGAAAACTCAAATTTCCGTCATCGTCCAGTTGGTTTAGGTGTTCAAGGATTGGCAGATACATTCATTAAGTTAAGATTGCCTTTTACAAGTGACGAAGCAAAAAAATTAAATAAAGATATTTTCGAAACGCTTTATTTTGCTGCTGTAACTGCTTCAATGGAAGAAGCAAAAGTTGATGGTCCATATCAAACCTATGAAGGCTCTCCAATAAGTCAAGGAGAATTTCAACACAATCTTTGGGGAATCAAAGACGAAGAATTAAGTGGTAATTGGGATTGGGCAAAACTGCGTAAGCAAGTGCTTAAGAATGGGGTTCGTAACTCATTATTAGTAGCGCCAATGCCTACGGCCAGCACATCTCAAATATTGGGTAACAATGAGTGCTTTGAACCGTACACCTCCAATATCTATACCCGACGTGTCTTATCTGGAGAGTTTATTGTGGTTAATAAGCACCTGTTAGAAGATTTAGTTGAACTTGGCCTTTGGAATGATGCCCTTAAACAAGATATCATGAGAGCAAATGGCTCTGTACAAGGCATTGATATTATCCCTCAAGATATCAAAGAATTGTACAAAACTGTTTGGGAATTGAGTATGAAGGATATTATAGACATGTCTCGTCATAGAGGTTATTTTATCGATCAGTCACAATCACTTAACCTATTTATGGAAGGTGCAACAATGGCCAAATTAACATCTATGCATTTTTATGCATGGAAAAGCGGCTTAAAAACAGGAATGTATTATTTACGTACCAAAAGTGCAGTAGATGCTATTAAGTTCACTTTAGATAATAAGAAAAATGAAGAACCTGTTGCCGTTGTAAAAGTATCTGAAGCGGTTGTTGCTGCGGCTGAAGAAATTGTAGTTGCACAACGCGAGCAGGCGGCAAAAATAGCTAAAAAGTTTGCAAAAACGAATACTGAAGTAGAACCCATGACTGCTGAAGAGATGAAAGCACTGATTGCTCAATCCAAAGATGGACAGGGTGATGATTGTTTGATGTGTGGGTCTTAATAATAAGTAGTTAAGTATTATGAAAAAACCACCTCGAAGAGGTGGTTTTTTTGTTTATATTCATCATGCAAAATTATAGATGCTGTAAATGTGGCGGCCTTAGCTGTATGTCATAGAGGTTAGTTCATTACTTTTCATTTTGTATTTAAAATTAGTTTACATTATATTAACTTTTTCTTAATGTTAAGCTATTTTACATACATATCAATAATTTTATAAAATGATTAAAAAGATTTTCTTCTTTGGTTTTTTAATGGTATTAGCTTTTGCTCTATATTTTAATCCAAATTTCAAAACCATTTCCGCGGGAGTTGCAATTTTACTTTTTGGAATGATTATGTTAGAAGAAGGGTTTAAAGTTTTTACTAAAGGGCCTCTTCAAAATATATTAAAAAA
>Ga0316189_10004827_pt1 | contig 12929 bp, 11 predicted proteins | sample LowCovwburrow_MG_FD_204930 | JGI IMG/M metagenome (GOLD analysis project Ga0316189, IMG submission 204930) | Coastal sediment microbial communities from Maine, United States - Lowes Cove worm burrow | ecosystem: Environmental > Aquatic > Marine > Coastal > Sediment | place: USA: Maine... | reverse complement strand
GTATTTCCTGGCAAATCCCCTGCTCGAATCACTAACGCTAACTTATTTTGCACCTCACTTTCGGCAAATCGCAATGTTGTCTCTGCGGCATTGAACGCGATTTCTCTGACTCGTGCATTCGACGCCATCTGTTCTTCCATAGTGGTGATTCGCAAGGCGGTTACGCCCAATAGGGTCATCACAAGAAGAAACAACAAAGCCATGGGTAGAGCAATTCCCCGCTGATTCTGCTTTTTTTGTTGCGAATACGAGATATTGATAACTGAAAGTAAATTACCCATCTTAAAGCCCTCTGTTACGCAAATGTACAGTCATATTATTAACATAGCGCAATAGTCCAGTATCCACGGGGTCAACCGTAACCCCATCCACCATCTGATATGTATCTATATCTACGTCTTCTGTAGAGGTATTCGAACGCATCAAAACGCCAACGCGCATACTCACAATATTTGCAACATTGTTTACCTTATCGGCCGACAGATAGCTATTTGCTATTTGATCGTCATCGGTATCTTCACCATATAAAACCTGAATATTCTCTACGCCTTCAACAACTTCGTCATTACTAATATCGCTACAGCCTGTACCTGGCGGTGCTGTCAAACCGCAGGCCGAGTCATAAATAAAAAGCGCTGGAACTCCCCCTGAACCGGTACCAATATAGAGTACTTTGACCCGTTCAATATACACACCGGCTTTTTCGTCCCAACGTTGCTTCCAGTCACCAGTCGAACTAGCATCATTGCCTGGTATGTACCCACTCAACGATCCGCTTGTGCCAATGCTTACACTACCATCAGACGTGGTATTCTGAAACTTGTCCATAGTTCGACAATCACCTACTTTCAAAACATGACCAAGTTTGATTGCGTTTCCACCGCTTGCGACTAATAGAGGGTTAGTTGAAGGAAGATTGCTAGGGTCAAGCCGAATATCTGTTTTTTCTTCAATGGCAATCATAATAATGTCGCTGCCAGCGATTGGCGAAAATCCTTGAATAATTGCTGGCAAAGGGTCTCCTGCGCGATTTATCCATTTACTGGCTACCGCAGTATTTGCTTGGCGAGCATCCGCTACCTCTGCCGCGGTACTTGAGCCTGTCAAAATTTTGTTCGTCAGTGTCACTGTCTCATTCACATCACTGCCATCGTACTCCCAGCCCACTACACCGACGCGATCTGAGTCAACAAAATATTGATTGCTTATATTCAGTCTATTATTGATTTCCCTGGAACCACATTCAGCAAAATTTGCTTCACGTAAGTCTCGCTGCAGAAAATAACTCAAAAAACGCGTATTTTCCTGAATTCTAGCAACCTGCCCTGATGTTCGAAATGAGGCCTTGGAGCTGAGGTACATGCCCCCCATTATGATGGCCAGCAATAAACCAAGCACTATACCGACCATCAATTCAATAAGCGTAAGCCCACGCTGTTTGTGCGATTTTCTTACCCCATTACACCCGTTGTTAGTCAGTCGTTGCACCATTACATACCTATCTATTTTCAATATTTGTATTCAATTTGGAACTTTGTAAAACGTGAGCTTATAGCGCACTGCGGAAGGTGAAATTACGCAATTCGTTTTCGAATTCGTGGTCATTGCCTTCTTCATTCTTCACCTGGCGCCACTGCAAGCTAATCTGATATATCCTCTGGGAGCTAGAACCCTCCGTATCATTTTTAGTAATACTTCCTTGACCAAATGGGAGCAAATTTTCAACGCTCTGCAACCAGGCATAGCGATCAAACTCGGCCATTTCAACTGCATCACATTGATTCTCGTTACAGCTCTTCGGCAAACTTGCTGGTTTTGAGACAAAGCCCTCTGTGAGATAACTAGCTTGGCCCAAGGCAATCTCCCTATTCGCTCGCAATCGATCCATCATGTCGTTAGCCAGCAATGACGCTTGTGTGCGAGCCTGTGCTCCGGAAGCGTACTTCAAGCCAGACAACTGCATTGTGGCTATACCCAACAAACCAACCCCCATAACCAGAACAGTTATAAGTATTTCTATTAGGGTTGCACCCTGTTGATTAAATTCTTTCATTGCATCAATACTCATGTCGCCGTTTTCATTACATCATTCAGGGCTACAGTCATAATCTGTTCCCGCCTCAGTATTTCTAAGCTGTAGACGACCGAATCTACTTATCTCAACATACTTTCCAAACGATTCAGGCAAATCACGGTCATCACAAACAGAAATGCGAATCGGTGCGTTATTTTTCAGCGTTCCATCGCCATTAAACACAATCACATTATCATCAGTATTGCTCATTACAACGACTTTATTGTCTGGAAAATCCTTCACCGAAACCAATAATGCTAAGCGGTCGGCATTTGTAGGCAGTAAGCCCTGAATAACTTGGTTGCTAAATTCAGCATCGGCTATTGGAACGGTGACATTCTCATTTACTCCATAAACAATTTTTGCAACTGACCAATCGCTACCACCGCCGGTATCACAACTGGGCGCCGCAGCATCCAACACAGCAGCTCGACATAAAAAACCGGGCTTTCCGGAAGATACTGCTTTTTGCCGTGCTTGGTTTATCAGACCGTACACGACTTGAGATTCACTTTCGATCCTAGAGTCTTTAATAAACTTAATAAAACTCGGTGTTGCCACCGTGATTAAGACAGATAACACCGCCAAGCTGATGAATAGCTCGATTAATGTAAAACCATTTTGTCGTTTTGCACAAACCATCATGAAATGATGACCTCAAGATATTGAATATTAACTAAACTTAACAACAAGCAGCCCGCTTGGCTAGCGATTGATCGACAAACGGTTAAATTACTCAGATAAACGGGAAAAAATTTTATTACTGGTTCTCTTCGCATATAGCAAGCCTATAAAGGAAGCTCTTATTATGGTCTAAATGACTGCTAGCTTTATACGAATACCGAAAAACTAGTCTCAAGTGACACCACCTATTACGCAAGAAAGCACCGGATATATGTTGGAGGTATTAGACAGCTAAACTAACTCATTTTACGCAACTCAATCGGCAATGAAAACGAGATTGATTCCACCGGTCCTTGTGCTTCGTTAACTACCTTGCCACCCCAGTGCTTGATCTGGTCAATTACTTGCTTTACTAACAGTTCTGGCGCGGAGGCACCTGCGGTTACACCAACCACATCTACACTGTCAAACCATTCACGCTTGATTTGGTCTGGTTGGTCAACTAAGTAACTGGCAACACCCAGCTGCTCTGACAACTCCTTTAAACGGTTTGAATTGGAACTATTGGTTGAGCCAACCACGATTAATACATCAGCGTCTTCCGTTAGTGCCCTTACTGCATCCTGCCTGTTTTGGGTGGCATAACAAATATCATCTTTTCGTGGCCCTTGTATATTTGGGTACATCCTACGCAGTTCGTCAATTACTTTTTGAGTATCGTCCACTGATAATGTCGTTTGAGTAACATAGGCAAGATTATCACGGTCTTTGACTATTAGCTTGGCTACGTCCTCTGGCTCCTCAATTAAATGCATTCCCGCATCCGCCTGACCCAAAGTGCCTTCAACTTCAGGGTGACCAGCATGGCCAATCAATACAACCTCAGTGCCACGGTCTCGATATCGCTTCACCTCCATGTGGACTTTGGTGACCAGCGGGCAAGTTGCATCAAACACCTTAAGATCACGCCCTGCCGCTTCAATCTGCACCGCTCTAGAGACGCCGTGGGCGCTAAAGATTACCGTTGCGCCATCGGGCACCTCATGCAACTCCTCTACAAACACCGCGCCTTTGGCTTTTAGGTCATCGACTACAAATCGGTTATGCACAACTTCATGCCGCACGTAAATAGGTGCAGGAAAAAGCTCTAGCGCACGCTCAACTATATCTATAGCACGGTCTACTCCAGCGCAAAAGCCACGTGGATTAGCGAGTAATATTTTCATCTAAGTTTAAAAATGGTTTCCCAAAAGCCTCGGAAATTAGCAGAAATGCACCTATAAAGATCGCCATATCGGCAATATTAAAGTGTGGGTAATGACAATCTTGCGCACCCATGAAATTACAATCTAAAATAAACCAATGCACAAAATCGACTACATATTGATAGATAATTCTATCGATGGCGTTGCCCAAAGCCCCAGCGATAATTAAGCTGTACGCGATAGCTAGGTGCCTTTCATGACTGGCTAGGGCCTTTATCATAAACAATAAAACACCCGTAATTGACACCGCCAATGCAACAAAAAAAACATGCTGCCATCCGCCGGCTTGATTCAAAAAACCAAATGCCGCACCAGTATTATGTACCAAGGAGAAGTCAAACCATGAAAATATTGGGATAACGCGATACTCGAGAATGTGCTCTGCCCAATATTTACTAACTTGGTCAAGCACTATAAGCACGGCGGAAAGCCATAACCATTTATAATGGGAAGTATTCATTGCTCATCGCCCGTGATTTTTGCTGGTCTGGGGATTGCTAGCCTGGAAGTCGAAAACTAATGGCTTAGGCATGTTGACGAATCTCGCCAACACCTTCTATGTTAGTCACACATCGTTCACACAGTTCTGGGTGCGCTTCGATTGTCCCAACTTCAGGTCGACGATGCCAACAGCGTACGCATTTATGGTGCTGCGAAGGCGTCACCAAAATCTTTAGTCCGCGTTCACTGTCAACTGCCTGAGGCTGAGCTTCGGCTATCGGTTTTGCCTCCGCTGCCGAGGTAATAAGCACAAACCGAAGTTCGTCGCCGACTGACTTGAGAACCTCTAAATTTGCTTCATCGGCATAAATAGTCACCGCTGCATCCAATGAGGAACCAATGGCGCCTTTACCACGAACATCTTCGATCTGCTTGCTGACAAGATCACGAATTTCGATAATGGTTTGCCATCGCTGGTCAGCTGCTCGGTCTGCTTCGATATCGTTAAACGCCCGATAACTGGTGGCAAATAGAACGCTTTCCTCTCGCTCACCGGTCATGTGGCCCCAAATTTCTTCGGCTGTAAACGATAGGATTGGAGCAATGCTTCTAACCAAGCTTTCTAAAATATACTGCATTGCAGTTTGTGCAGACAGTCTGGCATGTGACGATTTGTCACAGGTATATAAGCGGTCTTTTAAAATATCAAGATAGAAGCCTCCCATATCAACCACACAAAACTGATGTATTCGCTGGTAGATAGAATGAAACTGAAAATCACTATAGGCTTGCTCGATCTGAGTCTGCATATTGGCAGTTAAGCGCACTGCCCATTGATCCAATTCCAGCATATCGTCATAGGCCAGCATTTGCTTGGTTTCAAAGCCATCCAAATTGCCCAACATATAGCGCGCCGTATTTCGGATTCGGCGGTATGACTCGCTGGTACGCTTCAATATCTCATCGGATAAACTAACCTCCGATTTGTAATCGGTGGAAGCCACCCACAAGCGTAAAATATCGGCCCCGAGGGTATTAGTTACAGTCTGCGGAGCTATTACATTGCCCAGTGACTTGGACATCTTCCTGCCGTCTTTATCGACCACAAAGCCATGGGTTAAAACAGTTTTATACGGCGCCCTACCCTCATTCATCGCTACACTAGTCAGCAAGCTGGACTGAAACCATCCACGATGCTGATCGGAACCTTCCAAATACAAATCTGCCGGAAACGTCAACTCTTCGCGAGCATCAACCACACTATGGTGTGTTACCCCGGAATCAAACCAGACATCTAGAGTGTCCGTCACCTTATCGTAGTCGTTTAGGTCATCGCCTAACAGCGCAGCATCGTCAAGGTCATACCATGCTTGTACGCCGGCCTTTTCTATCTCTAGAGCAACCAGCTCCATCAACTCGGCCGTTCTTGGATGCATTTCGCCCGTTTCTTTATGCAAATAAATTGCGATTGGCACACCCCAGTTACGTTGCCGCGAAACGCACCAGTCGGGTCGATTTTCAACCATAGTCTGAATTCTTGCTTTACCCCAGTCTGGCTCCCAATCAACGGTATCTATGGCCTTGAGCGCTTTGTATCTCAGGGCATTCTCACCCTCAAGATGCTGCATACCAATAAACCATTGAGCGGTAGCGCGATAAATCATCGGTGTTTTATGTCGCCAGCAATGCGGATAACTATGCTCGTACTCTTCATGCATCAGCAAAGTGCCATGCTCTTTCAGCACCTCGACCACATGCGGATTGGCCTTAAATACAAATTCACCGGCAAACAGCTCGGTTGATTCAAGAAAAGTGCCGTTCGAGCCAACTGGATTATTTACCGCTAAGTTATAGCGTTTGGCAATATTAAAATCGTCCGGCCCATGGGCTGGAGCGGTATGCACGGCGCCGGTACCAGCATCTGTGGTGACATGATCGCCCAATATAAGCAGACTTTCTTTGTCATAAAATGGGTGCATCAGCGTTAAGTTTTCTAACTCAGCGCCCACAAATTTCGACATTATTTCGACGTTTTCAGCCAGCCCGTAGCGTTGTAGCGCTGACTCCATCAAATCTTCGGCTAAGACTAATTGCTCATCGCCCGATTTCACCAAAACATAGTTAAGCTCCGGGTGCAAACAAACTGCCTCATTGGCAGGCAATGTCCAAGGGGTAGTGGTCCAAATGACCACACTCGGCTTATCCAGACTCTCAACAGAAATGCCAATACGACTGGCAAAAGCCTCTAAATCTTTTATTAGAAACTTAACATCTATCGACGGCGACATTTTGTCTTGGTATTCAACCTCTGCTTCCGCTAGGGCTGAGCCACACGCAGGACACCAATAGACTGGCATCAAACCATGATACAAATGCCCCGATTCAACTATCTTAGCAAGACTGCGTACCGTGTCCGCCTCGGTCTTGAAATCCATGGTTAAATAGGGGTTCTGCCAATCTCCCTGTATACCTAGACGTATAAAATCGGCTTTTTGCCCTTCAACCTGACGAGCCGCGTACTCTCTACACTTTTGACGAAAAGTTTTCTTATCAATTTTTTGCCCGGCCTTACCATGTTTTTTCTCGACCTGTATCTCAATCGGCAAGCCGTGGCAATCCCAGCCTGGAATATAGGGCGCCCTTACACCGCTCAAATTCTTTGACTTTACAATAATATCCTTAAGAATTTTTTGCATCGCATGGCCGGTATGGATATTGCCATTCGCATACGGAGGCCCATCATGCAGTACATAAGAACTTGCATCTGCTCGCTGCTTTTGCAAAGAATGGTAGACATCTAGCTGCTGCCACTTTTTCAATATTTGCGGTTCACGCTGAGGCAAACCCGCTTTCATTGGGAAATCAGTCTTTGGTAGGTTTATCGTATGTTTATACTGACTACCTGGCTTATCGTTACTCATATACCAAAATTCTCTCTTTGCAAAACGTCTTCTTAGAAAAACGCCTTGGTTTTCTTGCGCGACTTTTAATGGGGCTATTTTATGTTAGTTGCATCATGTAACCAATCCATTGATTCAACAAACTGCACTAGAATGCACTAATATTTAGCTTTATTAACCATGTTGCTGAAAATAGCGCCTTGCTGATTGCGCATCCAATGAAATTTGTTTTTTCAAAAGCTCTATTGAGTCAAATTTTTGCTCGTCCCTGATTTTGTGCAAAAACTCTACAAGCAGCTTTTCACCATATATTTGCTCTTCAAAATCAAATAAATGCACTTCCAGCCGATTCTCGCTGCCATCAACCGTGGGCCTATTTCCGACATTAGCCACGCCGTTAATGCTGCGACCATCTTGCATCAATGCTTGGACTACGAAAACACCATTCACCGCAAAATTTTTACTAGGCAACACTATATTGGCTGTTGGGAAATTGATGGTTCTACCTATTTGTTGCCCAAGACTCACAACGCCGCTAATAGAGTACGCTTTGCCGATAAGTTTTTTGGCTAAGGCAAAATCACCGTTTGCTAAGGCTTTTCGTACGCGACCACTACTAACCCGCTCGCCGTCAATAAGAAATGTTTCGTGCGCAGACACATCAAAATTATGCTGACTTCCTAAGCGCTCTAAAAAATTAAAATCTCCTGCACGATCTTTACCAAAACGAAAATCATCTCCAACGCAAAGAAAACGCACCCCAAGGCCATCTAACAAGACTTGTTGTGCAAATTCCATTGGCGACAGATTTGCAAATTCTGCGGTAAAGTCTATACATAATACGCGCTCAACACCCAGCTCAAATAACTGCTCCGCGCGCTGCTCTAAAGATTGTAATCTGAGCACAGAATCAGGCCGAAAAAACTCCTTGGCCAGCGGTTCGAAGGTTACGATGGTAGCGGCGGCACCAAGCGCCTCACTCTCCCTTAACAGGGTTTTTATCACATGTTGGTGGCCTAGGTGCACACCGTCGTAGTTACCGATAGATACCGCGCTGGGGCGGTGATTATCGCCCAGCTGGGAAACGCCATAAATTAATTCGTTTTGCATATTTTTATTACTAAGCCCAATCAGGGTCGTGATTGGCAATATAATCCTTTAGTTTACTTCTGCTTGCAAAGCTTTGTTGGTGCAATCGTATATAGGTGAGTGACAATTCTGGGTAACGCCAACATAAAACGCCCTCACCCACATCAAACTCAACCACCCAAAGGCCTTGAACGCTTGCACCCAAATGCTCAATCTTTACCCGCCACTTGCCAACCACATCCTCATAGGCCTGTTCAATTGGCGCCCGTCGCGGGTCATTTGATAGCATACGATTCAAACGCGCCTGAATTGGTGCTAACTCTGCCTGATGATGTTTAGTTATGGCAGAGACCAAGGGCAGATGCTCGCGCGCTTCTGCAAGATTGAATAACTTAAGCGTATTGCCAATTTCAATCGCCATTAACTTTAGGACGAACTGTCGCCCGGCTTACCGTCTGCCTTGTCTCTATTTACCTGAAGCCGAGTTGGACCCAACAAAAGCTGCTTAGGCCGAATGCCAAGCACGCTTAAACAAAGCAAGTAAGTAACTGCACCACTTGCGACCAACAGCAGTAAATACCTCACGCGCTCACTCAAATCATAGCCATACCAATCGGCAGCTGGCAAATTTAAATAGTTCAAACAAGCCGCCATTGCCGAAACGGCTATTAATACGCGTACACCAAACCAAAGCCAACCAGGCTTAGGCCTGAATATCTCCCTTTTGAGTAACACCCCAAGCAACAAAGCCGCATTTACCCAAGCCGCAATAGAAATTGCTAAGGCTAAGCCGCTGTGTTGCATAGTACGCACCAAAATCACACTAAATATAATATTCACTAGTACTGCTACAACTCCTATTCGCATGGGTGTTGTAGTGTCCTGACGGGCAAAAAACCCAGGTGCAAGCACCTTAACAAAAATGAAACCGCACACCCCAATAGCAAACGCCTCCAGAGCTCGGGCTGACATTTCCACATCATTAGCGCTAAAGGCATTATATTGAAATAATGTGCTCAACAAAGGAGTCGCCAATAGATACAGCCCAATGGTCGCCGGAGCAGCAATAACTAGCACCCAGCGCAGCGCCCAATCGAGCATCGCTGAAAAACTTTCAGCAGTGCCAGAGGCATGTTCTTTGGATAAGCTAGGCAGCACCACGGTTGCCAAAGCAATACCGAAAACACCAACCGGGAACTCCATTAAACGATCCGAAAAATACAGCCATGAAATACTGCCGGTCACAAGAAATGAGGCCAGAAATGTGTTTACCAACATATTTATTTGCGCCACAGACACGGCAAAAATAGCTGGCAACATCAGCGTGAATACCCGTCTTACCGCAGGGTTTTGCTTGTCAAAAACCGGTCTCGGCAGGTAGCCCTCTTTATGTAAACTGGGTAATTGAAACAGCAATTGAACAACCCCGGCTGCTAACACTCCGATGGCTAGCGCCTGCGCTGCATTATCTAGCATAGGCACCAATAACCACATTGCCAAAATCAAGCAAATATTTAGCAACACAGGTGTAACAGCCGGTATCGCAAATCGATTAAGCGTATTCAATACACCAGCACTCATTGCCACCAGCGAAATGCAAAACAGGTAGGGAAACATTATTCGCAGGGAATTTACCGTGGCTTCAAATTTGATTGGATCATTAACAAATCCCGGTGCGAACAAACTGACTATAAAGGGAGCAAACACTATGCCCAACACAGTCAGCAACAAGGTTGCTAAGGCAAGAATGCCAGCGCTGGCATTTACAAACTGTTTGGCTTGAACGGTGTTTTGCTCGGTAAGCTCAGAAAAGACTGGCACAAAGGCTTGCGAAAATGCGCCTTCGGCAAAAATTCTACGTAGAAAATTAGGAATTCGAAACGCAACAAAAAAAGCATCGGCCAAAGCGCCAGGCCCGAGGATATTGGCCATAACCACATCCCGCACCAAGCCACTCACCCTTGATACTAATGTCATAAGGCTAACTATGGCTGTAGATCTAAGGAGCTTTTTGGACATGTATTCAGAAATTAAGCAGTTTCACTAAGTCCCATGGTAGTGGGCATTAGGCAAAGATATTGTGAGTAATTGAAGGATTTATGTGTGGTTTTGCATAAAGGGCCGATTATACCCGTAGCTGAGGTTAATAAGTTGATAAAAAGACCCTATTCCCTTGACAATTTTGGGGAATATCTGCATATTCCCGATTCGATTTTACGAGGTAAATTATCGTGGCAAATTCCCCACAAGCGCGTAAGCGCGCAAAACAAAATTCAGTCCGACGTTTGGCGAACCATTCACAACGTTCGGCGGTTCGTACAGCAATCAAAAAGCTAGAAATGGCTATTGATTCAGGCGATAGAGCAGCAGCGACAGAAGCATATATTGCATCGTCTTCTAAAATTGATAAAGCGACTATTAAGGGCTTACATCATAAGAATCATGCTGCACGTTTGAAAAGCCGTTTGAACAAACGCGTGAAGGAAATGGCGGCCTAGCCATTCGCGCTATTGCGTATTAGCGCAACACCCTCCTAGAAAAGGACCCTATTGGGTTCTTTTTTAATGGCTTTTCATATTTTTATTTAGCTACAAGGCTGTTTATTTAGCTACAAGGCTGTTTATTTAGCTACAAGGCTGTTTATTTAGCTACAAGGCTGTTTATTTAGCTACAAGGCTGTTTTCTTAATAACTTCGTGGCTGGATTTTAAAACCGCATATTGTTATAGCAATACCATATTGTCGCGGTGGATAAGCTCGTCCTCACCTCGATAGCCAAGAATATCAGCCATATCGCTGCTCGATATGCCGCAAATCTTTAATGCTTCCAAATGGTTGTAATTGCTCAAACCACGCGCAATTTCTACTCCCGCCTGATCTATACAACTAATTAACTCACCGCGTGAAAACGTTCCAGAGACTTGCCTAACTCCGACTGGCAGCAAACTTTTGCCGCTGCCTTGCAGCACCTTTTTGGCTCCATCATCAATGGTCACAGCCCCACATATTTTCATTTGACCCGCCAGCCATTGTTTTTTTGATGCTAGGCGCGACTTTGCATTGAGCAGTGTTCCCAACTGTTTGCCAGCAAAGATATGTTCTAAAACGTCACTAGTTCTGCCGTTTGCAATCACCGTTGAACAGCCAGAGCGACTGGCTTTTTGAGCTGCGGTTAATTTGGTAATCATCCCCCCTCTGCCAACCACTGAGCCGCCAGATGCCATTGCCAAAAGCCTTTCGTCGTCGGCTTCCGCTTCTTTAATCAATTGTGCGTCTTTGTGTACACGCGGGTCCTTAGAATACAAACCATCTTGATCAGTAAGAATAAGTAATAAATCTGCGTCCACTAGATTGGCAACCAATGCACCTAAACTATCGTTGTCCCCAAAACAAATCTCATCGGTCGCCACGGTGTCGTTTTCATTCACAACTGCGAGCACCTTTAAGCCTAGCAAGGTACTCAGAGTACTTCTGGCATTGAGGTAGCGCTCACGATTAGCGATATCGGAATGAGTCAATAGAACCTGAGCCAATTTAAAATCTGCGGCCGCAAACGCTTGTTCATAATGTCGAATTAGGGTTGCCTGGCCAACCGCAGCAGCTGCTTGCAATTGATTTACTTTCTCTGGTCGCTTGTTTATTCCTAACTGGGCCATGCCTGCAGCGACTGCACCTGACGACACCAATATCACTTCTACGTCCTGTTCGCGTAAAAAAATGATTTGTCTAGCTAGAGCGCCAATGAAATCGACATCCAAACCTGCGCCATCATTGGTTACTAGCGCACTGCCTACTTTTATAACCCAACGACCCTTATCTTTGATTGCTTGTCTATTTGACACGGCAGCTCTCTAGTCTTGAGGGATGGACAATAATACCTCGGTCTGTTCGGATTTATTTTTCCGCTCGAGATAGTTCATTATATCGTTGCAAAGTTCTTGTGTTCCTTGTCTGGCTATAGCGCTTATAGAATAAACGGGGCCTTGCCAGCCCAATTCTTGCAATAATTGTTGCACGATTCGCTCTTGGTCGTCTTCTAGTACAACATCTGTTTTATTGATAACCAGCCAACGATCTAGCTTATCTAAATCCGCTCCTGCCTGCTCGCTGTACTGCGTGATCTCAGCAGTTATAGTTCTAACATTTTCAGCTAAATCGGCTTGCTCATCGCCATACGGAGCGATATCAACGATATGCAAGAGTAATTTAGTTCTCGCCAGATGACGTAAAAACTGTATGCCTAAGCCAGCTCCCTCGGCCGCACCTTCGATCAAACCGGGAATATCCGCAACCACAAAGCTGCTACCCATACCTAAGCTAACCACACCTAGTTCAGGATGAAGAGTGGTGAAAGGATAATCGGCAACCTTGGGCGTGGCCTGTGATACCGCCCTTAAAAAGGTAGACTTACCGGCATTAGGAAGCCCCAATAAGCCGACGTCTGCCAACACTTTCAGCTCCAATCTCAGGGCACGCGATTCTCCAGGCTTGCCCTTAGTGATCTTCCTCGGAGCCTGATTAGTGCTGGACTTAAATG
>Ga0316189_10004826_pt1 | contig 12930 bp, 16 predicted proteins | sample LowCovwburrow_MG_FD_204930 | JGI IMG/M metagenome (GOLD analysis project Ga0316189, IMG submission 204930) | Coastal sediment microbial communities from Maine, United States - Lowes Cove worm burrow | ecosystem: Environmental > Aquatic > Marine > Coastal > Sediment | place: USA: Maine... | reverse complement strand
TACTGACACCGGAACAACGCCAGCAGATGGCAGATAAGATGTCCGATCGCTTCGAAAATCGTCGCGGCCATCACTGGAACTGATGGTGCCTGCCGATAGGCAACAGTGGATGAGGGCTGCCGGTTTCCCCGGCGGCCTTTCGTCGTTCACCCTGCAAATGATGAGCAACCTGACAATTGATGGATCAAGATGAAAATGCCATTCTCAACAACCATGAAATCGATTCTGCTTATTGAAGATGATCTGCGTCAGACAGAAATGCTGAAGACCTTTTTTGCCCAGTCGGGCATGACTCTGCACGCCTGTCATACGGCCAGCGATGGACTTGTTGAGCTGAAACGAGGGGAGTATGCGGCACTGCTGCTCGACCTGATGCTTCCTGATGGTGATGGCTTCGACATCTGTCGTGAGATCAGAGGCTTCTCCAACATCCCGATCATCATGCTCACCGCCAGAGGCGAAGAGACCGATCGCATCGTCGGCCTTGAACTGGGAGCGGACGACTATCTGCCAAAACCGTTTAATCCGCGAGAACTGCTGGCCCGAATCAAAGCGGTACTGCGCCGTGGGCGGCGTGATGATCTTCATGAAAATGTGCAACGTTTCGGCAGGCTGGAGATAACACCTGATGAACGGATAGCTCGTCTGGATGGCGAGTCGCTAAACCTGACGGGTTACCAATTTGATCTGCTCCATACCCTCAGCCAACATGCCGGACGGGTCATGAGCCGTGATACATTGATGGATGCGCTCAAAGGTCACGAGCTGGAGGCATTTGACCGTAGCATCGATGTACATATCTCGCGCATCCGCGCCCAGATCGAGGATGATCCAAAACAGCCAAAACGGATTCTGACTATCCGGGGCACCGGTTACGTCTTCGCACGGGCACAGGAGTGAACCCTATGCGGCGCCTCTACCTGAAAATCTATCTCTCGATTATCGCCATTATCGCCACCGTAGCCGTGCTGGCTCCACTTGGCTGGTGGATGTTCGGCCCTGCCACCGAAGATGTTCGCATCTACGATTCGCTAGGCAAACTTGCCGCCCGTGCTCTGCCACCGGTGGATGCTCCTCTGACCATGCAGCGCCGTTCCCTGCGCGCCATGGCTGATGACCTCGACATCCGTTTAAGCCTCTACACTTCTGATGGCCATCACATCGTTTCAAGTCACAAGCCGCTTCCGCTGCATGACAGACATCGTCGTGGCTGGCAGCTCGAGCGAAAAAGCGGACCTCTGATCACCCTGCATCTTCCAGACAATCGCAGTCTCGTAGCCGCCCATAAAAAGCGCCCGAAAGCGCCGTTCGGTCCGTTACTTCTGCTCTCTGCTTTTGTCATCTTCTCACTTGGTGTCTACGTTCTGGTACGCAGACTTACGGGCCGCTTGGAACGGTTACAATCCGGGGTGGAAAAACTAGGCCAGGGAGATCTCTCGGCACGGGTCAGTGTTGAAGGCAGAGATGAGATTGCAGAACTGGCTAATCGTTTCAACCATACGGCCGAACGGATTGAGCATCTGGTCACCTCACAGAAGAACATGCTGGCTACAGCCTCACATGAACTGCGCACACCTCTGACTCGCATGCGGATGGCGCTTAATCTCTTCTTTGAAAATCCAGACGCATCAAAGAGAGATGAGCTCGAGCTTAACATCGAGGAGCTGGATCGATTGATTGATGAGATGCTGTTAAGCGGCAAACTGGATGCTTCCGAAGGCATTCAAAATCCTGAAGAGATCGATCTTCTCGGGCTAGTGGCCGAAGAGGCTTCGCACTACCATGCCAATGTTAGAGGTGAACCTGTAGTTGTTTTAGGTGAACCTCACCTGCTAAGAAGATTGATTCGCAATCTTCTTGAAAATGCCCATCGCTATGGTGATCAAAGTTCCATTGATGCAAACGTTTTGCTTCATCATCACACCGCACTACTGACCATATCTGATCGAGGTGGTGGTGTGCCGGAGTCGGAGCGATCGCAAATCTTCGAACCATTCTATCGGCCTTCGCACGTAGCTGAAGGCCAGCATGGTGGTGTCGGTCTAGGCCTGGCGCTGGTTAAACAGATCGCAGAACGCCACGGAGGAAGTGTCGTCTGTCTAGCACGTAAAGGCGGTGGCAGCTGCTTTGAAGTGCGCCTCGCCACCACATTTACAGAGCGTGCACATTAGATCACCACTTGGAATGCTACAGGGATGAGACATTGACTCAGGGTGGTTAATTCAGTGCTGTCAGCTCCAGAACCAGTTCTTCCAATTGTGGCAACTGCAAAGGTTTGCGCAACAGCCTGAAAACACCCGGTTCATACTGAGCTCTTATCTCGGGGGCGCCACTCATCAGCACAAACTTTTTATCGGGGCAGCTCTCCAGAGTACGGTTCATCAGTTCATAACCACTCATGACAGGCATTCTGATATCGCAGAATACAGCAGTCGGACTCCGGTAGACCGGACTATCAATATAGGCGAGATAATCCTCCGGGGAGGTGAATGGAATTGATTCATGCCCAAGCGAATCGAGAACCCCCTCCAGAAATGCACAAAAGAAGGGCTGATCATCAATAATATGGAATAGCATCTTCTGATTTTAGATGCTTCATGCAGAGGTACTATACCTTAAAAAGGGGATGTAATCTCCCCACATGAATCAGGCGATTGTCACCTCTTTCGACAGGTAGACATCCTGAATCGTATTGAGCAGGGCAACACCCTCGACCATCGGTTTCTGGAACGCCTTGCGTCCGGAGATCAGCCCCATGCCTCCTGCCCGCTTGTTGATCACCGCAGTCCTGACCGCCTGGGCCAGATCATTGTCGCCGGAGGCTCCGCCGGAGTTAATCATGCCGATACGTCCCATGTAACAGTTTGCCACCTGATAACGAGTCAAATCGATGGGGTGATCGGTGGTGAGTTTCTCGTATACCAGTGGGTGGGTCTTGCCAAAATTGATCGCCTGGTATCCGCCGTTTCCCTCCGCCTGTTTCTGTTTAATGATATCAGCACCAATGGTGGCAGCCAGATGGTTGGCCTGCCCGGTCAGGTCGGCTGCTGTATGGTAATCAACCCCATCGTGTTTAAATGCCGGATTGCGAAGATAGGCCCAGAGAATGGTTACCATGCCGAGCTCATGGGCACGGGCAAAGGCATCACTCACCTCCTGAATCTGACGCCGTGACTCCTGAGCACCAAAGTAGACAGTCGCCCCCACAGCAACCGCACCAAGGTCAAACGCCTGCTCCACTGAAGCAAACAGTGTCTGATCGTAGATATTGGGAAAACTTAATATCTCATTGTGATTGATCTTCATAATAAAGGGGATTTTATGAGCATAGCGGTTGCTCACCGATGCCAGCACTCCATAGGTGGACGCCACGGCATTGCAGCCCCCCTCAATGGCAAGCTCAATAATCTTTTCAGGGTCAAAATAGATCGGATTGGGAGCAAAGGATGCGCCTCCTGAGTGCTCAATCCCCTGATCAACAGGAAGAACGGAGAGGTAGCCTGTTCCCCCCAGTCGTCCGTGATTGCAGATCGTCTGCATATTGCGAAGTACAGACGCTTTGCGGTCACCCTGACTCATCACCCGGCCAACAAAATCAGCTCCCGGCAGGTAGAGTTGATCCTTGGTGATTGTCTGGCATCGGTGTGTAAGAAGCGACTCGGCCTGATCGCCCAATAGTGATTGAAGACTGCTCATGATGCCCTCCTAGCTGGTTATCTATGAAGCAGAACTAGCATAGATCATATTGAGCAGCTCCGCAGAAAAAACTAGCTCAAAATCAGCTTGAAGGCCTCCAGCAGAATCCAGCGGGTAAAAAGATAAAAACCGGAAAAGAGCAGTGCGCTGATCAGTGTAACCCGCAGTTTATCTCTTGTTGTTTCGGAGTGGATAAAGAGGCGTGGCAGAAGAATACCTCCGCCGATCACGCCACAACTAAAGCCCTGCAGCATGAATAGAAAATATTTCAAAGAGAGCTCTGACTCAGCCAGCCCGGGAAGCCTGGTGAACTCCGGCATAATCACCATCAGGGCAATCCATGGCAGATAGATAAAGGGGTACTCGATCCGAAGCAGGCCGGCTTTTTTACTCCCAAAAACATAGATCGTTCCAACCACGATATTGGCAGCAAACAGATAGATCGTGAATGAGATAACAATACTACTCATCAGAGATTTCCATCATCCTCCTGTTGCATCAATGCCATTGAAACCCCGGCAGAACCAGACGGGCTCAGCTTCATCATGCAACTCCCAAAGTGAGAATATGAACTGTAAAAACAGTGATTGCCACCTCTGCCCCAGGTGTGACTTCTGTCACTGCATCGTTTTCCCATATCAACACATTCATTATCGGCTTGTTGTTGAAGGGTAATGAACAGGGGGAAAGGAGATTCACATGTCTATTGATACAGCGTGGTTTGAAGAGAACATTCTTCTACACAAATTAAATGAAGAGGCTAATGCACTGCTGGATGAGGTTTTTGAAATCAGCAGCTACCAGACCGGCGATGAAATCGTATCCCAGGGCAATATCGGTGGAGAGCTACGCATTCTTCGATCTGGAACAGCTGCCATCACTCGAAAGGATGGAAAGAAGTGTCTCTTCCTGGGTCATGCCGGTGAGGGGGCACTGTTTGGTTCGATGAGTTTTCTAAGCGAAAGCCTCTCCAGCGCAACCGTCACCGCCCATAGCGACTGCCTGATTTATAAACTTAATCTTGATGGCTACATCAAACTACTCACCAACAACCAGGACCTGCTGCTGAGCCTGTTTACCTGCATGTTGAATCATTCCGGAGAGGTTCTCAGGCAGATGAACACACAATATGCAGAGATGAGCGACTCAATACGAGGTGCCTAAACCTTGCCGCTGATCAGGCGTGTTCAAGACAGTGAGCGGTATAACTGATCTTTTGAATACATTAGAATATTAAGATGTATTAAGGATACCGTAATCATCTTCTCATTCATCTCCAATATCATAACGACAACAAATTTTTAAAGGAGGTGTTTATGCCTTATATATTTATTTTTGCAGCGATTTTCATCTCCCTGTATACCGGCGCATTTTTCTATGTCGGCTTTAAGGATTTTGATTACGCCAGCTAACACCCTTGTCTATCCCTCTTAATAGACAAAAAAGGGGCCCTGATATTCAGGGCCCCTTTTAAGTTGTGCAACGGGTTCAGTCACGCCAGTCCAAAGCATGTCCTGCCGGACGCGGCAGCACCGGGAAAGTCACCTCAGGCGCTTCACCTGTCAGAGTCTCCAGAAAGGCTACAATATCCGCCACATCCTTTTTCGACAGCGTTGTACCAAGCTGTACTTTTGCCATGGTCTGTACTGCTTCATCCAGAGTCGCTGCCGAACCATCATGAAAATAGGGTGCGGTCATCGCCACATTGCGCCAAGACTGGACACGGAACAGATGATCATCCTCATCATTGCCAGTGACTGACTTCACACCACTGTCAGTTCCATATTTGAACGCAACAAAATCGTTGTTGGTAAAGAGCGGCCCGGAGTGGCATGAAGTACAGCCGATATCAGCCACCTTCTGCATACCACGTTTGGCTGCCTTCGAGATATCACCTTCTCCTCGCACGAACTTATCAAACGGTGCATTCGGCGTAATTAATGTGCGCTCAAATGCTGCAATCGCTTTAGCCATGTTATCGTAAGTCAATGAACTTTTGCCAAACACACCAACAAACAGAGGTCCGTAACCTGCCTCGGTCAAACGAGCAACCACCTCTTTTTCGGTGAGACTGGCCATCTCAACAGGGTTCAGTGGCGGACCCTTGGCCTGGTCTTCAAGCAACGGTGCTCGCCCATCCCAGAACTGTTTGCTCCAGAAGGCGGAGTTCAAAGTAGTCGGCGCATTACGTCCACCACGCTGCCACTTGTGACCAATGGAGAACTTCTGATTATCAACACCCCACGTTCCGAGATTATGGCAGGAGTTGCATGAAAACTGACCGCTCTTTGAAATTGCAGTTTCAAAATAGAGTTTTTTGCCCAGTTCGATTTTGGCTTCGCTCATCGGATTGTCTGCTGGCACAGGAACGGTCGCTGGCAATGCCCCCATCCCTTCAGGAATCTCTGTGGCCATGGCGCTGAAGCCAAACAGACACAGAGATGATATTAATATTAGACTCTTCTTCACTTGCTTCTCCTTTTATAAAAATATTACAGGGAAAAATGGCTATCACTTAAGTTTAGCTCACTTTGCTTACAATTAAATAGTTGATTCACGAAGGGCTGCCAGCCAACCACCCGGCTGCCAAAGCTTCTCATGAAAATAGTAGGCAACCGTGTTGATCATCGGCTCGACCAGGGCAATAGCGCCTCCAACCAGAAGGCTGCCTGATATGATATAGGCGACGCTGAAGGCTACCGTAAAATGAACCGCTGCAAAGGACAGTGTCTTAATCATTGTCTCCTCCTTCACGTCTTGAACTGGTTAAATTATAGGTTGTTTTTATTATTTAGGAAATTTAAGTTTTTAATATTTATTATTGATATTTTAAATGCTGTCCGCAAAAATAATCCGGATGGCGTGAGTCCGTTCAAGAGTTGCGCCATAGGGGGGGGGATTGTATGAACCTCCATGAAGTGTCTATAGTAAGCAGATGAAAGAGCGACTTGGCACACTAGGCTTACCCATTCTGATCGCGCTGGCAGGGTTTTTGATTGCCTACCAGTTTGTCGACCCGGCTCCACCCAGTGAACTGACGATTACAACCGGCCAAAGTGATGGCAGCTACTACAGTTTTGGGAACCGCTACAAAGCGTTTCTTGCCCAACATGATGTAACACTGAATGTTACAGCATCAGCAGGGTCAATTGAGAATCTTCAACGACTAAAAGAGGGCTCAGCTGATGCAGCCTTCATACAGGGTGGTATCGCTTCGAAAAATAGTTCCCCTGACCTGGCCTTTCTTGGCAGCCTCTATTTTGAACCGCTCTGGCTATTTCATAGCAGCAACCTTCCCATGACTCGCCTATCAGCACTTCGCGGCAAGCGTATTGCTGTTGGCCCGGAAGGTAGCGGCACTCGTGCCATCGCCCTGCAGCTATTGCAGGATAACGGTATTCATTCACAAAACAGCACGCTGTTGTCACTGGCAGGAAAAGAGGCGGCACAAGCGCTAGCCGACAATAAAGCCGATGCCATATTCCTTGTTACCTCAGCTAAATCACCACTGGTTCAACAGCTGTTTCATACACATGGCATCCAATTGATGAGCTTTGACAGGTCTGAAGGGTACGCACGTAAGCACCCTTTCCTGTCACCTGTCTCTCTGCCTGAAGGCACGATTGATATGGCCGCAAATATTCCTGAAAAAACAACCTGGCTACTGGCCCCCTCAGCCACGATCGTAAGCCGAAAAGATCTGCATCCGGCTCTGCAAACACTCCTTTTGCAGGCTGCCAGTGAGGCACATGCAGGCCATGGAGTTTTTGAAAAAGCCGGGCAGTTCCCGTCACCTCTATATGGCGACCTGCCAATCAGCGAAGATGCAAAACGCTTCTATAAATCAGGCCCGCCATTCCTGCAGCGTTTTCTCCCCTTCTGGGCGGCCACCATGGTTGATCGGCTTAAAGTAATGTTGCTGCCTCTCCTCGCCCTGCTTCTGCCTCTCTTCAAAGTGATGCCACCAATCTATCGCTGGCGCATTCGTTCCCGGATTTATAACCATTACAGAGAACTGACCGTGATTGACCAGCGGCTTCATCTGGCAACCTCAAAAGATGAAGTCAGGGCATGCATTGCATTACTGGAAGCGATTGAAAGTGACGTGCGCCAGACTCATGTGCCGCTCTCTTATGCCGAAGAGCTTTACGAACTTCGTGCTCACCTGACTCTGGTTCACTCGCTGGCAGAGAAGGCGCTTGAGGGTGACAGTTAATAACCGTTCATCACGGGGTAGCTCTCCGGCTTTAACTTCTTCACACTTCCATATACGCTCGCATTGATATGAAAACGGATCTACTGCAGTACAATCAGAATGAAATTGTTCTCATATTAGAAGAACTTGACCATGCCATCTCCGACAATCAGAAATGGCTTCATGATTTTCATCGCGGCCTTATTTTAAAAGAGGAGCTTCCCGAACAGTTCCTGAAGAAAAATGCTCACAAACTGACCCTGTTTGGGCGGTGGCTTTATAGTGGTGGCCACTCACTTCTGGCATCTAATACTGGCGTTCAGGGCATCGAGGATTGCTACCGTAACCTCCATAAAGAGGCCTATAAGCTGGCCTGTTCACACCGTGAAAATATGGATGTGCCAATAAAGAACTATGATGCATTTGTTAAACATCTCTCTGAATGCCAGAAAAAGACCTCTGCATTTCGTGATGCCCTGATTGAAACCAAAGGTATTTTTGATCCGCTTACCGGCCTGCTAGGTCGGCAGTCATTAATGATGCAACTCACAAAAGAGCAGTCACTTGTTTCGCGTGGCCTGCATGAGTGCGCCATTGTCATGATGGATATTGATCACTTTAAATCAATAAACGATCAATATGGCCACCAGTCAGGTGACGCGGCCCTCTTCTCTCTGGCTCAATCTATCCGCTCCAGTCTCAGACCCTACGACTCTTCCTTCCGTTATGGCGGTGAAGAGTTTCTGGTCTGCCTGCCAAACACCAGCAAGAAAAACGCCTTTATAGTCATGGATCGTTTAAGGGAGAGAATTGCTTCAACACCAATCAACCTCCCTGAGAGCCGGGAGGTCAAGGTCACCATCTCCATGGGTATTGCCATGATGGAGCCGAATGTTCCGGTCGAGGAGAGCCTTGCAAGAGCGGATTCAGCTCTCTATTCAGCCAAACAGAACGGCCGCAACAGGGTTGAAATTGCAGAGCCATCCGACAGCAACAGCTGATCGGATGCCCTGCTAATTATTATCTATCAGTGATTATTACAACCGCCCTCTGCATGAACATGCCCATGTTCAACCTCTTCATCAGTCGCTTCTCTTACTTCAATCACATCAACATCAAAATTTAGCGCCTCACCTGCCAGAGGGTGATTGGCATCAACAGTTACATTTTTATCATCGACTGCAATCACTTCAACAAGCTCAATACCATTGTCGGTCTCTGCCTGAAAACGCATGCCCACTTCGATTTCACCATCAAACTGGAACACCTCGCGTGGCACGCTCTGGATCAGCTCCGGAATCTTGTGACCATATCCCTCTTCCGGCTGAATAGTCACGGCAACACTATCGCCTGCGGATTTTCCCTCCAGTTCACTCTCAAGACCAGGAACCAGAGCCCCGACACCATGGATATATGGCAATGGTTCACCATCACGTGATGAGTCAACAATATCACCGGCCTGATTGGTCAATGTATAGTGAATGGTGACTGCTCGTTTTTCTGCAACTTGCATCTGAAGCTCCTGCGGGCAACTGCCCTTTTAACAAAATTGGCCGTCATAATAACCGGGTTATCAGAAATTTCCTTAACCGGTTTGCTGCTCGGCTTTAATCAGCGCTTGAGAAACTGGCATAATCCGCGAGGCTTGCCTCATTGATCAGGATTGGAGAATGAATATGAAGTTTGTTGGAGCCCATGTAAGCGCATCAGGTGGTGTTGAGAACGCTCCGCTCAATGCAAAGAGGATTGGTGCCAAGGCCTTTGCGCTATTCACAAAAAACCAGCGCCAATGGGTAGCAAAACCGCTGACAGATGCGAACATTGCGAGCTTCAAATCCAACCTGGAGAAAGTTGGTATTCTACCGGAACATGTGCTCCCCCATGACAGTTACCTGATCAATCTCGGCCATCCGGAAACTGAGGCTCTGCAGAAGTCACGCCACGCCTTCCTTGATGAACTGCAGCGATGTGAACAGCTTGGACTGAAGCTTTTGAATTTCCATCCCGGAAGCCACTTGAAAAAGATTTCCGAAGATGCGTCGCTGAAAATTGTTTCCGAATCCATTAACTGGGCACTGGATCAGACCAGTGATGTTGTTGCGGTAATCGAAAACACCTCCGGACAGGGTAGTAATCTCGGCTACCGCTTTGAACATCTGGCAGCGATCATCGAGGGTGTCGAAGACAAATCACGTGTCGGCGTATGTCTCGATACCTGCCATACATTCACAGCTGGCTATGACCTTCGTTCTACCGACCTGTGTGAAGCAACCTTCAATAAATTTGAAGAGGTGGTTGGATTCAAATACCTCAGGGGTATGCATCTGAACGGTTCCAAAACTGAGTTTGCAAGTCGTGTTGACCGTCATCATAGCCTGACTCAGGGGCATCTTGGCCTGGATCTCTTCCGCTTCATCATGAATGATGATCGCTTCAACAATATCCCAATGGTGCTTGAAACCATTGACGATACGATCTGGCCGGAAGAGATCGCGATGCTTTACGGCTTTATTGAGTAGAAGAGGTCCCAAAACAGATCAGTTAAAGGCTTTTCTAAACAGGATAAATATTTTCACTACTGCAAAAGATCAAAAAATTTTGTAACTATCTAGATATGCATTTTATGCTACCTTACAGACATGTGCCGGATCCCTCGTATTCACCTCCTGCCTAATAACCGCTAATGCAGTTTGATTTTAAGGAAAACAGTGTTGGCTTACTGGCTATCGGCTTTGGTCTGTTTTACTGGCCACTGGAGACCCTGATCCATGTGACCTTTTTTGAAGAGGGAAGTTTTTTAGATCTCTTGCTCTATCCAAGTGCAGATGAGGTATGGATGCGCCTGCTTGTTTCGCTCTCCTTTATCGCATTTGGTCTCTATGCCCATCGTGCCATCCGGCAGCAACAGGATATGAACAAACTACTGCACCAGCAGAAAGTTCGTGCCCGGAGTGTCATCGAATCGGCTCATGATGCTTATGTCTGTATTGATACCAATAGCGTGATTACAGATTGGAATCCGCAGGCTGAGAAGATGTTCGGCTGGACTCGCTCAGAGGCAGTTGGCAGCACTCTGCTTGATACCATTATCCCTGAACGTTTTCATCAGGCTCATCAGTACGGTATTCAGGCTTATCTCAAAAACAGTAGTGGCCCCTGGTTATACAAGCCTGTAGCGACCTCCGCCCGTCTCAAAGGCGGGGGTGAGATTCAGGTGGAGATGGCCGTTGTACCTCTCTCCAGTGAAGAGAAACAGGAGTTCTACGCATTTATCCGTAAGATAACTGAATAGGGTTTCCGGCGGTCGTTAACTCGGGCTCTATTTTTTCCAGTTCTCCTCGATAAATCCTGCTCTTCCAGAACCACGTTTATAACGCTCATAGTGCTGGCTGTTCTTCCGGTAATAGTTCTGGTGATAATTCTCGGCAGGGTAGTAGCGACTTGCCTTGATGATCTTTGTTACAACCGGCCTGTCGAATTTTCCTGATTGTCCCAGCTCCACTTTAGATGCCTCTGCAAGATCGCGCTGCTGCTCATCGTGATAAAAAATAGCTGTGTAGTATTGAGAGCCTCGATCAGCAAACTGTCCATCGGCCTGAGTAGGATCAATATTGTGCCAGAAGGTTTCCAGCAACTTTTCATAGCTAACCAGAGCAGGATCGAAAACCACCCGCATCGCTTCGTAATGGCCTGTCCCGCCGCTGCTGATCATCTCATAGGTTGGATTCTCGATATCTCCACCCGTATAACCCACCTCCGTTGAGATGACGCCTTTAAGGTTGTCGAATGGCGGCTGCATGCACCAGAAGCATCCTCCGGCAAATGTCGCAATACGGTATTTCTCATCAACCATTTCATCTCCTATTGCTACGTGCGTAAGAAACAGGAGTGCCATTAACAACATCACGTCTCTTTTAAACAATAGCCACATCGAATATCACCTCTATAGCAGTATGGTCGGAGATCGTTCACCACGCCAATAATGGATCAAATCAACCATATCGATTAACAGAGACACTATATTGAAAAAGAACAGTAAGCTGATCCAGATAATTATATCATCTGTAAGCTGCCCATCATTATTACGCATGAACAGCCATACCAACAGTGGAAACCAGTAGACGTGGCCTATACCTAGAAGACGTACAAAACCCTTCTGGTAGTAAATGATCATCTGAGTGATGGCAGCGAGCATAAACACTGATATGACAACCTTAGCCTCAACAAACTCCAGATACAGGAATGGTACAACTCCATTCAACACCATCAACGCAACAATCCAGATTCTCCAATACCATGGCATACGCCAGATTGATGCCATAAAGGCGAAAGGTGAACACATTACATTTCCAATGTTAATCATCTGGGTGAATGGTCGTTGTTATATGGTGAGTCTTACAAAACCGGCATAAAAAAAGGCCCGCCGGAGCAGATGCTCAACGACGGGCCTTGTATAAAATTCCTGGCAGTGACCTACTCTCCCACGGGGAACCCCGCAGTACCATCGGCGCAAAGAGTCTTAGCTTCTGAGTTCGGGATGGGATCAGGCGTTTCTCTCTCGCTATAACCACCAGGAAACTGGTGTGATCAAACCTTTTAAGGTTCAATCAATAAGCTGAAATATTTTTGTGATTATCATATCAAGATACCAATGTCTTAATGTTACATGGTCAAGCCGCACGGGCAATTAGTACTGGTCAGCTCCATGTGTTGCCACACTTCCACACCCAGCCTATCAACCTGGTAGTCTTCCAGGGCCCTTCAGGGAGCTTAAAGCTCCGGGAGAATTAATCTTGGGACCGGCTTCCCGCTTAGATGCCTTCAGCGGTTATCCGTTCCAAACGTGGCTACCCTGCAATGCTCTTGGCAGAACAACAGAAACACCAGAGGTTTGTCCATCCCGGTCCTCTCGTACTAAGGACAGATTCCCTCAATTCTCCAACGCCCACGGTAGATAGGGACCGAACTGTCTCACGACGTTCTAAACCCAGCTCACGTACCACTTTAATCGGCGAACAGCCGAACCCTTGGGACCTGCT
>Ga0316189_10004825_pt1 | contig 12930 bp, 9 predicted proteins | sample LowCovwburrow_MG_FD_204930 | JGI IMG/M metagenome (GOLD analysis project Ga0316189, IMG submission 204930) | Coastal sediment microbial communities from Maine, United States - Lowes Cove worm burrow | ecosystem: Environmental > Aquatic > Marine > Coastal > Sediment | place: USA: Maine... | reverse complement strand
ATTGCTTCATTGGGTTTAATTTCTTTTACCCGGATTCCCTCTACCCCGGATATCGTGTTCAGGGCTTTGCGCAACTTAACATAACTGGCAAGATGCCCCGTACCTAATATACTCAATTCGACCACAGCCGGTCTGCCGGCCTGTCTCTGCCAAACGACAACCAGCTGTTCGGCAAGTTCCCGACCCGCCAAGTCACCGACATTCGCAAGCGCTTCTTTGCCACCGATGATGTCATCTTCATTGGCAGCCACTGCTGTGCGGGTAAAGTTGAGCATTAGTTCTGCGGAATCTGTCCGGATTGCGCGTGCTTCGACCGTCCCGCTAAACGATCTCATGGCCGAGCCCATGACGTTCGTAGAGAGGTTTGCAGCCGACGTTACCAGCACGACCACATCTGCCTTGAGGCCGGCACCCAGCGTCGCCGCTTCCTTATCCGTCAAGGCCGGCTTATCAAAATTGCTCCAGTTTACCAGGGGTTTTTCCCGCGCGCCCCTGTGGTCTATTATTTCAAATCCGGCCTCCTTTAAACGTTCGGTCATAGCTGTTTCGGAAACAGATACGAAATTTGCATCCTCTGCGCTCCACCAAAAAATCGGCAGCGGCTCCCTGACATTCTTTTCGGCGACCAGGAACAAAACCCGGGGCAGTGTTGTCCGGGTCCGCAAAATACCGGCGTCGGATAATTTTTGCGAGATTTTTTCTCCCGACACAGTGACTTTTACAACCACACGATATGATTTACCACGGGCTGCCTCTGTCAGCACCTTGTAATCCCGGACAAAGGCATTTTTGCGATCGAACAGCAGCTGGTTGACTTGCGGGAAATTATCCACCAGAGAATCTACCTGCAAAATCTCGCCGATCATCAGGGCCACCGCCGTAACGAGACTGTTCGAGATGGCTCTATCGCGGGCGGCGGAAACATTCCCGCCATAGACCGTTGCCGCCCCGATCACAACATATGTTTTAGTCTCGGCCGGCTCCTGGCCATAAGCGATGTCAAATTGCGTCAATGCCGCGGCCAGGCAAAATAGCACAAGTATCAACTTGTTAATTTTGGGAAAAATTATCCGCATACTGTCTACCCCCCCCCGTGTCTGGGAAAAATGTTTAAACGCTAATACCCATTAAAGGAAAAATCTCCTGGAATCAAGGATAAAAAAATAAAGCATGGGGCATGGAGCAGAGGGCATGGAGCATGCAGCATAGCGGAAAAAAGCGGAATTAAACTTCATTTTTTTCCTCTTATCGGCGGCTTGCATCTGATTTCATCCCACTGCGACACATGAAATCAAAAGGCAAGGCCAGCTACTATCTAAATTAAATCGGTAAGATTTAGAATGGTAGACACGAAAACTTCTGCTTGGCTTTGATCGGGAGACAATGCCGCTTGTGCCCAAAAAAGGTTTTCCAGATTGGGGATAGCTGAAACCATAAACCCTGAACGATGATTCTCATACATTGACCCCGAACCCAAGTCTCTAAGGGCTCTCCGTGCTTCGCCCCATGCCCCTTGCCCTCTACCCCATGCCCCATTGCCGTCAGGCTAAGGTGACAAGAAGTTTCGACATTGCCTAAAAAATATTTAACCAATTAGAATAGCTTATAAGTAGAGGCAAATTACAAATTACAAGCACCAAATTCCAAACAAATCTCAAACGATGGGCTTCCAAATTCCGGGGCTTAAATATCGCTTGATTTTTTGAATTTGAGTCATTGGAGTTTATTTGTTATTTGGGATTTGTATTTTGGGATTTACAGCCATTCAAGGTTCATTATTACATAATTTAAACACGCGATGATCGGTCACAAATTTTCTTAGCCTGACGGCTATGCCCCCTGCCCCTACGCACTGCGAGCCAGTGCATATTCCGCAATATCCAGCATCGTATCTTTGGTCGGGGAGGGATCAAATACAGTCAGCGCCTTTTTAGCCGTGTCAATATAGGACGCCGCCGTATTTTGGGTATACGTCAGGCCACCGTATTTATCCAGCAAATCAGTCAGGATTTTAAAATCCGCTTCAGAAAAGTCCTGGTCCCGGATTATCTTTATCATCAAATCCCGGTCGCCGGACCGAGCCTGCTGCAATGCGTAAATAACCGGCAGGGTTAATTTTCCTTCCCTGAGATCGGCCCCGACTTCCTTGCCGAAATCGGAAGTCTGCAGGGTATAATCAAACAGGTCATCCGCCATCTGAAAAGCGATCCCCAGATTATTGCCGTATTCGGCCAGGGCCTTTTCCTGCTCCTCACTGGCATCCGCTATAATGGCACTAACACGACAGGCGGCTTCGAACAGCATGGCGGTTTTGCGGCGGATGACCTCCTTGTACTCATCTTCCGTCAGGCTGATGTCACCTTTTCGCATCAGCTGGTGAACCTCACCCTGGGACATGTTCTCGGTAAGTCCTGCCAGGATTTGAACGATGCGGAGTCGACCCGTCCCGGCCGAAATTGACAAGGCCCGGGCCAACAGATAGTCACCTACCAATACGGTAATGGAACTACCCCATTTTGAATGTGCCACCGGTTTTCCCCGCCGCAGTGTGGCCCCGTCCACCAGATCATCATGCAGCAGGGTTGCGGCATGCAGATATTCCAATGCGGTCGAAAAGGTCTTCTCATAGTCGCCGTTATAGCCGCAAATCCGGGCTGAGAGAATCATTAACAACGGTCGTAAGCGCTTTCCTCCGCTGAACAGAATGTGACCGGCCACTTCGGAAACCAGATCCAGATAGGGATTTAAATTATCAATAAGAGCTTTTTCGATATCAGCCAGATCATCTTTAACTGTTGCGAGGATCCTGTGCCTCAGGTCATTCATACCGCCACTCCCATAAGATCGTATTCCATAGCATCCGTCACTCGCATATCAGCAAAACGGCCGATTTTCAATTTAAAAGGTGATTGTTCGGTGCTAATATAGGATATACCATCTACCTCCGGTGCCTGAAAGTTCGTGCGGCCGGCAAAAAGATGGTTATCCAGAAACTCCTCCACCAGGACTTTTAGCATTTTACCGACATATTTCTGATTATTTTCGGATGAAATTTCAGACTGCGCAGACATGAGTTGGTGGTACCGGTCGGTTGCCACGGCACCCGGAATGTGATCGGATAATTGATGGGAGGCAAGATCATCGGAATCCGAATAAATAAAAACCCCCAGATGATCAAACTTCACATCCTCGGTAAATTTCAAAAGCTGATCAAAATCCTTATCGCTTTCTCCCGGGAAGCCCACAATGATGGTAGTCCGCAATACGGCCGCCGGGACCTGGGTACGGATTCGATCAAATAGACGGCAGAGTTCATCCCGGTTGTACCGGCGGCCCATACGCTTTAAAATGCCGGGGCTCACATGTTGAATGGGGATATCAAAATAGGGACACAGATTTGGATGGGAGGCAACGGTATCAATAAAAGAGTCGTCGATGCTTTCCGGATGCCCGTAAAGCACCCTGAACCAGGGCTTTGCGAGGCCCCATTGATCATCCGCACCGCAAACGGATAGATCGTCCACGAGCCTGCTCAGATTAGCCGGCGGTGTCAAATCCTTTCCGTAGGCAGTCGTATCCTGTGCCACCAGGACCAGTTCCTTGACACCGGCCGCCATAAGCCGCCGGGCTTCGGCTAGGATATCTTCCGGCGGGCGACTTTTTTGCCGTCCGCGCAACCTGGGGATGATGCAATAGGTGCATGTCTTGCTGCAGCCTTCCGCAATCTTGAGGTAGGCTAAATGGGGCAAAATTAAATCCCGTGGAGAATCTTTTTCCCCAGCCGCTATCAGATCCGGATCCGGCAGCAGACACTGATGGGAAAACTGGGGCTCCCTCGCAGCTTTGACAATTTGATCAAAGGCCCCGGTTCCTAAAAAGACGTCCACTTCCGGCAATAATGTTAAAATCTCCTCACGGTAACGCTCGGGGAGACAACCGGCCACCACCAGCCGGTTGCAGACCCCTTCCTTCTTGAATTCCGCCAGCTCTAAAATGACGTCGATGGACTCCTGGGCAGCATCTTCGATGAAGCTGCAGGTATTCACCACGATGGTTTCGGCCTCGGCGGGGTCATCCGTAAGGTTCAAGCCGGCCTTTTTCAGCCGTCCGATCATGATTTCGCTGTCAACCTGATTTCTGGCGCAACCCAGGCTTTCCAAATAAAGTTTCATGGCAGTATTTCTAGGACAAAATCAGACATGTTCATCTCGTCCGGTTAAGATTTGAAGTTAGGTTTTAATATCATTGAATATCATTGAAAAAAATAAGGTGGGTGGTCTGCAATGTCAATGAGGGAAGTTGCCGTTCCAAGGTTTGAACGCATTGAAAACAATCTTGAAGTGGAGGTGGGATACGAAAGAAATTGATGTAGCTCAACCCAAAAATTGCTCGGTCTAGTTTGAAACACGAAATCCTTTGGAATACAAATCAGTCAGGCTACCATCCATCTGTTCAACTATAATCAAGCCTTCAACTGCATCGAGACGGTTGATCAGCTCAAGTCCCTTCTCGGGTCCCATAACCATTATCGCGGTTGCCAGACCGTCTGCGAAGGTGCAGGTGTCGGCAATAATGGTAACGCTCACCACGTAATTGGCAATCGGATATCCGGTTCGGGGGTCAATGATGTGGGCGTAACGGATTCCATCGACCAAAAAAAAGTTGCGGTAGTCGCCACTGGTGGCGAAGGCCCTGTTACGTAAATTGACGATTTTGTAGACTTCGTCAAAGGCCGCGTCTGTTTGAGGTCGATTAATACCGATGCGCCAGAGGTTGCCATCCTGACGGTATCCGGATGCAAATACTTCCCCGCCAATTTCAACCAGATAATTTTGAAATCCTTCCTTTCGAATGGTATCGGCAACCTGATCCACCCCATAACCCTTGGCAATTGAAGAAAGATCCAGAGTCACAGCGGCGCGCTTTTTTAGCAGATATCCGGGTTCCAGGACTTCGATATTCTCGAAACCGATATTTGATAGAAGCGCAGAAATTTCATTTTCCAGCGGAATCTTCTTCTTTGCACCGCTTCTCCCAAAGCCCCAGAGATCCACCAACGGGTTGACTGTGCCATCCCAGGCACCATCGGAAAGCCGGTAGATGGCTTGTGCAATTTTCATCACCCGGTAAAAGTCTTCAGAAATTCTAAATTTCCTGTTGGTCTGATTAAATTCATTAAACCGGCTGATCTCACTGTCCTTTTGATAAGTGGACATGGCGGTGTTGATTTCAACCAGCCGCTTTTCTATTTTTTCTTTCAACCCTGAGACGCTTTGGAAGGATCCGGTGACAACCTTGATGTTATAAGCCGTCCCCATAGTGCGGCCCTGGATCAGGTGCTCCCGCTTTCCTTCACATTCCGAAGATAGGACGCATAACGCAATAGCGATAATGAAAGCTTTGACGGTCCTGTTCATCGCGTTAGCAGATCCTCGGCAACTGCTCGCCCGCCAACATATCCACAATCCGCATCCCACCAATGCGGGTCTCCAAAATTACTTTACCGATGCGATCTTCGACCACCTCGCCAATCACGGCCGCATCTTTTCCGTAGGCGTTCGCCTGCATAGCTGCCAGGACCGCAGTAGTATCTCCCGCGGAAACAAAGGCAAGCAATTTCCCTTCGTTGGCCAGGTACAGTGGATCAAACCCTAACAGCTCACAGGCTGCGGCAACCTCTTTTTTCAGAGGGATGTTTTGTTCGTATATTTTTATGCCTATTTTTGATTTTTCAGCGATTTCATTTAATGCTGTGCCCACCCCTCCCCGGGTGGGATCTCGCAGCACGCGGATTCCCGGGCCGGCAGTCAGCATTTGTTTGACCATGTGGTTTAGCGGTGCCGTATCGCTGGTGAGACTGGTTTTAAAGGACAGCCCCTCTCGCCGGGTCAATATGGTTATGCCGTGATCCGCGATGGTACCGCTCAGAATAATTTGATCACCGGGCTTGGCATGGTGACTGGCAATATTGACATTTGGCGGTATCAAACCGATCCCGGATGTGTTGATAAAAATCTTATCAACTGCGCCTTTGGGCACAACCTTGGTATCTCCCGTGACGACGGTTACACCGGCGGTTTTTGCGGCTTTGCCCATTTCGCTGACTATTTTTTCAAGATCCGTTATGGAAAAACCTTCTTCGATAATCAGACCGACACTCAAGTACACCGGATCACCGCCGCACATCGCAACGTCATTGACGGTCCCATTGATGGCCAGATCACCAATATTCCCGCCTGGGAAAAAAATGGGATCCACCGTATAGGAGTCCGTTGAAAAAGCGAGCCTTATCCCTTCTAAGTCAAGTATGGCACCGTCATTCAGCTGCGCTAGAATCGGATTGTCAAAAACAGGCAGCAGCATGTCCGTGGTTAAGCGGTGGGAAATCCTTCCCCCGCTGCCGTGGTCGAGAAGTATTTTGTCAGTTTTAATCATAAAGTATCGTTTGGAACGTTAAGATCGTTTAGATGGTTTTCGGATGGAGCTACCGGCCCCATGCCCCATGCCCTCTGCCCTCCGCCCTTCACATGTGATATTTAAAATAAGCCGCACAGGTTCCCTCCGTCGATACCATACAGGGTCCCACCGGATCGGTGGGGGTGCAAACCGTTTTGTAAAGAGGACATTCCGGCGGTGTTTTTGTGCCGATCAGAATCTCACCGCAGGCACACCCCTTGGGATCCATTGAATCGGTCACCTGGATATCAAATATGGTTTCCGCATCGTAGCGTTCATACTTTTCGCGTATTTTCAAACCACTTTGCGGAATCACGCCAATGGCGCGCCAGGAGACATCGGCGGGTTTAAAAACATCCTCCAATAATTTTTGGGCCTTCGTATTGCCTTCGGATGTTACCGCCCGTTGATAAACATTGTCCAGGGTCGCCCTCCCGCTTTCAATCTGTTCAACCAGCAGGCCGATAGCCTGCAGAATATCAGCCGGCTCAAACCCGGCGATGACACTAGGAATTCGATGTCGTTGGTAGAATGGCTGATAGGCTTTTACGCCGATAATTACGGAGACGTGACCGGGCAAAATAAAGCCGTCAATTTGCACATTCTCGAATGCCATTAACGCCTCCAGGGCCGGAGGTACCAACTTATGAGCGGATATCACGGAAAAGTTGGTCACATTCGTCTGTGCAGCGGAAAAAATAGCGGCGGCAATGGTGGGTGCCGTGGTCTCGAATCCGACACCGAGGAACACCACTTTTTGGGCCGGGTTTTTCCTGGCGATCTCAAGGGCATCAAAAGTTGAATAAACAATTCGAATATCCCTGCCCGCGGCCCGTTGCTTAAGTAAGGAGGATTTCGTGCCGGGTACCCGCATCAGATCGCCGAAGGTGGTTACGATAACGTTATCTATCCGAGATAGTTCGATAAACGCGTCGATTTCTTTTTGATCGGTGACGCAAACCGGACAACCCGGCCCCGACAGCAGTGAAATACTTTGAGGCAAAAGCGATCGGATGCCGCTACGAAAAATGGAAACCGTATGTGTCCCGCAAACTTCCATCAGACGCACATCGCGGTTGCTGGTATTTCTGATGTTTTCCAATAGCTTTTTGGCTATCGTTGAGTCTCTGTATTCTTCCAGATGTTTGAGTGTCATATTAGCGTCCGTTGCCGCAGTTTGGCGGCGGTTGCGGCATTTTAATCTTTAGCCGCCCCCTGTCTTGAAAATGCGGGATAAACCCCTAACCCAGATAGACCGGAAATACCAAATTGCAAGCATCAAATTACAAATAAATACCAATACCAAATACCACCTTATCCGCCTAGCGCCTACTGACGGCCGCGGCCACCACTGCCTGCCCCAATGCAATTCCGCCATCGTTGGTGGGAACCTGCTGATGGCTGAAAACCGAAAACTTCCTTTTTTCCAACGCGTTGATCAATCCGGTCAAAAGGATCGAGTTCTGGAAAACGCCACCACTCAAGACTACCCGGTTCAAATCCCGATCTTTTCGAATGACCGTGCAAAGATCCACAAACAGGCAAATAAGCGTCCAATGAAACTTCGCGCTAATGTCGGCGACGGACTTGCCGTCCTGAAGATCTTTGACAACGCCAAGGATAATCGGTGCCGGCAGGATTTGATAGGTATCATCCGAAAGCCACTCATAATCATAGGTCGATCCCGCCGTGTCCGCCGCCAGCATTTCCAACTCCATGGCGGCCTGTCCTTCAAAGTTGACCTGACTGCGAATTCCGCAAATGGCCGCGACACCATCAAAGAGGCGTCCCAGGCTCGATGTCAGGGGCGTATTGACTCCTTTCGTTATCATCTCACTGATAATCGTCAACTTATCAATCTCAATTTCTTTCAATACGGGTAGCCCCAGTTCCTGAAAGCCCTTCCCGTAAGCATTCCGAAGATAACTTACCGCCATCCGCCAGGGCGCCTGGATAGCTGCAGTGCCACCCGGCATGGGGACATAGGCAAGGTGACCGCAGCGCTCAAAATTGTCTTCCGCGGCAATCAATATTTCACCGCCCCAGATAGCACCGTCGGTGCCGTACCCTGTGCCGTCAAAGGCCAGTCCGATAACCGGCCCTTCCAGCTTGTGCTCGGCCATGCAGCTGACGATGTGGGCGTGATGATGCTGAATCTGAATTTTATGGATAGCCTGTTGCTCCTGGGCGAACCGGGTACTCAAGTAATCAGGATGCATATCAAAGGCAATGATTTCCGGATCGATGTCGAGGATACGTTTTAGATGGGCCGCCGTCAATTTCAAAAACTCATAGGTTGCCAGGTTTTCAAGATCCCCGATATGCTGACTTAAAAAGGCCTTATCCTGCTTGGTGACGCAAATCGTATTTTTAAGCTCCGCTCCACAGGCCAGGATCGAAGGCATTTCGTTCTTTAAAAAAATGGGAATGGGCACAAAGCCCCTTGAACGTCGCAGGAATCGTCCGGCTCCGGCCGTGTTTCGTACAATAGAGTCATCACTGCGCAGATAAATATCGCGATTGTGGATGAGGAAATAGTCGGCAATGCTGGACAGCCGGTTAAACGCATCGTCGTTGTCGATGGCAATGGGCTCTTCACTCAGATTGCCGCTCGTCATCACCAGGGCGGCAAATCCCTGTTTCAAAATCAAATAATGCAACGGTGTGTAAGGCAGCATCACTGCGAAGTACTTATTGTTGGGCGCAACCTCCTTTGAAATACGGTTTGGATTCTTTTTTCTCAGCAATACGATGGGGCGCTGAATGGAGGTCAACAGTTTTTCTTCCGCTGCTTCCACCAGGGCATAGCGGCGGATGCTCTCAAGGTCATAGGCCATGACGGCAAAGGGCTTTTCTTCGCGAAGTTTACGATTCCGCAGACGCCGCACGGCATCAGTGTCGGCCGCATCTACCGCCAGGTGAAAACCGCCAAGGCCCTTAATCGCCAGGATATAGCCCTGTTTCAACAGCTCTGTCGCTTTACCGATGGGGTCTTTGGGTGCTATCCGGTTTTGTCGCTTGTCATATAGGGATACATGGGGTCCGCAATCTGCGCAGGCATTCGGCTGAGCATGAAACCGCCTGTTGTTCGGATCATCGTATTCGGACTGGCAGGCAGCACACATTTTAAAATGCCGCATGGAAGTTTTCGGTCGATCGTAAGGGATATCGTCGATGATGGTATAGCGGGGTCCGCAGTTGGTGCAGTTGATAAAGGGGTAGTGATAGCGCCGGTCATCAGGGTCAAGCAATTCGGCCAGGCAATCGCCGCAAACCGAAACGTCCGGCGAAATCAGGGTGGAAATTTTCGCCCCCCCTTTACTTTTTGCAATGCTAAAACCAGCGTAATTTCTGACGGTGTCCGATTGGCCGCTAATCTCAACAATGTAGGAAAGAGGGGGGCTCTTCGCGCAAATATCCGCTTCAAAAGAAGCAACCTGCTCGGCAAGGCCTTCAATGTGGATGGATACACCTGAAGAAGTGTTGCCCACCTCTCCTTTCAAACCATATTGCTCGGCCAGCTGAAAAATAAAAGGACGAAAGCCGACCCCTTGAACAATACCGTTGACTTTCAACCGTTTGGCGACACAAATTTTTGTCATGGTAAAAACAGCCTACCCTCGATATCCTCCGCCCTTAGACATTCGCCATCCGTCATTCGTCATTCGTCATTCCTATACCGTCTCCTTCCACCAAAGCCGCGGCTTCTTTCAAGAATTTCAACGTTTCGAGAGCCGCCGCTTCATCTATTTTCTGAATGGCAAAGCCGGCATGTACAATGACAAAATCGCCAATTCCGGCATCTTCAAGCAGTAAAAGGCTGGCTTCTCTTTGGACACCGTCGACATCAATCGTGGCCATGTTATTTTTTATTTGTGTGATTTTTGAAGGTATTGCAAGACACATTGTACGATCTTCCTTTTTTGTAAAGATTCACAGGTTCAGGGTTACCATTTTTCTTGGAATGTTTCGGGTGATGACGATCCCCCCGTCGAGAAGCCAACATATTGATTATGACATCATCCTTCCTGAAACCCAACACCCGTACCGGTCCGCCGCCCGAGAAACGCAATAGAAATGCGCCAATCAGTTAAGACCTGCCTTCCGGGTGATTTGCGCCATTCCAGGACACACCCAAACGATCCAGCTCGGCCAGAACCATTCCAATTACCGGGACGATTTTCGTTTGGATGATGGGCGTCAATTCAAGACTCTGGGTATCGATGTCCTCCGGTTCGACCCCGATAATCACTGTTTCCGGGACCTTGTCCAGCGCCTGACACAAGGTCAAGGCTTCGAGGAAATCTACTTGGTGCAGGGAATTTTTGGCCCGGATCCTTTGTGGAATTTGATCGCCTGCCAAGCGGTACAAATCACCGGGTTTTCCCTTGTTGCGGATGGCATCCACCACGATTAAATGGTCCGGTTTTGAAATTACCCCGAGCAAATTGATACCGAGCACACCACCATCGACGAGCAGGGCATTGTCTGAAAATTCGTAAAGCGCCTCCATTTTTTCAACCACCCGCACACCGAAACCTTCATCGGAATAAAGGATACAACCGATGCCCAAAACCATAACGGCAGCGGCATAGATATCGTCAAAAGGATTATTGTAAGTCGAGCTCATATATAACAAACCGCTCATTGAATTGGTTTTCCGGAAAAATGAACACGGGTAGCGTACCTACACTATGTGGTAGTAGATGTCAAGACTTCGTGGAATGACAAGGCAGCAACGTCAAATCAGACTCTAAGCGATTGAGTCCATTACCTGAATAAAATGACGCAGCCCTGGCAGAGGCCACAGCCTCCCTTAAAATCGGGAGGCTGTGAGATATAAACAGAATTACAGTGCCTTGATCTTATATACCTGATTGGAATCCGGATCAATAACGTGAACGCCGCAAGCGACGCACGGATCAAAAGAATGAACCGTTCGCAGGACTTCAAGCGGCTTTTTGGGATCGGCCACCGGTGTGCCGATTAAAGCCTCCTCAACGGGTCCCAGTTTGCTATTGGCATCCCGCGGACCCAGATTCCATGTTGAAGGTACCACGTACTGGTAGTTTTTAATCTTCTTATTTTCGATCTGGATCCAGTGGCCAAGAGAGCCCCTGGGAACATCATTTAGCCCTACGCCCATGGCACTGTCCGGCATTTCATAGGCTTGATAGGTTTTGGTGTCCCCGTTTTTGAGATTTTCAATCAGCTCTCCAACCCAGACTTGATTACGCTCGCCGATGGCAAGGGCTTCGATGCCTCGGGCAGCAGTTCGGCCCAGAGTTGAAAACAGGGCCGCAGCTGGAACACCGAGGTTTTTCAGGACACTGTCCACGATGGGTTTGATTTCTTTGTGACCTTTGGCATATGCCACCAGAACCCTGGCCAGCGGGCCTACCTCGCAGGGTTCACCCTCATAGCGCGGGGCTTTGAACCAGGAGTACTTTCCGTCACCCGGCCTATATTTCGGATTCTCCTGCAGTGGTTTGGTCTCGCCTTTGTAAGGATGCAGGTCGGCACCATCTTCGTACCAGGCGCGCGCCACATTTTCGGTCACATTGGCCTGATCCGCCATCTTGACACCGCCAAGATTGCGGTTCATGATCACGCCTCTGGGCATAAAGAGGCTTTCAGGCTCCTTATCGGATTCCGGAAATTCACCCCAGGCCAGAAAATTGGTGGTGCCGCCGATGGCTCCCCAGTCCTTGTAAAAGGAAGCCACCGCCAACAGATCGGGAACATATACGTTTTTAACAAAATTATGCGTTTCTTTGGCGATGTACAAAAATTCGGCAATCCGGTCGGGGGTCAGATCCCTGACACAGGTTACACCGCCGACAACCAGGGATTGGGGGTGCGGGTTTTTACCGCCGAATATGGCATGCATCCGCGCGGCCCTGGCCTGCAGACGCAATGCTTCAATATAATGGGCGGCCGCCATCAGATTTGCTTCGGGCGGTAGTTTGTAGGCGGAATGCCCCCAATAGGCATTGGCAAAAGGGCCTAACTGGCCGCTGTCGACAAAGGTTTGAAGCCGTTGCTGAACACTTTTAAAATAGGCGCTGCCCCCCTCAGGAGCGTTGCTGACATTGTCCGACAAGGCGGCGGTCTTTTTTGGATCCGCTTTGAGTGCACTGACAATGTCTACCCAGTCCAAAGCATGCAAATGATAAAAATGAACGATGTGATCGTGCTGGAACTGGGCGCCCATGAGAAGGTTGCGTACGATTCTCGCATTTTTAGGGATTTTGACGCCCACGGCATCATCGACTGCCCTCACCGAGGACAGAGCATGGGTGTAAGTTCAGACCCCGCAAGAGCGCTGCACAAAATGATGGGCATCCCGCGGATCGCGTCCCTGCAGGATCAGCTCGATTCCCCGGAACATCTGGCCTGAACTCCAGGCGTTGACAACTTTGCCGTCGGCCACTTCGACCTCAATCCTGAGGTGGCCTTCTATTCTGGTGATCG
>Ga0316189_10004824_pt1 | contig 12931 bp, 8 predicted proteins | sample LowCovwburrow_MG_FD_204930 | JGI IMG/M metagenome (GOLD analysis project Ga0316189, IMG submission 204930) | Coastal sediment microbial communities from Maine, United States - Lowes Cove worm burrow | ecosystem: Environmental > Aquatic > Marine > Coastal > Sediment | place: USA: Maine... | reverse complement strand
GCCGAACTCGTTGACGCCACCAGCGCGGTGCGGCTCCAACTCCTGGAGCTCAGCGGTGTGGCTTGGGTAACCAGTGACCTTACTCTGGAGCCACCGCAGATTCTGGTGTCGTTCGATGCCGAAACGGGCGACCGTCCCCTGTCGGCAGTGGAAGACATCGCTGAGGCGTTCTCTATCGGAGGCAGTGCCAATACCGGCGAAAACGTGAAGGTTGAAGTGGCCGGCCAGGCCGTGGTCGACAAGAACCTGCGGCTGCGAATCACGGTGGGTCTGGTAATCGTTGCCTTGCTGGTAGCCGTGCTCACGGCCGCTTTGGTAGCGGTTATCGAGCCGTGGCGGCGAGCTGCGCTCGTGGGTGCAGTAACCCTGGTAGCGATCTGGCTTGCCACGGTACTCGGTGGGCAAACGGCCGGTTCTTTCGACGGTTCCTTGGCCTCCACCGCCTTGCCCGCCACCTTGGCTTCCTCGGTGGCAGCAGTGGTTGTTGCTGGCCGTTTGGTGTTGTGGTTTCGTGCTCCGAAGGGGATGGAACAGGCCGACATGATCCGCCAGGCGGTTCGCGAGATCGGCACCGATTTTCTGGTGGTTGGGGCCGGATTTGCCGTGGTCAGCTTTTTCCTTGAGTTGGTCGGGCCGGGCCGGTCGGTGGCGTCGGTAGGACTCGTTGGGGTCATTGTGGCCAGCGCGGTGGTGTTCTCCCTGCTCACCCCCATTCTGGCCGCCCTGTCTCCAGTGCAAACCCGGCAATCAGGGCTGGAGCACGAAGGTGGTGAGCGGATCGACACCCCCGGAGGCGACCATGGGTTGGCCGAGGCGGTGGCTGCGGCCGAACGAACGCTGGAGGTCGGCGAGGCCTCAGTCGGCGACGCCACCGGTGAGTGGAGCGATTTCATGTTGGCCGCCTCAGGCTCCAGCGACAAGGCAGCCTCGATGCCGCAGCCTACGCTCGTGCCAGCCCAACTTCGGGTAGCCAACGGTCGCCAGTTCCCGCTGGGGGTAATGTTTGGGTTCGTGGTTTTCCTGCTAATCCTGGTGACCTTCTCGGTGCGGGCCACCTCGAATGATCGGTTGCTCGATTCGGCAATCATCGATCCTGGTGGCACCGAATGGGTGGGGCAACTGGCCAGTAGCGGCGACGCGACCTCATCGATTTTGGCTGAGTTCCCGGCCGGAACCGACCAACAAGCCAAACAGGCGTGGTTGGAACAGGTGTCAGAGCTTGACGGGGTGGCCCGGGTCGACACTACTCGCTCTCGTCATATCGAGGGGGAGGGGCAAGAACTGAACGCCGCAGCCGGTCAGAGCGGTGAAGCAGATGCTCACGATGAAGCCCCGTTGTACGCCCTCATCGTGCCCGAAATCCCGGCCCGCTCGGCTGATGCCCTACGGTTGCTCAGCTCGGTGGAGTCGCTTAACGTGCTCGCTGGTGCCGAGCTTAGCGGCACCCCGGTTACGGCCCTGCAAGCCAACCAGCGCGACCGGTCTGACACCTGGGTGATGGCATGGGCATTCGCCCTTTTCGGTGGGGTGACCACCCTGGTTCTCAGCGGTGATCTGGGCCGATCCGGCGCTTCGTTTGTACTGCGGTTGTTGGGTGCGGCCACCACCATTGGTCTTTATCAGATCCTTGGATCTCAGCCTTCGGGCGGGGAGATCCAGGTGGTGTTACTGGTCCAGGCGGTGGGCGCGAGTGTGTTCGAAGCGATTCTGGTGCGTGGGGTGGCACGAAACGTGGACGCCGCCGACAGTGGCCTCGACACCGAAAACGTTTTTGAGTCGATAGGAACACTCCCCTCGGTGGACGATGCGGTGGCCGAGGTGCTTCACAGCGAGGCGTTCCCCGCGGCGGCTGCGCTGGCGCTCACCGCGGTGGCCTCCATCGGATTGGTTTTTGTCGACATCGGCATCGTGGGGCGTTTGGGCCTCGTGATGCTGGTCGTGGCGGTGGTCGAGGTCGTGGTCTTGAGCTGGTTACTGCGGCCGGTGACCGTGATCGGGGATGGGCATCAACACGCGCTTAATATCACCACTCGCCTCATGGCGATTGTGCAATCCGTCGATGACGAGGGGGGAGACGGTAGTTATGGGGGGCCATGGGCCGGGGTGGTCAACGACCTCCTCCAGACCGAGTTCTCGTTCCAAGTGCAACCGCGGGCAGCCCAACTCGACGATCTGTACCTGCTCGGTACTCCGCTGTATCAACAAGCCACTGAACACCATAATCAGCTGGTAGAAGCCGGGTTCCGGATCGCGGGGCAGCCACCGCGCCTGGTGGAGGCCCGGGTGGTGAAAATCGAAGAACAAGCCAACCTGGTGGTGACGGTCGATCATCCGTTGCGACAACTTATCGGACCCGACGGGGCCGTTGCCGGTGTCCGGCGGGCCGAACGACGGTCGGTGATGTTGTGGTTGGCCGCTATGAGCGACGGCACCTACCGTATGGCAGACTCGGTGGAATTAGCCACCGTGGAACTCGGGCAATCCGGGGCCGCCTCGGGGGGCGCCCTGGTGATCGACGACCGGGCCACCGGCCAAAACCCGATCGCGTCTCCGATCCCGCCGACGGCAGCCACTTCGGGAGCCTTGTCCGAACGAAGTTAACCGAACCATACAGCCGAACCCGTTTGGGAGAGACTCGCTAGGCTGGCCGCCGGCGGCTACTCTCGCGATGTTCGCCACAGGAAGGACAGCGGCCATGGAAATCGCTGACTCAGTTCTCGACCTCATCGGTAACACCCCGATGGTGCACTTTCGTCAGGTGACCAGGGGGTTACCAGCTCCGGTGGTGGCCAAACTCGAAACCTCCAATCCGGGCGGAAGTTCCAAAGACCGTCCCGCGTTGGCCATGATCGAAGCCGCTGAACGCGATGGGCTCTTGCAGCCGGGCGGCACCATAGTGGAACCTACCTCCGGTAACACCGGCGTGGGTTTGGCTATTGTCGCTGCTCAGCGGGGCTATAAAACCGTGTTCGTTGTGACCGACAAGGTGGCACCGGAAAAGATCGACCTGCTTCGGGCCTATGGTGGCGAGGTGGTGGTGTGCCCGGTCGCCGTGGCCCCCGAAGATGAGCGTTCGTATTACTCGACGGCCGAACGCCTCACCAACGAAACCCCCGGTGCGTTCCGCCCCGACCAGTACTCGAATCCCACCAACCCCCAAGCCCACTATGAGACGACGGGCCCAGAAATTTGGCGACAAACTGGTGGCCGGATAACCCATTTTGTGGCCGGCGCTGGTACGGGGGGCACCCTGAGCGGAGTGGGACGTTACCTGAAAGAACAAAACCCTCAGGTGCAGATCGTGGCCGCCGACCCCGAAGGATCGGTGTACTCGGGCGGAAGTGGCCGTCCCTACTTGGTTGAAGGAGTGGGGGAGGACTTCTGGCCTTCGACCTACGACGCCGACGTCGTTGACCGAGTGATTCCGGTCTCGGATCGGGATTCGTTTCTGGCGGCCCGTCGGGTAAGCCGGGAAGAAGGCATTCTGATCGGGGGGTCAGGGGGAACCGCGGCTGCGGCGGCACTCCAATTGGCGGCCGAAGGCACCCCCGACGACCTGATTGTGGTGCTGATTCCCGATTCGGGTCGCGGCTACCTGAGCCGCGTGTTTAACGATGACTGGATGGCCGGTTTCGGGTTTCTCGATGCTGATGGGCCCACGGTGGCCGACGTGCTGCGTCATCGGGAGCAACGAGCCGAACAGTCGGATCAATCCGACACCCCAACACTCGTGTACGCCCAGCCCGGCGACACGGTACGTGATGTGGTGGACGTGATGCACCGGCACGGGGTGTCGCAGCTTCCGGTGGCCAAAGGGGCCATGCCGCTTGCAGCCGCGGAGGTGATGGGCGCCGTGGACGAATTACGAATCATGGAACAGGCCTTTTCCGACCCAGGGGTAATGGATCGTTCCGTTGATGCCGTGATGCATGCCCCGATGCCCACCATCGGGATCGGGCAAAGTTTGGAGCTAGCGGTATCACTGCTCGATTCGTCGCCAGCATTATTGGTGCTGGACGGGGGCCGCCCTCGGTCAGTGATCGCCCGGGCCGATCTCACCGCGTTCTTGTCGTCCAGTCAGGCCAACGGCGACGCCAGGTAGGCTACCCATCATCGGTCCACGAGAGGATTCCCACCAAATGGCTTCATCCGCCGACAGTCCAGACACCGAACGGTCTTGGGGGTTTGCCACCAAAGCGATTCACGCCGGACAAGACCCCGATCCGGCTACCGGAGCAGTAACCGTCCCCGTCTACCAAACCTCAACGTTTGCGCAACACGGGGTGGGGAAACACTCGGGTTATGAATACGCCCGCACCGGCAACCCCACCCGCTCCGCTATGCAACGCCAGTTGGCGGCGCTGGAAGGTGCGGCGTTTGGGGTGGCGTTTGCGAGCGGCCTGGCGGCTGAAGACGCTGTGCTTCGCCAACTCTCGCCCGGCGACCATATTGTGTTAGGCAACGACGCCTACGGGGGTACGTTTCGCCTGATCAGCAAGGTTATCGCCCGGGCCGGGATTACCTGGTCGGCCCATGACCTTGCTGATGTTGCCAACCTCGGATCCGATTGGCCAGCCAAAACGTCGATGGTGTGGGTGGAGACCCCCACCAATCCGCTGCTGACGGTAGTCGACATTGCTGCGGTGGCGGCAGTGGCCAAAAGCCGAGGTGCACGTTTTGTGGTGGATAACACCTTCGCCACCCCCTACCTGCAGCAGCCCCTTGAGTTGGGGGCCGATCTTGTTGTCCACTCCACCACTAAATACTTGGGCGGCCACTCTGATGTGGTCGGTGGGTTTGTGGCCACCAACGACGCCGAAGTTCACGCTGAACTGGAGTTCCTCCAAAATGCGGTGGGGGCGGTCCCTGCCCCGTGGGACAACTACCTGACGATGCGAGGGGTGAAGACGCTCCCGGTGAGGATGGACCGTCACAACGAAAACGCCGCCAAAGTGGTGGAAGCTATCAACGGTCACCCCAAGGTGACCTCGGTACTTTACCCTGGGTTGCCCACCCACCCCGGCCATGAGGCTGCCAAACGGCAGATGCGAGGGTTCGGGGGGATGGTGAGTTTCCGGGTCGGCGACAAGGATCGCGCCACCCGGGTGGCTGAATCGACGTCTCTGTTTGTGTTAGCCGAATCGTTGGGGGCAGTGGAATCATTGATCGAACATCCCGGAGCGATGACCCACGCATCAGCGGCCGGTTCCCCCTTAGAAGTTCCCGACGACCTGATTCGCCTGTCGGTGGGGATTGAAAACCATGAAGATCTGGTGGCCGACCTGCTCTCGGCGTTGGAGGCGGCATGAGCCAACCCAAGATTGCTGTCGAACCCAAGAGCGGGCGTTTTGCGTCCCTCGAAGCCGCGGTACAAGCGGGAGGCGGAGTCGTCGTGCCTCCCGAGGAGGCCGAAGCGCTGGTATGGGCTGACCCCTACAAAGCCCGGCAAGTACCCGAGGTGCTGGCCGCGGCGCCTAGTGTGCGCTGGGTGGCCTTACCCTACGCCGGGATCGAACCCTACGTTCGGTATCTCGATCACGAACGTACCTGGACATGCGCCCGGGCCGTGTACGCCCGACCGGTCGCCGAACATGTTCTGGCTCTCGGTTTGGCTGGGCTGCGTAATGTTGTTGGCTACGCCAAAGCAACCTCGTGGGGGCCTCAGGTGGGCACCAACCTCCTCGACGGGAAGGTCACAATTTTCGGGGCTGGCGGTATCACGAGCGAATTGGTGAAGCTGCTCGCTCCTTTCAATACCGAAATCACGGTGGTGCGCCGCCAGAGCGAACCGATGGCTGGCGTGGCCCGCACTCTTCCCCTCGAGCAACGAGTTGAAGCGATCCAGGGGGCGGATCTGGTGGTGTTGGCGCTTGCCCTCACCCCACAAACGGCCAAGGTGATCTCCACCCCTGAACTCGACGCCATGGGAGCACACACCTGGCTGGTAAATGTGGCCCGCGGGGGACACGTCGACAACGACGCCTTGGTGGCGGCCCTCAAAGCTGGCTCCATTGGTGGAGCGTGTCTCGACGTGACCGACCCCGAACCGCTGCCCGACGAGCACCCTCTGTGGGAGTTCCCCAATGTGGCGATCACCCCCCACGTGGGCAACACTCCGGAGATGGGAGTGCCCTTGCTTGCTGGTCACATCCGCACCAACGTTGCCCGGTTTGCGGCGGGAGAACCGCTCGACGGAGTGATCGACCCCGACGCCGGATACTAACGCCCGTGGGATGTAAACCCGGCCTCCGCTAGTTTGGTCGGTGAGATCGGGTGTACGTAGGGACGACATAGGAGCGGACGCAGTGAGCCTGCATTTAGGTATCGACCATGGTATGACTGACACGGCGGTGGCCAAGCACCATAATGGTGTGGCCGAGATGGTCGAGTTGGGTCATGGCCGGGCGGCTCAAGCATCAGTAGTTCTGGTGAAAGAGGACGGCACAATCGCTACCGGCGATGAAGCCAAAGCCCTCGCACTGCAAGCCCCCACTCGGGTGCTCCGCCAGTTTAAGGCCCGGCTTGGTAGTAGCACTCCGTTTGTCGTCGACGGGCGCTCACACGCCCCTGAACAGGTGCTGAGCTACCTCATCCGCGACCTCTACCAGGCAGCCGTGGCCAAGGCGGGTGCGGCCGCCGAAAAGGTGGTGTTTTCGCACCCGGCCACATGGGGAACATTCAAGGTGGAGACGCTCACCGAAGCGGCCGTGTTGGCCGGTATCGCACGTGAGGTCATCGCCACGATCTCTGAACCAGAAGCGGCCGCACTGGCCTACGACTCCCAGCAACCCCTTACGGCGGGAGAACTCGTGGCCGTCTACGACCTGGGCGGGGGCACCTTCAACGCCGCGGTGCTGCGCCGCACCCAAAGTGGTTTCGAATTGCTGCCCGGTGCGGCGGGGATTGATCGGCTCGGTGGGGATGATTTCGACGATGAGATCTTCCAACACGTCGTGCGGGCGCTGCAGCCCGAATTCAGCGAACTCGACCCCGATGATGAGGTCACCATCCGCTCGGTATGGGACTTGCGCAACCAATGCAACCAGGCCAAAGAAGCACTGTCGTTCAATCCCGAAGCGGTGATTGATGTGCAACTTCCCGGTATTCAGCGGCTGGTTCGTATCACCCGAGCCGAATTTGAACGGGCCATCACCACCGACATTCTCCGCACCGTAGACGTGTTGTCGCAGGCGATCAGCAATGCTGAACTTGAACCGACCGACATCAGCCGGATCTTGCTGGTGGGGGGTTCGTGCCGGATTCCGCTGGTAAACCAGTTGGTCCACTCCGAACTGAAACGACCGGTGGCCGTCGACCAGCATCCAAGCCACACGATCGCCATTGGGGCTTCGCTGGTAGCCACCGGCGTCAGCAACCCGTCGAGTGGTGCCACCATCATCCACGAACTTTTCCGGAGCACCAGCCCCAAAGATCAGATCGTGCAAGGGGGCAGCACCGACTCTGGGGCCCGTACCGACTCATCGGCCCACGAACCAGTGCCGTGGTTCGATTTTGGTTCTGAGCCCGCGGCCTCCGGTACCGCTCCAGCGGGGTCGTCGCCATCAGACCCGATGACGTCGGGCCCCGTGATTTCTCCTACGATTATCGTCGATTTCGGCTCAGCCTCGAAGCCATCGGGCCAGTCGGCCGGTGGCCCAAACCCAGTGAATGCTTGGTGGCCCAGCGGTGGTGGCACTCAGGAGCCGCCATCGGTGGCTGAAACACCGTCCCTTCAGCCCACCCCACCGGTGGCGCCCCCCTCTCTGAGCAGCTTCCCGCCGCCTAACCCCGCAGTGGGTGTACCCTCGCCGCTTCCCGACCATCCCACACCCGCCGCGAACCCCGGGTACGGACCCCCTCCGTCGGGGCAGATGCCCTCGGTCCCCGCCGATCACCTGGCTACCTCCCGCCAGACTCCGAGCGGCACCCAGATGTATCCCAGTGGGCAGCCGCCGGTATCCACATTGTCGGGCGGCCAAAGCCACCATGAAAGCCCGAAGAACCTTGGGTCCCTACAAAAGGCGGCCTTGATAGCGGCCGTAATTGTGGGCCTGATTCTGTTGGTCCTTCTGGCATCATCGCTTAACGGAGGCGGCTAGAAGTGGCTTGTGGCGTGTCGACTCCGGCTGGTTTGGGAGAGGTCGCCTAGGCCCATCGTTATATCCACCCATCACCATCGCCCCCTTCGACAAACTGGTTGACTAGCTTGGTTGCTGTGACGATGACCAGCAACGAACCATTCATTGCGCTCGATGAATCCGAAGCAGTCGACGCCGCCCAATGGCGTGGATACCTGGTGCGGGTAGTGCGTCGAGACAGCCATTATTATCCCGTCGAGCCGGAACATAACCCGTTTCGGGTCAACTTTGAGATTGACGCCGGGATCGTAACTCAAGCCTATTACGGCTAAGGGCGAGCGCTAGGGGAGGTAGGCACCGCCGACGTCTCGCGTCTGGCCACGGAAAGACGCCACCAGCACCCCCTCATTGTCGGTCACGCGGACGTCGTGCAGGCTGTTACGGCCTTGTTGTTGCCTTCGGTGAGCTTCGGCGGTCAGCGTGGTGTGGAGCCTGCCGGGGGCATGCCAATAAATATCTGCGTGCACGGCCACCGACTGCTGGTTGTCGGCGTTGGAGGCGAACGCCATCGCCGAGTCAGCGAGTGAAAAGATGAAACCTCCATGGCAAACGTCGAGACCGTTCACATGTTTGGCTGTTACTGGCATCGTGACCTTGGCGTAACCGGGGCGGGCTTCGACAACCTCCATCCCTAGTCCGGCCGAAGCCGCATCGCGAGAAAACATGGTGCTGACAACTTCATCAGGAGTGGGAGGGTTTGAAGCCATGGCTAACAAATAGCAGGTCTGGCGCCAATTCACTCGTTTCCAGCGGCTACGATTCGCAATGCAGCCATGGTTGCCAACCCGAATAGGAGAAATTCAGATGACATTCCCGGCCCGATTGCTTGCTCTGCTAGACCGGACTCATCCCGCAGCAGTCGTCTCAGCCCATTGTGATGGTCCCTGTGGCGTGTATGATCCCGCCAGCGCGCGGATCGCGGCTGAAGCCGTGCTCTCGATGACCAAGAAAATTCTCGCCATCGATATGTCTTCCGAAGGTGCCCACAACACCTATATCCGCTACGTGGCGATTAAGGAAGCCGAAGCCGAAGAGACCAAGCGTCAACTGGCCATCTTGTGGCACGACTACTTCAAGCCCGAGCATCTTTCCGCTCACCCCGATCTGCATGAGGTGTTCTGGAACGCGATCAAGCAGGCCTCAGCGGCGAAAACTTCAGTGAGCGTGGAAGCGGCCACCGAACTGCTGACCCAGATCGAAAAGGTGCACAATATTTTCTGGTCCACGAAGGGACGCGAAGTCGAGTGGGTGCTCGCCAACCCGTAACCCCGGGTGTTCGGCGGTAGCCACACAACAACTGAGTGCAGTACTCGGGTCTCGAGCCTTTATGGCTCGAGACTTTGGGTTTTGCTGCGATATCGTCGGAGCGTGAATCGGCGCGTGGATCGGAGCGTGACATGGTGGACAGTGCTCACTGAGCTTGTCGCTTGGACGCTCGGCCGACGCCAGCGGTTGCGAGTGCAGGGCGAGTCGATGACCCCTACCTTGTGGCCTGGCGATTTTGTCTTGGTCCACTGGCAACCCATGCCGCCCGCCCACGCCGCTGAAGATTGGGTGGGGGCTGTGGTGGTGGCGCACCATAGCGATGTTTCCACCGATCTGATCAAACGCGTCGGTGGGGTGGTGGGTGATGACGGGGTGATCTTGCTGAGTGATAACCCTGAAGCTGGCACCGACAGCCGACAATGGGGGCCGTTCCCGCATTCCGCAATTCGCGGAAGAGTGGTGCTGATCCTTTCCGAGCCGCGGCGGTCGCTGTTAGCCCGCTAGGCTCACTGCGTGCTTACCATATCGGGCCTCACAAAATCTCACGGCGATCGAACTCTGTTTCGAGATGTGACGTTCCAATTATCACCGGGTCGTCGGGTGGCACTCATCGGCGGCAATGGGGTGGGCAAGACCACCATCTGTGAGATCATCGTCGGCTTGCAAGACCCTGATTCGGGGGAAGTTTCGCGTCCCAACGACTATGTGATCGGCTATCTGGCTCAGGAACTGCTCGATGAACCGACCGACACGGTTGTCGCCGAAGTGATGGCCGGAGCCGGTGAGGTGTTGGCGTTGGAGGCCGAACTCACTGAGCTGAATCACGCCATGGCAGCCGCCGAAGCCAACGAAATGGACGACCTGGTTGAGGCGTATGGGAAAGCCCAGAGTCGTTACGAAACCCTGGGTGGTTATCAGATCGAGGCCGAAGCTCGACGGATCCTGGGAGGCTTGGGATTCAGCGCCCAAGACATGGAGCGCCCCCTCCGAGAAATGTCGGGTGGGTGGCAGATGCGAGCGGCGCTTGCTCGGCTTCTGCTACAAAAGCCCGACGTACTCGTGCTCGACGAGCCAACTAACCACCTCGATGTAGACTCGGTGGCCTGGCTGGAACAACAATTGGCGGGATGGACGGGGGCGTTGTTGTTTGTGTCCCACGATCGGGACTTCATCGACGCGGTCGCCGAACGCTGCATCGAGATCGCGTGGTCGCAGGCTCAGGAGTATGTGGGAGGTTTCGCCGAGTTTGTGGTGGCGCGCGAAGAGCGCTTGGCGGTGTTGGAAGCCACCGCGGCCCGTCAAGCCCGCGAGGTAGCTCGAGTCGAACGTTTTATCGATCGATTCCGATACAAGGCCACCAAAGCCAAGCAGGTGCAGTCTCGTATCAAAACCTTGGAGAAGCTGGAACGCATTGAGGTGCCCCAGGACGAAGAACTCAAGCTGAAATTTGCGTTCCCGGCACCGGCTCGTTCGTCTCGCACCGTGGTGGAAGTGGTCGACGCTGACTTGGGGTACGAACCAGATCAGCCGATCCTGCGTGATGTGAATCTGGTGGTCGAACGGGGCTGGAAGATGGCGTTGCTCGGCCCGAACGGAGCCGGAAAATCCACCCTGCTGAAAACCATCTTGGGCCGCCTCGAGCCTCTGAAAGGAACCACTACCCTCGGGGCCAATGTGGATGTGGCCTACTTCGCTCAGCACCAGGTGGACGCCCTCGACCTCAACCGCACGGTGGAACAAGAGTTTCGGGCCCAAGTTGGTCCCCAACCCAAGAACCGAAACTTGCGGACGGTGCTGGGGTCGTTTGGTTTTTCTGGCGACAGTGTCGAACGACAGGTGGGGGCCTTGTCGGGTGGAGAACGAACCCGGCTGGCCCTGGCCGCCACAATGTGCAACCCCGTGAACCTGCTGGTGCTGGACGAACCTACCAACCACCTTGACCTTCCGAGCTGCGATATCCTCGAAGACGCGTTGCGGGTCTATCCCGGCACCGTGTTGTTGGTGAGCCATGATCGGTATCTCATCCGTAACACCGCAGAACAACTCCTTGACGTGCGAGATGGCACCGTCACCCACTATCTCGATCTCGACGAAACTGTACTCAACCCGGGGGGAGTGAAGCTGGCGACGTCGTCGAAGTCGGCGGCCCCTTCGGCGCCCCCAACTTCCAACCAGCGGGGGGCCGCTGCCCAGCGCTCAGCGGCCAACCTTAAAGGTGGATCGACCTCGTCGGGAGCGGGAAAACGAACCAAATCAGAGAAAGCCGCTGGTGGGAAAGGTTCTGGGGCGGCAAATCCGCAGGCTCAGCGAGAGCTTCGCAAACGGGTGGCTCGCATGGAGAAGAAGGCCACCGTGGCTGAAGAAGAGGTGTCGGAGTTGGAGCGCCGCTTGGCGAGCCCCGATGTGTACGACAACAAAGATCTGATGTATGAGTTGATTGAGCAGCACGAAAAGGCCAAAACCCGAGCGAACCGACTGCTCGCGGAGTGGGAAGAAAACGCGCTCCAGCTCGAAGATCTGTAGTGGCTGTTTCCGAAACCGTTCCGGGGGCTTATGACTGGGGCTGGTCGTCGTTGATATAGGTGCGAATGATGGTGTCGTAATCTGGGTCGGCCACAAAACCGAGGGCTTCGGCCCGGGCCGCCACAAACCGGGCTGGCCACGTCGAGACGATCGATTCGATGAACGGGTCGGGGTGGTACTCGACCAGATCGGCCACCTCGTCGCCCGCTACCCGCCGGAGAGCCGACAACTGTTCCGCCACCGAAACCCCCACGCCGGGCATGGTGAGGTTGGGACGCCCTTCGAGGGCATCGGAGGGTAATTGGGCGGCGTGCACCAGATAATTGACGGCCGTGCGAGGACTGGCGTGGGTATGAACCAGGTCGGGGGCCACAGGCAAGGTTGCGGCCATACCTGCTAGCGGTTCCCGGATGATGCCGGAGAAAAACCCCGAGGCTGCGGCGTTGGGAAGGCCTGGACGCACCGAAATGGTGGGAAGCCGCACCCCGACCCCATCGACCAAACCTCGACGGGTGTAGTCGGCCAGCAGCAGTTCGCCTATCGCTTTCTGCGTGCCATAGGAAGTAGCCGGGGTGAGGTGGAAGTCGTCGGGCACCGGATCAGGCAGAGGGGCCCCGTACACGGCCAACGACGAGGTGAACACCACCCGGGGCGTCTTTGGGGCAGCCCCCAACGCGTCAAACAATTGGCGGGTCCCGTCGAGGTTTACCCGCATCCCTTTGGCCAGGTCTTGTTCGGCTTCGCCCGACACCACCCCGGCTAGATGGAAAACCACCTCGGCGTTCAGAGCTGCGATTTCATCGGCGGTGTTGGCCTGGCCGAGATCGGCGGTGTGAGCATGAAGAGTGACGTTGGCATCATGATCAGGGCCAGCAGCCGGGGCCACCATGTCATAGAGGTGGAGAGCCGTGATGGGCTGGTTGCCGAGTGCACCGTCGCCGAGGAGGCGACGAGTAAGCTTGCGGCCGAGCATGCCCGCCGCTCCCGTGATCACGATCTGCATT
>Ga0316189_10004823_pt1 | contig 12931 bp, 11 predicted proteins | sample LowCovwburrow_MG_FD_204930 | JGI IMG/M metagenome (GOLD analysis project Ga0316189, IMG submission 204930) | Coastal sediment microbial communities from Maine, United States - Lowes Cove worm burrow | ecosystem: Environmental > Aquatic > Marine > Coastal > Sediment | place: USA: Maine... | reverse complement strand
GGAGTAACCCGAACCAAAGGAGGTGCACCATGAGCTATCCCTACAACAACGCCTTCAAGAACAATGGAGAGACCAACTTTGCCCGGGGTGATCATGCCGTGGGTAAGCAGGTCAACATCATCGGGCGGCAGGTGCCGGTTGATGAGCTGCTCTCCCTGCTGGGGCAGGTGCAGCAGGATCTGACCCGTCTGCCGCTCTCCGAGTCGGTTAGGGACAAGGTGAAAGGCGACATCAGGACGGCGCAGCGGGAGGCTCGGAAGAAGGAACCGGATAAGGGTGAAGTTGTAGCCACGCTGAAGGCTGTTCAGGAGGTGCTGAAAGCGGTTCCGGGAACCGTGGCGGCGGCTCTGTCGGTGGGTGAGCTGCTGGGCAGGGCTCTGATCTGGTGCGATAAGGCTGGGTGGATGTAGGGAGACACAGTAGGGGCAGAACTGCGTGTCTGTCCGGAATTACAGGGCGAACACATAGGTTCGCCCCTACGGCATGATGACCGCAGGAGGAGGGGGGTGACAGACAACCGATTCGAGAACAAGGGCGGAGACCAGAACGTCGCCCAGGGCGACGGGGCTATCGGCTCCGATGTTACCGGTAACGGTAATATCATCGCAGGCAGCGGGGACGTTAATGCTGAGGTGCATCACCACCACTATGCCGAGCAGCGGCCTGCGCCCGACGTTTCTGCCTCTCTCAGCCTTCTTCCGGCTGAGGACGATATCTTCCTCCACCGCGAAACCGAACTGGCCTGGCTGGATGAGCATCTCCATCCTGGTACGATGGTCGCGGTCTGTGCGCCCGGCGGCATGGGGAAAAGTGCGCTGGCAGCCCGCGCCGTGCGTCGGCTGGATGCGGCCCGCTTCCCGGACAATATCATCTTCCATACCTTTTACCATCAGCCTGCGACGGCTCAGGCCGTTCAGACCCTTGCCCATGCTTTGGGCATCAAAGGAGAGGCCGACCCGGAGCAGCAGGTTGCTCTGGCCCTGAGGAGTAAGCAGGCCCTGCTGATTCTGGACGGAGCCGAGGAGGCTGCCGACCTCCGGGCGGTGCTGGTCCTGCGCGGGAGCTGCGGCGTGCTCATCACCAGCAGGAAAAAGACCGATGCCGGGCCGTTGCGCCTGGACCTGCAACCCCTGCCGGATGATCAGGCCGAGAATGCGGCCCTGCTCCTGCAACGAAGCGCGGCCCAGGTGGGCGAGGACAGCCGCCTTGTGCTGGGGCTGGCAGGCTGTCTGGCCTTTGACCTGCTGGCGACCGCGCCCATGATCGCCCTGCTGGAAAACGATGAACGCCGGGATGACTGCCTGCACATTAGGCCATGCCCTGATTCATCAGTATGCTGCCAGCTACTTGAGTCTGAGCAAAGAAGCCTTGAAGCGTGTCGCCCATTACTATATAGGGTGGTGCGAGACACAGAGCGCGGCGGGCCTGCCCGGATACGCCCTGCTGGATGAAGAGCGGGCGCACTGCCTGCGGCTTGTAGCGGCATGCCTGGATAACTGCAAGCAGAGTTTGGAAATACGCCGTGAGACAGGCAATAGAGAAGGAGAAGCCAGGGTACTGAATAACATCGCCAAAATTTACGCCGTGCAAGGGAAGGATGAACAGGCTCTGCAACAATATCAGCAAAGTTTGATGATAGCCCGAGAGATCGGTGATCGGCAGGGGGAAGGCTGGACACTGAATAATCTGGCTAAGCTTGCGTATGCCCAGGGTGACTTTGAAACAGCATTGACATATTTGCAAGAGAGCCTGTTCATCAGGCAGGAGGTGGGGGATAAGGCAGGGGAAGGGGTAACCCTGAATGATATCGGTATGATTTGCCGTGTGCAGGGCAGCGCGACTAAGGCGCTGGAGTATCATGAACAAGCCTTTACAATATGGAAGAAGCTTGGAGATAGGGCCGGAGAGGCGGGAACGCATTGGAATATAGGACTTGCTTACGTTGAGCAAGGCGACCCGGTGAAGGCCGAAAAGTACATTGCCTTGGCCCGTGCAGCTTATGGAGACTATCAGTGCCCCTGCCTTGGATCAATGCCGCAAGAGCCTGGAGCGGGTGCGGGACAAGCGGTAAAGGGCGTAGGGGCGTTTTGCGAACCGCCCCGTGCTGTTATCGTGATGTATTGTAGGGTGCGGACCTGCGTGTCCGCCCTGTGTTATTCCGGCGGGATGTAGGGGCAATCCGCCGTGATTACCCATGATGGTTCCGGGTAGACACAGGGATCTACCCCTACAGGCAACATGCCGTTTCATTGGGGCAATGTAAGGGCACGGCGCGCTGTGCCCCTACGACGAAATCCACTGCACATCCCCTTCCTGATTCCCCTCAACTCCCGAAGAATCCCTTGACAAACCCCAAGCCTCGTCGTAGGATCGAAGGGTTAGTGTCTGTAATTATCTCAATAGGTTGAATGGAAAAAGGAAAACACGGTTCGTTCACCGGAACCTGTCCCCGTTTTTTCGGCGGTCGGCTTCCGTGCTCATGCTTTTTCCGGAAAATCTTTCCCATTATTTTAAGGAGAAAAAGAATGAAAACACTCACTGGAAAACTCTCACCGGCGAAACTGATTGTCCTGTTTGCCGCGCTGCTCTGCCTGCTGCCGCTCAGCACGACCTGGGCTGCATCAGGCACCTGTCAGGCCCGCTATGAAGTGGTGGTCACCCATGTGAACAACAGGCCCATGAACAAGGTTATCCAGTTCGGCGAGTTTCAGAGTCAAGGCAGGGGGCCGATTCCGCCCCAGGCTGCCATGCATGCCAGAAAGAACGCGGAGCACTGTATGCAGACCCAATGGCACGGCAGGCAGAGCGGGATGACCCCCTATGAATGTCAGGATCAGCAGCGTATTTCCGGGTACCGTATACAGAATTTCGAAAAAACACTGAAACGGGAGATCTGTCAGGCCCTTAAACCCCTGTCCTGTGACCGGGAGAGAGCTGAGATCCGTTATTCCATTTTCAGTGTCGTGGATGGTGAACGGGGGTGCGGCACCCGCACGAGTTCGGTTTCCAGAACCCTGCTCGAAAGCGAGGTGCTGGCTCAATGCAAATGCCGGAAACCGTTGCCTGCGCCGCAGCAGGTTTCTCCGGCCCAGGGCACTGTATTTCATCATGTTCCACGCCGTACCTTGGTGGCTTGGCAGCCTGTTCCTAAGGCTCGGAGCTATGTCGTTGAGATCAAATATAACGGTAGGCTGTGGACGACCCTTAATGCCACCAATGAGGCCACCTTTGCGACTTTTGATTTTCCCGGTGTGGGTCAGGGAGAGTGGCGGGTAATCGCCCAAAGCCGACGCGGAAGACAGGGGACACCAAGTCCGTGGCACAGCTTCCAATATCAACGCTAATGAACCGTCCCGCTCCCTGCTTGAGCGGGGGGCGGGGAGCAAACTGAACGCTTATGAAATACATTCTTCTTATCGGCGACGGCATGGGCGATACCCCGGTGCCGGAACTCGGGGGCAAAACTCCGCTGGAAGCCGCCCATAAACCTACTATTGACCGACTTTGCGCAGCTGCGGAGCCGCTGCTGGTTCGCACCGTGCCGGACGGCTACCCGCCGGGCAGTGATGTGGCCAACCTTTCTCTGCTCGGCTATGAGCCGGAGAAATACTACACCGGTCGGGCTCCCTTGGAAGCGGCCAGCATGGGAGTGACTATCCCTGAAGATGCGCTGGCCTTTCGCTGTAACCTGGTCACTGTGGAGTATCTGGATGATGACCGCATGATCATGATTGATTACAGCGCAGGCCACATCAGCAGTGAAGAGGCAGCAGAGCTGATCGCGGCGGTGCAGGAGGCCTGCGGCACGGATCGGCTTTGTTTTTATCCCGGCATCAGCTATCGTCATCTGCTCATCCATCAGGGCGGGGCACCTGACTCCCTGCATACGGTTCCGCCCCATGATTATATGGATCAGGACGTGACCGAATTTTATCAGCAGTACCTTGGAATCGATTACCTTGCCGAACTGATGCGGATCTCCGCCCAGGTGCTTGCCGAGCATCCGGTCAACCAGAGGAGGCAGGCTGAAGGCAAGCGACCGGCCAACAGTATCTGGATCTGGGGGGAGGGGAAAAAACCGGCGATGAACTCCTTGCAGGAGCGGCACGGTATCACGGGCAGCCTGATTTCTGCGGTGGATTTACTTAAAGGTCTGGGGGTGTGCAGCGGCCTGGAGGTACCGGAAGTCGAGGGTGCAACCGGCTGGCTGGACACCAATTATCAGGGCAAGGTGGATGCCGCTCTGGACGCGTTGAAAACGCAGGATTTTGCTTTGGTGCATGTGGAAGCTCCGGACGAGGCCGGGCACCAAGGGTCGGCAACGAACAAGGTGCAGGCAATTGAGGACTTTGATGGCAAGGTCGTGGCCCTGATTGTAGCAGAGATGGACCGCCGGGGAGAGCCCTGTCGGCTGGTGGTTACTATGGATCATTACACACCCATTGCTCGGCGCACCCACGAGGATTGGCCTGTGCCTATGTTCATCTATGATTCTGAAGGCGTTGAACAGCCTGCCGGAAGCAGTTACACCGAGGCGAATATTATTGCAGCAGCAGAGCAAAGCGGTCTCTGTCTTGACAGCGGGGCTGCCTTCTTTACCCGCTTTATCGGAACGAAGGATGGAGAACGACATGGCTGATCTGATGAAGATGACAGAGCCGATCTGTCAGGTACAGTACAGAGTCATCTATGGAGATACCGATGCGGGCGGCATTATTTATTATGCCAATTACCTCCGTTTTATGGAGATAGGCCGAACCGAGCTGATGCGCAACTGGGCCATCCCTTACAGCGAGATGGAACAACAGGGAATCATTATCCCGGTGACCGAGAGTTATCTTCGCTACAAGGCTCCGGCCCGGTACGATGATCTGATCACTATCGCCACCTCTTTAGCCGAACTCAAGTTTGTCTCCTGCCGCTTTCATTACAGAATCACCAGGGAGGAAGAGGGACGGGAGCAGCTCCTGGTCAAGGGATTTACCAATCACGCCTGCATCAACCGGCAGGGCAAGCTGACGCCCTTTCCGGATAATATTAGGGGAGGCATTCAGGGCGTATGGCAGCATGAGGCAAGATGAGATGGATCCTGAGAAACAAAAAAGAGTCATAGTGTGAAATAAGATATTGACAGGATCTCAATACTGATATATAGTATTGCTCAGTGACGCGGGGTGGAGCAGTCTGGTAGCTCGTCGGGCTCATAACCCGAAGGTCATCGGTTCAAATCCGGTCCCCGCTACCACAAAGATATTTCAAGGCCGTACAGTTTTTAACTGTACGGCCTTTTTTTGTTCAATCTCCAGCAAGACGCAGTTGTACACGATTCTCGTTTTTTTTGTACTTCGGTTGATTGACAGCGGAGAGCACCGCATGTAACTTCTTGAGAAGTTACATGCGTATTCATTCGCCGCTACCTTTTAGGATGCCCCGGCGGCATCATGGCAGCCTTCTCCATATCAGACAACTCCACCTTGATGTCCAGCATCGTATCCTTTCTGACGATATTAAGCTGAACCGTCTCCCCAGGCTTTTTATCAAGAAGTGCTATCTTCAAATCACCGATAGTGGCGACCTGAGCATTGTCCACCGCCAGGACAACATCGCCTTTTTGCAATCCGGCCTCACCGGCCTTACCCAAAGGACTGATATTGAGAATCTCCACCCTTGAGGGCCGATCTTCAGTCTTCTCCTCCTCTTTGAGCATCACCCCGATCTTCCCGGCAAGCGGCAGCTCAACATCCTCGGTGAACATCAGGTAATCGGCCTGCCAGCCCTTTTTCGCCCCGGTCACTTGACCGTTATTGGCAATAAGCACGGACTGTCGTCCCACCACCCGGCGGGCCACCCTCGGCGGCATGGCATTGTCTTTGTACACATGGCCTGTTCCGGCCAGAACCACCATCTTTTTTTCAGGATGGGCCTGAAGATACTCGGCAATGGATTCGGCCATAGTTTCATCCCATATGGCCTGGGCCTGGAGGAATCCCCCGAAACCACCGCTCTTTTCCGGTTCTTTATGCAGGGCATGGATCTGCATAAGACGCTCACGATACCCGGCAAGATCCAGGGCACGGTCCGGTGCAGCCTCGGTGAGTTGCTCCGGTGTCAGTTCATCGGTTGATCCTGTTTTGAAGACCTTGCTGACAATTTTTTTATTGAGATTGAGCGCGATGATAGGAATGCGGTGCGCTTTGGCATAGTTGATAATATCCCGGTACATGCGGTAATCATAACCCCAGGCCTCATAATAATCAGAGAGGCGGAGGAAATCCTGCTCCGTGGGAATGGTTCCGTTGATGTAGCCGTCCAGAGCATGCTGGGAGGAACGGGGAAACATCTCCATCCCGATAACTAGGCCCTCGCTTTGTCCCTCCTGCTTCAGCTGTTCTCGCAGGGCCTGGATAACCTGCAATTGGAGAAGATGAGCCCCGTAATCCGTATGGGTCTCTCCCACGTAGATGATTTTGCTTTGGAAGATGTCGTTGAGAATAGCGGGGAATTCTTGAACCTGCGGGACAGGAATGCCGACAGCAGGCTTGAGCAGGGGCAGGCGGATACCGTTGTCAGCCGGGGCGATCTGCTTTTCTTGTATCCTGCCGCTATGAAAAAGGAGGCGGGAGTACTTGCCGTAATGCCTGAGTTTGGGCAAGGCGCTTTGGCTTTCTTCCACAGAGGCCGAGGAAACCAGCACCATGACCTGATCTTGATTCAGGGGATTTTTACGCACATCAAGGCTGAAACCGGTTTCCTCATCCTCCGTTGTCCCGAAGAGTGCCCGGCTCTGCGAAGAGCTGCCCAGGAAGAGAAAACTGCCCTGCGACAGCTCGCTGTTTTTCAGTTCTTCGGCTTTGACGATGCGACAGCCCCAGCGTTGAAGTTCCGTTATCAGGGGGAGGTAGAAGGGCAAGCTGGCCTCGTTATCCGGCAGGATCGCTGTCTTCTGCTTTGCCCCCATAAAGTGCATCCAGACAGGGGGACGCTCTTTGGAGTCCAATGTACGCATCAGGTCATATTCCGGGTCAATGACCAACTCTGTGGGGAGGCTGGGCACCGTGATCGTCACCTCCTGATCTGCTGAGTTAATCATGATGGTTTCTCGGATAATCTCCTGGCGTGTTTTGACGGCGATTGGCAGGCGGAAACGGTAAGGCTTCTCGCTTTGTTGGATGATATGAAAGGAAACAACAGAGCTGCCCCCTTTTTGCTCCATCCCGACCTGTTCCACTGTAAAAGAAGGAATATCTGTGCGGGACAGCCATTGGCTGAAAAACGAGGAGAGATCGCGGCCTGAGGTTGCGGCAAAGGTGTTTTCCAGGTCGGACCAGTCGGCATGAGCATATTTTCTGTCCTGGTAGAACTGCCGGAGCGCGGCAAAGAAATGCGCATCGCCGATCTCCCGGCGCAGAGTATGAAAGAGCATGCTCACTTTGTCGTAGCCTATAGCCCGCATTTTCCGAGCCATAGGCTGGGAATCGCCGCCATGCTGAAAATCAAGCACAGCAACCTCATTCTCCTGTCCGATATAGGCCTGATAGCGGAGGAGCTGGTTTTTGCGATAGGCGGCGCTGTGTCCCTTTTCTTGGGCATAGGTTTGATCAGCCAGCAGGGTGGTTAATCCTTCGCACCAGTTCCCACCCGCATCATTATTGATTGCATTGCCGAACCAGGAATGAAGGACCTCGTGTCCCAAGGAGATGTCCTTGATAAAGGGCAGTCGAACGACCGCTTGGCCCAAGAGGGTGAAGCCCGGCATGCCATAGCCGGTGGGTAGCCGATTCTCGACAATGGAATATCGTTTATAGGGAAAGGGGCCGATCAGCGCTTCATAGCGCGTAATGTATTCCACAGCCTTATCCAGGTAGGCTGGAGCAAGCTCTTCGTCTTCTGCAAAGAAATAGCTGTAGAGCGTCAGGTTGTTGAGCCGGCGCGAGAGAACCGTGTACGGACCAGCAGCAAAGTTGATAGCCCGGAGAGGTTGAGGAGCTTTTGCCTTGAGGATGTGTTGCTCCCCGTCTGTTTCGATTTCTATCTCGTCAGCCTCGGTCATTCCGGAGAAGCCCGGCGGCAGCTCCGCATTCAGGGAGAAGAGCATGTTCTCATCCGAGGTTGGGTGCCAGAAACCGGTCAGGGTGATGCCTTGCGGGGTGATCAGGTTACCTGTGTCGTGGCCGGGTGGCGGAGCTGTTATCTGCCAGCTCAGGGAAAGGGTGCGCTCCTGCGCTGCCGGGGGCAGGGTCAGAGTGTTGTCGCTGTTCTGAGCGATTTCTTGCGGGATGGGTTCTTCGTCGTTTTTTCCCTGTCCTGTTTCTGGAATATCTATCCGCACTTGTTCCAGCCCGTTCAACGAGAGTTCCAGTGCTTTCTCCGGCGGCAGAACGAGAGTGGCCTTTCCCTGCATCAGCGCTGATTCAAGGTCGAAGGCAATCTGGATATCCTGGCGCAGGAGCTCTAGGGGCTTCTTCGGGGCATCCGAAGCAGGAGCTTCTTCAGCACAATGGAGCAGCGAAGGTGAGGAGAGGAAAAGGGTCATGAATAAAAAACAAGGGAGCAGAAAGCTATGCATAGAATTCCTTGGTGCAGTGGTGGATTTCGTGAATTTGGTTCCGTCTTTGAAACAAACCTTTTCAATCACTATCGTATGATCTCGCAAATTTCAAGGGAATACGTCAGGTGGTGGGGAAAATCGGGGGAAATGCTGGCGGGAGGGGCAGGGGAGGAAAGCTTGTTTTGAGGATGCGTTGGGGAAAAGCGAGAGAGGATGGTGTTGACCTGGGGAGGTATAAAGCAGATAACACGGCAAACGCATGACTTGCTCAATAATTCCTGAAAGTTAATCGACCTTGTAAGTAGTACGTGCGCCCCGCTCATCTTGACTTTATAAGTGCCCTCCAAGGTAAATTTTCGACCTGTGCGGTTAGATTCATTTTTACTGCCCTCACGCGTGATATGTGATTAACATTATAGAGTGACAGGAATTATATTTCATGCGGAGGGATCAGAATGACTCGGTATAAAGTAAAAATAAGCGTTGAGCTTGTAGAGTATAACGAAACTGTCAGCGATACTCCGGCAGAGCAGCGGGATGGAAGTTTCAGTATGGTTATCAGTGAAACAGATGCTGTAAGTATCGATAAATGCGAAAAATAGGTTCTAAAAACAGCACGGTTGATCAACCGCATCCGTTACCGGAAAAAAGACGGCACACCGTCTCCTGCTCTTCATGAAGTTACAGAGCGGGAAGGGACTGCTCTGCTTGAGCATATTACAGGAAAATCCAGACAAATATTATTCGATCACGGCTTTGAAGAGACAGCCCTGAATAAAGCAATTATGAACTTTTGTTCTTGGAGAGGAAATATCGGAATAATATTAGACCGGTACCATCTCGATAAAAAATGCGGGGAACTGCTGAGCCAAGTAATGAACGGTCGAAAACTACGCAATGAAGCTCTCAATAAAATTAAGCCGTTGCTTTGGTACGGTCTCACTGATAAGGCTATAGAATTTCTACTTGAAATTCCAGAGCAAAATATAAAGAACCCACAAGCATTAGAGAAACTTATTGCCTGTCCGGAAAGAAACAGACCTTATATTCCTTGCTATGCTGTCCGAAAAGAACTCGGACTTTGTAATTCGAGCGCTATCGGTGAGAAGGCGAATGACCTTATCGTGGCAGACCGACAAAAACATAATGGAATGAGCTGGACTAAAAAAGGAACAGCAGCCCTGGCTGCGATTACTGATTTCAAAATGCCTGCTTAGTATAAAAAACGGCTAACCGCACAGGTCGAATTTTTTCATGTGGTTACGCTGACCCGCTTCTGAGCCAACAGAACTGATACGGTGAAAGGATCAGCTCGTTGCGAAAGCAATGAGGCGGTCGGCCGGTGAAAAGATCAAGGAGTGATTTTGAATCACCAAAACCGTAGGCACTGAGTGCTTTCAGATCCGCTGCTTGGGGATGGCGGTCAAAATTCGCGATAACAAAGACCGACTCGGCGGTACGTCGGTAAAAATGCGGATTATTTGATCGAATAAAGGCGAAGAGATGGTCATTTTCCAGATCTATCAGCTCCCTGTTGTTGAAATCGGCAAAATCGGTGATCTCTTTGCGGACCGCGATCATCTTACGCAGCTCCTGAAAAATGGTGTATTCCGGTGTTCCCGGTTTGTCTCTGCGGGCCAGCGTTTCCCAGTTCAACTTCGGTCGATGCATCCAGCGGCTGTCATCGGCTTTGTTCTCATCCTCCAGATAACTGAAGTCATTAAAGGTGCCGACCTCATCACCGTAGTAGAGCAGGGGGATACCTCCGAAAGAGAGAATCAGGCTGTGGAGGAGAAGAATACGCCTGACAGCAAAATCCACTTCCTGTACATCCTGCTGCTCCATAGCATACTCAAGCCCGACCAGTGAGGCCAAGGTCCCGGATACGCGTGCATCCCCGTTTTTCTCGTTAAAGGCAAAGGGCTCGCCGGCAGCGTAGGAACCTTCAAATTCACCTGTCAAATACTTCATCAAAAATCGACGATGCTCACCGGGATCATATCCGGCGTTTTTGATATCCTCATCATCAAAACCGAATCCTATATCGTCGTGACAGCGGATATAGTTGAGCCAGGTTGCCCGGTCCAGCTTATTAGGCAGACTTTTGATGGCATGGGCAAGCAGCTTGCAGTTATGGGTGGCCGTGGCCTCCCAGAGCAGGGCCATAAAGGTGGCGTTATAGGCAATTTCGCATTCCTTGGCCACCACGGCATCCTCGCCGAAATACTTGATCACCTCCAGGGGAGCAACAATCGCCTCGGCAATAAAGAGCAGCCCCGGAGCCGTGACCTGACAGCAATCCTTAAAGATCTGGAGGAGGAGATGGGCTTCCTGTCGGTTCTGGCAACTCGTGCCCAATTCCTTCCAGAGAAAAGCCACCGCATCAAGGCGAACGATATCAGCCCCCTGATTGGCCCAGAACAGGATAATATCCAGCATTTCCAGAAAGACCTCGGGATTGGAGTAATTGAGATCCCATTGGTAGTTATGAAAAACGGTCATCACCCATTTTTGCATGCCTTCATCCCAGGTAAAATTACCGGGATCGGTGTCCGGAAAAACTTCGGGCATGGTTTGCTCGAACATGTCCGGGAGATTGCGATCTTCAAAGATGAAAAAATAATCCTGATATTGCAGATCACCCTGTCGAGTTTTTTCGGCCCATTCATGCTGATTCGAGGTATGGTTCAGCACAACATCCAGTGTCAGCAGGATGCCATGCTCACGGAAGGCGCCTGCCAGTTCACGAATATCCTCCAGCGTACCGGCCTGTTTGTTGATTTCTCGGAAATCGCTGACCGCATAGCCTCCGTCGCTTTTGCCGGCAGGGCTTTTGAGGATGGGCATGATATGAATCAGATTAATGCCCAGTTCCTGAAAGTAGGGTATTTTTTCCTTGAGTCCTTGCAGGTTCCCGGCAAATCCGTCCAGGTAAAGGGCCATACCCACCCATTGCTGGTGCAGGAACCAGTTATGGTCCTCTTCGCGTGAGTTGTCGATTTCCTGCAGCTCAAAAGGGCGGTCCAGATAATTTCTGGCTAATACTTCGACCAGGCGCAGCATGTAGTCTTCAAAGTCCGGCAGCCTGCCGTAGATTTTGTCAAACAGCGTGTGAATCGCGTAAAAGTTTGCTCCCAGGCGGGTATAAAAATGGCGCAGATCCCGTTTATGAAAATCGGGTTTCATATCGTTGAGGATCCGGTTCAGGAGTGAATGGGAAATCTGTTCGTACATAAGGTGATCTACCAGGATTGAAGATGTTGTTGATAAAATTTGCTGTTCGTGCTCACGGCTCCTTGAAGGCCGACCACGTCGGAGGCGAATTGTTGCGCACGCTTCAGGATGTCCTGTAAAGGCCAGGATTGCATAAGGCCAAGTAAGAGCACCGAGGTAAAGGCATCACCTGCCCCGACAGTATCCTGTACTTCCTGAGCCTGTTTCGGCATGACGTGCATAACGCTTTCGTCAGGACCAAGGGCAAAGGCACCTCTGCTGCCGCAGGTCACCACAATGCCATCCAGATCGTAATCCGCCTTAAGCTGCCGGGCTTGGGATTCCATATCAGCACCCTCGGCCTTATTAGCAATAAGGCCGAGTTCAGCCTCGTTCAGCTTGAGCCAATGCGCTTCCTGGACAAGAGCAAGAATACTGTCCTTGTCCCAGAACGGCGGTCGCAGATTAATGTCGATAAATATTTTTCCTTGATGTCGTTTTCTCAGCTCAGCCAGTACGGCACGGTTATGAGCGGTGCGCAGAGCCAGAGAGCCGAAATAGAGAAAACCCTGAGTACGATTCGGGAGGCAGTCCAAAGGGATATTATCGTAGGCCTGATTTTCCTCAATGGTATATGAGGGCTCTCCGTTGACAAAACGAATTGTCACCTTACCGGTCGGGTATTCCGGGACAACAGCAAGGTGTTCGCAGTTCATCTGCCAACCATGCATCCGCTCGTGAATGATCTGACCGGGGGCATCGTTGCCAACGGCAGTAATAATTCGAGGCGCAGCCTGAAAAGCAGTCAGGTTCCAGGCCACGTTAAAAGGAGCACCGCCAAGAACTGCGGTGCCGTCAGGAAAGGTATCAAACAGGACTTCTCCGAAAATCCAGATGCCTGTTGCGTCAGTCATAGTTTCTTCCTTGTGTTCTTTGAGGAACGATAGGTATTCAGTGAAATTCAGCGAATAAGTATAAAAGGTATACGGAAAACTAAAAAAACACAACAGGAGTTGTATCGGGAGGGGCTCAGAGAGTGAGAATGAGAGCTGTCAAGGGGAGGGGAGAGGGACAAAAAAAAGCCCCTGCCGGATAACCCGGCAGGGGCTTTACAAAAAAAAATCGGCGGCGACCTACTCTCCCGCACAGTCTCCCGTGCAGTACCATCGG
>Ga0316189_10004822_pt1 | contig 12933 bp, 7 predicted proteins | sample LowCovwburrow_MG_FD_204930 | JGI IMG/M metagenome (GOLD analysis project Ga0316189, IMG submission 204930) | Coastal sediment microbial communities from Maine, United States - Lowes Cove worm burrow | ecosystem: Environmental > Aquatic > Marine > Coastal > Sediment | place: USA: Maine... | reverse complement strand
GGCGCCGATATGGTTATGATTAAACCGGGTATGCCCTACCTCGACATCGTTCAACGCGTCAAACAGGAACTTCAGTTTCCAACCTATGTTTATCAGGTCAGTGGCGAATACGCCATGCTCAAGGCAGCCGGGCAAAACGGCTGGATCGATGAGAAAGCCTGCGTCCTCGAAGCCCTGTTGAGCATGAAGCGAGCCGGTGCCGATGGCATTCTGACCTATTTCGCCAAATCTGCCGCAGGCTGGCTTGAGGAGAAAGCGTGAGCGAAACAGCCAGCATTCCCCGCTTCGCTGTTGTTGGCAACCCGATTAGCCACAGCATTTCGCCCGGCATCCATCAAGCCTTTTCCGAGCAGGTAAAAATACCTCTGCAATACCACGCCATCGAAATCGCCAGGGATGATTTCGAAAACGGCATACAGGATTTGCAACAACAGGGCTACTCGGGGTTAAACGTTACCGTACCCTTCAAACAGGAGGCCTGGGCGTTATGCCATCGGCGTAGCCCACGGGCGGAAGATTCTGGTGCCGTGAATACACTGATCTTTCAGGACGACGGCGAAATCGCTGGCGATAATACCGATGGCGTGGGTCTCACCCGCGACCTGGTCAACAACCATCATGCCCTGATTAATCATCGAAAAATTCTGTTGCTCGGCGCTGGTGGTGCCGTTCGCGGGGTTTTACCCGCGCTACTAGCGTTAAGCCCGGAAGAATTAACCATCGCTAACCGCACCATGGAGAAGGCCGAACAACTCGCCGATGATTTTCGTAACCATGGCGAAGTTACCCCCTGCGCTTACGAAGACCTTGGGCGTGATAAATTCGACCTCATTATTAATGGCACCTCGGCTGGCCTCAACAATGAGGTGCCGCCGATACCGGTCGAAGTACTCGGCGTTAACTCGATTTGCTATGACATGATGTACAACTTGAACAGCGACACGGCTTTTGTCGAATGGGCGCAAAATAGCGGCGCATCACGAGCACTGGATGGCCTGGGCATGCTTGTTGAACAGGCCGCAGAATCATTTTTCATCTGGCATGGCGTCCGCGTTGACAGCAAAACGATAATCGATTCCCTACGCCAATAGGCACCCACTCGGGAAACAAACCAATTAGTCCTGTGGTTTTCCCAACCTATGCCATAATTGAAGGCAGTACTTACTCGTTTTACGACAATCAAGTCGATGGGTCAGGTTCTAATACTGGCTTTATGGTATTACTTTCACTGGTTAAATAAATCTTCTGCGCGACGCTCTATTCATCCAGTTATTTTATGACATAGCTGCAGGTTTAAAAAATACGGAGGTTTTGACATATCGTTTTAATCGAATGAATGCGGCAGGTTTTGCGGAACTAACAAAACATGACAAAAATAGCATTAACAGACGATTCGAATCACGCTCCCGCTACCGATATCAAGTTTGAACAGTTGCGGATCGTCTTTGACGCCATTCCAATTTCGCTCTTTGCCATATTGGTTAACAGCACAATCTTATCGCTGGTTTTACTGGATAACATTCCAGCACTGACGCTTCTTATCTGGTATCTGCTGACGAATAGCCTGTCCCTGATACGCTGGCATTATTACCGACAGTTCAAACGCTTCGTCAAGGGCGAAAGCACAGCCAGGCCCTGGAACAATATTATTATTATCACCAGCAGCCTTTCCGGCGCCTGCTGGGGTATGGCGGGCATTTTTCTATTTCCTGAATCAAACATTCCGTACCAGATGTTTCTGCTTTTCATCGTCACCGGAATGTCAGCTGCCAGCATTTCCACGCTGTCGGCTTCGCTGCATGCGGCCCGGGCTTTTCTATGGCTTGCTATTTCGCCATTTATTATTCAGTTTCTAGTTACCGATACACCTTTTAGCTATGCCATGGTAGTGATGACTTTTTTGTTTCTGGTCACGCTATTATCGTCAGCAAGACGCTTAAACCATACCATTCTGGAGTCGCTTGATATCCGCTCGAAGAACGAGGTCGCCCAACAGACTATTCGATTTCAGGCCAACTACGACGAGCTCACAAAATTGCCAAATCGACGACTGTTCATCGCCACCCTCGAGCAGGAGATCGCTCGTTCAGCCCGACACAAGCGCTGCGGAGCGGTGTTTTTTATCGATCTCGATCGATTTAAAGCCATTAACGATTCACTGGGTCACCAGATCGGTGATGAACTACTGGTTGAAGTTGCAGAAAGAATCCGCAAACGAATGCGCAAGGAAGACACTGCCGCACGCCTTAGCGGGGACGAATTTGTCACCCTGCTCGCGGAGCTCGACCCAGATCCAGAACAGGCTGGCCAACAGGCACTATTCATAGCCAACGATTTGCGCAAACTGTTTGAAGTGCCTTTTCACATTAAAAACCACGAACTACATCTGACCATCAGTATTGGTGTTGCTATATTCCCATTTGCAGATGCGAGCGCAGCAGAACTGATTCAGTTTGCCGACGTCGCCATGTACCAGTCGAAAGATAAGGGTCGAAACCGGGTTTTTCTGTTTTCTCAGGAGATGCAGGATGCGGTAAACCAGCGGCGCGAAATCGAAAAAGACCTGCGCATCGCCCTCGAAAATAATCAATTTCTACTCTATTTTCAGGCGCAGTTTGGCGAGCAGTCGAAACTCATCGGGGCCGAGGCACTCTTGCGGTGGCTGCATCCCGACAAAGGCATGATATCACCCGCAATATTCATCGAAGTCGCAGAAAAAACCGGGCTCATCGAAGCAATCGGCGAATGGGTGCTCCGCAAATCCTGCACCTATCTAGCCGATTTAAGAGAAAGTTCCGACCTTAAGCTTTCGGTCAACGTTAGTCCAAGACAATTCAGCAATCGTAAATTTGTAAGCACAGTAAAGTCGATATTGCTCGAAACCGGAGCCGACCCGCACCAGTTAAAACTGGAAATAACCGAAGGCATGGTAATCGATGACATCGATAAAACCATCGATACCATGAACCAGTTAAGAGCCATTGGCATCAGCTTTTCACTCGACGATTTTGGTACCGGCTATTCGTCCCTGGCTTATCTAAACCGACTCCCGGTTGACGAACTCAAAATCGACCAGTCGTTCGTTCGCAACGTCTCCGAGCAGCCCGAAAATGCCGTCATTATCGAGACCATGATTGTCATGGCCAAACACCTAAACCTGAAAGTGATCGCCGAAGGTGTCGAAACCACCGACGAACTTGAATTCCTGCAGGAAAAAGGCTGCCACAATTTCCAGGGATTTTATTTTGCTAAACCCGAACCATTCAAGGGACTTTTAACGCACCTGAAATAACCCGACATTTACTGACGCATGCGCTCACCAGCAGAATCGTATAACGGCTTACCGATGATGGTAGCCGCGTACATCTCACCGTTAATTTCAACCTCCAGCTCGGCGCCATCCACCGCGAGTTCCGCCGGAACATAACCCAACGCCATCGATTGTCCAACATGGTGCGCGTAACCGCCGGAGGTCACATAGCCGACGCATTCGCCGTCTTTGAGGATCGCCTCGTCGTTACAGACATCGATATCGGTGGTGTCGATCGTCATAGTCACGAGCTTGATATCGGGGCCTGCGTCACGTTCTTTCTGTGCGGCTTCTTTACCAATGAAGTCCTTGTCCCAGTTGATGAAAACATCGAGACCCGATTGCGCCGCGGTGAAATCGGGGCGAAACTCGAGCGTCCACGCACCCCAGTTTTTTTCCAGTCGCAAACTCATCAATGCACGCAGGCCATAATGGCTTAAGCCGAGGTCTTCGCCGTTGGCGGTGATTTCTTCGTAGAGCTTCATTTGATACTCCGGCTCGACGTAAATTTCGTAACCGAGCTCACCGGAGAAAGATAGCCGCGCCAGCATCGCCGGTACGGTGCCGACGAATGTTCTTTTGATATCGCGGAATTTCAATCCATCAGCGCTGACATCCTCGCGCGTGATTCTTGACAGCAATTCCCGCGCATTCGGACCCGATAAACCGATGCCATGATAACGCCTCGATTCGTTAGCATATTGCACGTCGTAACCATCGAGGTGGGTTTCGAACCAGCGACGATGCATTTCCTGTGCAGCGCCGGAACCAAAGATCATAAAATCGTCATCGGCAAAACAGGCGATGGTCAAATCACCATAAAGCTTGCCCTTGTGCGTCAACATCGGGCTGAGATTGATTCGGCCCGGCTTCGGCAAGCGACCGGCCATGACGGTGTCGAGAAACCGGCGCGCATCCGGCCCCTTGATAGAATGTTTGGCAAAGTTAGCGATCTCGGTCATGCCGACCGCTTCGCGCACGGCCTTGCATTCACGCCCGACATATTCATGCGCCCGAGAGCGCGCAAAGGTCGGTTCTTCATGCGCATCGTCGGGACCGTCAGCAAACCAGAGCGCCGCTTCGAGCCCAAAACCATCGCCCCAGACTGCGCCTTTTGCACTCAACCGATCGTACAAAGCAGTAGTGCGCTGGCAACGACCTTTTGGCAGGGTTTCATTCGGGAAGGTCATAACAAAACGCCGCTCGTAATTTTCCGACGATTTAATCGTGCCCCATTCCGGCGAGGCATAATCGCCGAAACGGGCGATATCCATGGCCCAGACATCAATCTCCGGCTCGCCCTCAATCATCCATTCCGCCAGGCATTTACCCACGCCACCGGCCTGGCAAAAACCCGCCATGACGCCGACCGCAGCCCAGTAATTACGCATTCCCGGCACCGGCCCGATCATCGGATTGCCATCCGGTCCGAAGGTGAAAGGCCCGTTGATCATGTCTTTGATACCGGCATTGCCTAATGCGGGTATTCGCTCAAAACCAAGTTCGAGGCGTTCGGCAATATGGTCGAGTTGCGGTTCGAGCAATTCATGGCCAAAGTGTTGCGGCGTGCCGCTGACCGACCAGGGCGTCGCCACCGGCTCGTAGGTGCCGAGCAACATGCCCTTGCCTTCCTGACGGAAATACATATTGCCTTCGTAATCGATACCGGCGGGCAGGCGTTCTTCACGCGCTTCGATTTCAGGTATCGCCTCGGTGATTAAATAATGGTGCTCCATCGGTTGCACCGGCAAATTCAGACCGGACAAATGACCGACTTCGCGCGCCCACAGGCCACCGGCGTTGACGATATGCTCGGCGTTAATCGTGCCTTTTTCGGTCACCACATCCCAGCTGCCGTCGGCACGCTGGTTGGTTTCCAGTACCGGCGCATGGGTATGATAACTCGCGCCCAGCACCTTGGCTGCCTTGGCATAAGCATAGGTCACGCCGGACGGGTCGATATCGCCGTCGAGCGGGTCCCACAGGGCGGCGATATAGCGTTTCGGGTCGATCAGCGGATGCAGGCGCGCGACTTCCTCGAGCGAAATAAATTCCTGGTCGAGCCCCATATAACGTGCCTTCGAACGTTCGCGTTTGAGGTAATCGTACCAGTCCTTGTTCGACGCCAGATAAAAACCACCGGTATTGTGCATGCCGACCGAGTGGCCCGAAATTTCCTCGATTTCCTTATACAGGTTAATCGTGTAGCCCTGCAGCCGTGAAATATTCGGATCGGAAGAAATGGTATGAATCTGACCGGCGGCATGCCAGGACGATCCCGAAGTGAGTTCATTACGTTCGAGCAAAACGCAATCCTTCCAGCCGAATTTGGCGAGGTGAAACAGAATCGAACAGCCGACTACGCCGCCGCCGATGATGACTACTTTTGCATGCGTTTCCACTTGATTTTCCTCTTTGCTTGTTAATACCAGGCGTCTGGAATTTCCGCCTTGCGTTTGGCAATATAGGCGAGCAATTCCTCGTCTTTGGCTTCGTCCAGCGCCGGCGCCTGATAATCTTTTAGTATCTGGTTCCATCGATCATAAGCCCGGCGGGCGGCGTCTTTGCTACCGGCTTCTTCCCACTGTTCGACGTTATTGCTGTCCGACAGCACCGCTTCGTAATATGCCGTCTCGTAGTTCGCCATGGTATGCGCCGAGCCCAGGAAATGACTGGCCGGTTCGACCTCGGCATAGGCATCCCGCGCCAGCGCATTGTCATCCACCGGCAAGCCGGAGAGCATGACCTGATAAGCCCCAAGTCGATCCGCATCGAGCACGAGTTTTTCGTAACTGGTGCAAAGCCCACCCTCGAGCCAGCCCGCAGCGTGCAGGACAAAATGCGCGCCGCCAAGCGCGGTCGACAACATCGAGTCGGCGCTTTCGTAGGCCGCCTGGGCATCAGGCAATTTCGAAGCGGTTAAAGATCCGCCGCATCGCAACGGCACGCCGAGCCTGCGCGCGAGCTGGCCTATGACCATGTTCGACATTACCGGCTCGGGCATTCCAAAGGTCGGCGCACCGGTACGCAGACTCATCGATGACAGGAAATTACCCATGATGAACGGCGCGCCCGGACGGACTAATTGTGTGAATGCGCCGACCATCATTGCCTCGGCAAAGGCTTGCGCGATCGACGCCGCCGTGGTCACCGGACCCATCGCGCCGCCGAGTATGAAAGGCACCACCACCAGCCCCTGATTGGCGCCGCAATAAACCTGTGCCGCCTCGGTAACGACACGATCAACCATCAATGGCGAATTGGTATTGACGTTACCCATGATGACGCAGTTGTCTTCCATGAACTCGGCACCATGGAGGATACGCGCCATATCGACGGAATCCTGCGCGCGTGATTTTTCGGTAATGGCACCTAGATGTGGTTTGTCACCATATTTCATGTGCGCATACACCATATCGAAATGACGCTTCGAAACCGGTAAGTCGCAGGGCTCGACGATGACTAGCCCCGAGTGATGCAGGCTCGGTAACTGCGACACGATTTTCACCAGGTTTTCGAAATCGTCGATGGTACCGTAGCGCCGACCGCCTTCGACATCACGAATAAACGGTGCGCCATAAATCGGTGCGAACACCTGCGAAGTGCCGCCGATTCGAACGCTTTTCGCCGGGTTGCGCGCGTGCTGGGTGAACTCGGCGGGCGCTGTTTGGCATAAATCGCGCGCCATGCCTTTATCGAGCCGAACTCGGGTACCCTTCACGTCGGCGCCGGCTTTTTTCCAGATTTCGAGCGCGTTCGGGTCGTCGCGAAATTCGATACCGATTTCCTGAATCAGCCAGTCCGCCTGTTCTTCGAGTTTGACCAGGCCTTCCTCGCCGAGGAATTCGTAGAAGGGAATTTGCCGCTTCACATAAGCTGGAGCAGTGGCTACTTTGCGCTCACGCGCCTGTCCTCGACCTGCACGGCGTCGTCGTTTTCCCGCAACCACGTTGGTTTTATCGTTATCGCCCAAAACATCCTACTCGGAAAAAATGTCGGCAAAGTATAACAATCGCGATTTCAGCTGTAACCGTTGAATAAATTTGCATTTCACATAAACTGAGCTTATGCAAGAACTACGCAAACTAGTGCATTCACCCCATCATTTATTTGTCTTCGAGGTTTGCGGGCGATTGCTTTCTTTTACCCGGGCAGCCGAAGAACTAGGGGTTTCGCAACCAGCCGTGAGCTTTGCCATACGGCAGCTTGAGGATTCCATCGGGCAAACTTTATTTCATCGCGGTCACCGCCAAATTACTCTAAGCGACGAAGGCGAGCGACTTTATACTGAGGTTTCGATCGGACTCGGGCGTATTTTAAAAACTGCGATGGAGATCAACCGTAAGAGATCTCCTGCATTGGTAACGCTTTCGGTTTCGACGGCCTTCGCTAACTACTGGGTAATGCCACGCCTGTCGCGTTTGCACCATAGCTATCCGCATATCGACTTACGCCTACAGGTGGTCGATAAGGATTCCGACCTCGAAAACGAAAACGTTTCGCTTGGCATTCGACGCGGTCGCGGCCACTGGAAGGGCTACGAGTCGGTTAGTATCGCGCCGGAAGAAATCATCCCCATTGCCAGCGCCGCTTATCTCGAGCAACAGGGTATGCCTGAATCGATTGAAGATCTGTCCCGACATCAGTTTATTCATCTGGAAGAGCCCTACCGCCCCAGACCCAAATGGAAAGACTGGTTTGCCGCCTTTGATTTTGACTATGTCGATAATGGCGAAGGACTGCGGCTCAACGATTATGCGCTGGTCATTCAGGCGGCCATGGCCGGTGAAGGCGTCGCGATTGGCTGGAAGCACGTTGTCGAGTCTTTAATCGAGCGGGGTTTACTGGTCCAGGTTCTACCCGAGAGCTGGGTAAGCGGTGAAGAATTTCATTTGATCTGGTCGTCAAAAACGACTTTGTCGAAACAGGCTGAACAACTGCGTGACTGGATAATAAACGAGGCGCGATCAACGGGGGAATTGAGTCGCGCCTCGCCCTCCTCCTACCTGGTCGAATAAGGTGCTGTTACAACTGTTCTAAAAAAGGATCGCAGCGCAGGGACGCCTGTTCTTCTTATTGTCGTTTTACGGGGGCTTAACGTGAAGGGCGCCCCTGCCTGCGATCACCACCTGAACAACTAAACATGGTGACAATTTAAGTCAGGTTGACTGAACGCTTGCTGAATCGTATTTGCGATTTGAGCTGGTAGAAACAAGTTTGGCTCGATAAAGCCAACTTTATGATTTTATTAACTTTCAGACTAAGCGGCTTGATTAAATCTAAGCCACTTCAAATAATGCAGCCGCGCCCATTCCCCCACCAACACACATCGACACTACGACATACTTCGCACCGCGCCGCTTGCCCTCGATCAGAATATGCCCGGTCTGGCGAGCACCGGTCATGCCATAGGGGTGGCCGATTGATATGGCACCGCCGTTGACATTGAAGATTTCATTGTCGATGCCAAGCCTGTCGCGGCAATAGATCGTCTGGCAGGCAAAAGCTTCGTTGATTTCCCACAGGTCGATGTCGTCCATTTTCAGGCCGGTTCGCTCAAGTAACTTCGGAATCGCATAGATTGGGCCGATGCCCATTTCCTCTGGCGCGTTACCGGCAACTGCCATGCCTCGATAGATGCCCATGGCGTCAAGTCCGAGTTTCTCGGCAAGGCTGGCTTCCATCAGTACGCAGGCCGATGCCCCGTCCGACAACTGGCTTGCGTTGCCGGCGGTGACGCTGCCGCCTTCTATCACAGGGTTCAGCGACTCCAGGCCGTCGCGCGTGGTCTGAGGACGATTGCCTTCGTCTTTTGATAACGTGGTTTCCTGGTAACTGATATCGCCAGTTTCCCGGTCTTCAATCATGCGTGTCGCATCGATTGGCACAATTTCGTCATCGAACTTGCCAGCTTGCTGGGCCGCTGCCGTACGCATTTGAGATTGCATGGCATACTCGTCTTGCGCCTCGCGACTAATGTTGAATTTCCTGACGACATTCTCCGCGGTCAACAGCATCGGCATATAAGCATGTTCGGCCTTTTCGATAACATTAGGATCAGTCTCGTAGCCGATCCATTGCAGATACTGGTTCTGAACAGCTGAGATATTATCCTGTCCGCCGGCAACGACGGTTTCCATGCCATCGACGATAATCTGTTTGGCTGCCGTGGCTATCGCCATCAGCCCGGAAGAACATTGGCGATCAATGGTTTGCGCAGCGACCGAATATGGCAATCCTGCGGCCAGCGACGCATTACGCGCAATGTTCATCCCGGCCGTCCCCGCATTCAGCACCGACCCGATGATGACATCATCGATCGCGTCGAGCGCCACACCGGCTCGGTCTACTGCATGACGAATCGCATGCGCAGTCATGGTTGGTGACTTAATGTTATTGAGGGACCCTTTAAAGGCGAGCCCGATTGGCGTGCGTGCCGTCGATACGATCACAGCGTCTTTCATAGTGTTTCCTGATTAATGATCTGGTCGTGGAATCAATTCATCCAGTTTTGTTCCCTTACCCGCTAATTTTTCGAGTAACGGCGCGGGTTTAAACCACATTTCGCCATATTCCCCCAACGCTTCGCGATAGTGGTTCATACCGGTCAGCACGGTATCTAGCCCGATCTCGTCGGCATATTGCAAGGGACCACCCCGCCAGGCGGGGAAACCATAACCGTTGACCCAGATGAGGTCACAGTCCCCCGAACGGTATGCTATTTCCTCGTCGAGAATCTGCATGCCTTCGTTGATGAGCGGATAGAGACAGCGCTCCAGTATTTCCTGATCTGAAATTTGACGTCGCTCTATACCGTGTTCAGCGGCAAGCTGTTCGCACAGAGTGATCACTTCCGGATCGTTTTTCTTTTCGCGCCCTTTGTAGAAATAACTGCCACGCCCTGTTTTTTGGCCGTAGCGACCCAGCTCGAAAAGCCTGTCCTGAATGGCCTGATAAGTCGGATCGTGGGAAATGGCATCGCGTCGCGACTCACGAACGCGATAACTCACGTCGACCCCGGCAAGATCCGAAACCGAGATGATACCCATCGCCATGCCGAAATCTGTTAATACGTTGTCGACCTGTTCAGGGGATGCGCCCTCGAGTAGAAGCCTGGAACCCTCACGAAAATAGGGCTCGAGCATGCGATTGCCGACAAAGCCATAACAAACGCCAACCACGACGGGCAATTTGCGGATACATTTGCCGAATGCGAGCGACGATTTAATAACATCAGCACCGGTTTTATCCCCACGCACGACTTCAAGCAAGCGCATGATGTTGGCGGGACTGAAGAAATGCAGGCCAATCACATCGTCGGGCCTGTCGGTAAAACCGGCAATCGTATTCAAGTCGAGGGTCGAGGTATTCGATGCCAGAATCGCGCCCGGCTTACAGACACGGTCAAGTTGCTCGAACACTTTTTTCTTGATAGCGAGATCTTCGAAAACGGCTTCGATAACCAGATCGGCACCACCGAGATCGGCATAGTCCAGCGTTCCGGTGACGGCGCCCTTGCGTTGCTGCGCCCCCGATTCATCGATACGGCCCTTCTCAACCATGCGGTCATAATGCTTTTGCAGGTTACCGAGCCCCCTGTCCAGTGCCTCAGCGCTCATTTCCAGAATCGTTACCTTAAACCCGGCATCGAGACAGGCAATGGCAATACCGATACCCATGGTGCCCGCGCCAATCACTGCAACTGATGACAACTCGCGAACCGGCGTGTCATGGGCTATTCCGGGAATTCTCTGCGCTTCGCGTTCGGCAAAAAACAGGTGAATCAAGGCTCGGGCTTGTGGCGTTTGCAGTAAATGATCGAAGGCTTCGACATCCGCTACCAGGGCATCCGCGAACGGCATAGTGATTGAACGTTCGAGCGACTGAATACAGATTTCAGGCGCAACCTGACCGGTTGTTTTTTGCGCAATTTTGTTTCGGGTTTGATCGAAGAAATCTGGATTTATTTCAGATCGATCAACAGCGATACTGGAACAATTTCGATGTGGCGCACTGTCGGCAATTAGCGCTCGGGCGTATTCCAGTGCGACACCGAGAAGTTCGGCATCCCCATCCACCACTCGATCTATCAGTCCGTCGTCAAGCGCCTGCCTGGCTGAAACAGGATTACCCGATAGAATCATGTCTGTTGCCAGAGGCAGGCCGGCGATTCTGGGCAGGCGTTGGGTACCGCCGGCGCCCGGAAATAACCCCAGCTTGATTTCAGGCAAGCCCATTTTTGCCGATTCGAGTGCGATACGGTAATCGCAACCGAGCGCAAGTTCGAGGCCACCACCCATCGCGGTACCGTTGATCGCGGCAACGGTTAGCTTGGGCGCATTTTCAAAAGCACCGATGACGTCTGGTAAACTAGGGGAATCAACGAGTTGACCGCTTTTGAATTCCTTGATATCGGCGCCTCCGCAAAATAGAGTCAGATTTGATGCAATAACAATGGCATTAACCTGTTCGTCATCAATTGCCAGCTGCAAATACTCGACCAGAGACTGGCGCATTGCGCGGCCGAGCGCATTGACCGGTGCGGAATTCATAACAATGACAGCAACGCCATCGATAATCTGGTAATGAACCATGGTTATATCTTTCCCGTGTGTGGATTGTTTTAAGAACTCTTCAGTTGCGATTCGATTTCCTGCCAGTCGTCCGCAGACACGACCCGGCAAAGACTGTCCACATTACCGGTCCAGCTGTACACGGATAGAAACGGCTGCTCGTAGGTCCTCATGGCATGAGTCAGATCCTGGGGATTCCAGACCAGGCTTCCGGCAGCAAAGTCTTGCCAAATTCCCTTGTCGAAGCGCCAGCCGCAGGGGCCGGTCAAATTGAAATAAAGCTCGGGCGCGGCATGATCATGATCCCGATAGAACGTTGTCGGTGCCAGCATGAATAACCCAAGACTGAAATCGTCATCGTGGAATACGCAACCGTTAGGACCAATCAATTCGCAGTGCAAATTGCCATCGAGATAGGCCTGACCGACATCGGCTTCCTCCGGGTAGAACAATCCATAATCGACTCGCCAGGTTAGCCGATTTCGAGCGAGCCTGATTCGCTCCGCCAGTGGCTGCAAAGACGGTTCGACGATGCCTGCAATCGATCGATCCAGCAATTCCGCACGATCCGCAGGTAGAACTGGATTTTCCTCTAGTGCCGTATGCGAACAATCGAGGTGCCGATTTAAACCTGCCAATACTTCAGCTACACCTGGCGAATGAGACTCACGTTGCCGCAGCTGTTCCTGAATGAGGCGGAGCAACCCGATGGAAGTCGGCTCCGTATGCGCCAGGGGTCCATGGATGATCCGCATGACCTTCTTGTCAATCTTTCCAACGCTTGTTTTAGGCAGTTTATCGGCAAAGTCTATGCGTTCCGGTATCGCCCATTTCGACAATCGCCCTTGCGCGACCTCGGCTTCAACCGCTGATCGAATATCCTCCTCAACTAGTGCTTGATCGGCTTTAACCACCACAATCATCGGACGTTCGCCCCATCGTACGTCGGGAATACCAAAAGCCGCAACCTCGGCAACGCCGTCGCATCCAGAGACGATGTCCTCGAGTTCAAGCGACGATATCCATTCACCACCGGATTTGATCACGTCT
>Ga0316189_10004820_pt1 | contig 12935 bp, 26 predicted proteins | sample LowCovwburrow_MG_FD_204930 | JGI IMG/M metagenome (GOLD analysis project Ga0316189, IMG submission 204930) | Coastal sediment microbial communities from Maine, United States - Lowes Cove worm burrow | ecosystem: Environmental > Aquatic > Marine > Coastal > Sediment | place: USA: Maine... | reverse complement strand
GTACTTTACAAAACCTATCGGTAGTTAGGGTTGATGAAGAACGTGGCTTACTACTTGTCAAAGGCTCAGTGCCTGGTGCCAAGGGTGGTGACGTTATTATTCGTCCTGCTGTAAAAGCCTAAAAGATTCTTAGGGGAATAATAGTGGATCTTAAATTACAATCATTCGATGGAGCAAAAGCTGGGAACATCACTGTTTCTGATGCCATGTTCGATCGTGAATACAATGAATCTATGGTTCATCAAGTAGTAACAGCCTTTTTAGCGGGTGCAAGAGCAGGAACGCACGCACAAAAAACACGTTCGGAAGTGCGTGGTGGTGGCCGTAAACCATTCGCACAAAAAGGTAGTGGTCGTGCTCGTGCAGGAACAATCAGAAGCCCAATCTGGCGCTCTGGTGGTCAAACGTTTGCTGCTAAGCCACGTGATTACAGTCAAAAGGTGAACCGTAAAGTTTATCGTAATGCACTTTGCTCTATCCTGTCTGAACTTCGTCGTAATGACAGTTTAGTGATTGTTGATAAAGTTGAGCTAGCAACGCCGAAAACTAAAGATTTGTTGGCTAAAACAAACGCGTTAGGTCTTAATAATGCACTTATCGTGACTGAGAATGCTGCGGGTAATTTAGCATTAGCATCACGTAACTTATATGATATTGCTGCAACAGATGCTGCACATATCAATCCAGTTGCACTACTACGTTTTGAAAAAGTAGTGATGAGCGAAGACTCTGTTCGCAAGTTAGAGGAGTCATTACTTTGAACTCAGAACGATTAACAAAAGTCATTTTAGGCCCTGTCGTTGCTGAAAAAGCAACGCGTGTCGCTGAAAATCACAATCAAGTTGTGCTTAAAGTGTTGCCAGATGCAAACAAATTAGAAATTAAACATGCAGTAGAAATGCTGTTTGAAGCAAAAGTTGAATCAGTTACGACAACAAATGTGAAAGGCAAAACCAAACGCACTGGCCGCACTATGGGCAAGCGAAGCGATTGGAAAAAGGCCTACGTTACATTAGCTGAAGGCACTGACATTAACTTTCTTGGCGCAGAATAAATAATAGAATACGGATGAGGAATCAGGAATGGCGTTAAAAAAAGCTAAACCTACATCGGCAGGCCGTAGATTTGTTGTTCAAGTTAAAACAGCAGACCTACACCGTGGTGCACCCTATGCGCCATTGGTTGAGAAAAAAGCTAAAACTGGTGGTAGAAATAATGCGGGTCGCATCACGGTTAGACATCGTGGTGGTGGTCACAAGCAACGTTATCGTTTAATCGACTTTAAACGTAATAAAGATGGTATCCCAGCAGTTGTCGAGCGTATTGAATACGATCCTAACCGTACTGCACATATCGCATTATTAAGTTATGCAGATGGCGAGAAGTCTTACATTATTGCACCTAAAGGTGTGGTGGCTGGTGATCGTTTAGAATCTGGGGATAATGCAGCAATTCGTGCAGGTAATGCATTGAAATTAGCCGCTGTACCATTAGGTAGCACGATTCACTGTATCGAAATGAAGCCTGGTAAAGGTGCCCAGATTGCTCGTAGTGCTGGCAGCAGTGCCCAATACGTAGCTCGTGAAAATGGCTACGGTACGTTACGTCTTCGCTCTGGCGAAATGCGTAAAATACCCTTGGAATGTAAAGTCACAATGGGTGAAGTGGGTAACGGTGAACACTCATTAAGATCATTAGGTAAAGCGGGTGCAACTCGCTGGCGTGGTGTTCGCCCGACTGTTCGTGGTGTCGTGATGAATCCGGTTGATCATCCGCATGGTGGTGGTGAAGGTCGTACATCAGGTGGTCGTCATCCAGTATCACCTTGGGGTATGCCAACTAAAGGCTACAAAACACGTAAAAATAAACGTACTGATAATTTAATCGTACGTCGTCGTAACAAGAAATAAAGGCTAGGAATTAAATATGCCGCGTTCGATTAAAAAAGGTCCTTTTATAGACCTGCACCTTGAAAAAAAGGTTTTAGAAGCAGTAGAAGCAAACAATAAGCGTCCCATTAAAACATGGTCACGTCGGTCGATGATTATCCCCGATATGATTGGCTTAACGATTGCTGTTCATAATGGTAGACAACACCTACCTGTATTTATTACAGAAGATATGGTTGGGCACAAGTTGGGTGAGTTTTCACCAACACGTACCTTTAGAGGCCATATCGCTGATAAGAAAGTTAAGCGCTAGGTAGGGGTAGAGAAATGGCGACAAAAGCAAAATATAGCTACGCACGAATTTCTGCACAAAAAGTACGATTGGTTGCAGATCAAATTAGAGGCTTGCCTGTTGAAAAGGCAATCAACTTATTAACATTCAGCCCCAAAAAAGCAGCGGTTCTGATGAAAGAGGTTTTAAACTCTGCCATCGCAAACGCTGAGCATAATGATGGTGCTGATATAGACGAACTTTATGTTTCGGTTGTTATGGTTGACGAAGGCTCAACAATGAAAAGAATGTCACCACGCGCTAAAGGTCGTGGCAATCGTATCCTTAAACGCACAAGCCACATTACTGTGGTTGTTGACGAAAAGTAAGAGAGAATACTTATGGGACAAAAGGTTCACCCAACTGGCTTTAGACTTGGTATAATTAAAGATTGGAATTCAATCTGGTATGCCGATTCTTCTGAGTTTTCTGGTCTACTAGATAAAGATCTGAAAGTACGTGCTTATCTTAAAGATAAACTGTCACATGCTTCAGTGAGTAAAATCCAAATAGATAGACCTGCAAAAAATGCCAAAATCACGATTCACACGGCACGTCCTGGGATTGTTATTGGCAAAAAAGGCGAGGATATTGATAAGTTGCGCCGCGAGGCCTCAGCTATCATGGGTGTCCCTGTCAATGTCGGCGTTGAAGAAATTCGCAAACCAGAACTAGATGCAACTTTAGTTGCTGAAAGTGTGGCGCAGCAATTAGAGCGTCGCATCATGTTCCGTAGAGCAATGAAACGAGCTGTCACAAACACCATGCGTCTTGGTGCGCAAGGTATTCGTATCAATGTTGCGGGTCGTTTGAACGGTGCCGAGATTGCGCGTACAGAATGGTATCGTGAAGGTCGTGTGCCATTGCATACACTACGAGCTGATATCGATTACGGTACTGCTGAAGCAAACACGACTTACGGCATCATTGGTGTCAAAGTTTGGATTTTTAAAGGCGAAGTGTTTGACGCAAATGCGCAAACAGACGCCCCAGTTGAGAAGTAAGGTTATAACCAATGTTACAGCCAAAAAGAACAAAATTTAGAAAGCAGATGAAGCTGCGTAACCGAGGCTTGGCCCATCGTGGTGCTAAAGTGAGTTTCGGTGAGTATGGTCTTAAATCGCTAGAACGTGGTCGAATCACGGCACGTCAGATTGAGGCAGCTCGTCGTGCTATGACACGTTACGTCAAGCGTGGTGGTAAAATTTGGATCCGTGTTTTCCCGGATAAACCAATTACCAGTAAGCCACTTGAAGTACGTCAAGGTAAAGGTAAAGGTAATGTTGAATACTGGGTAGCCAATGTGCAGCCGGGTCGCATGCTTTATGAAATGGAAGGTGTTGATGAAGAGATTGCACGTGAAGCGTTCCGCTTAGCTGCAGCAAAACTTCCAGTTAAAACAACATTTGTAACGCGGGCAGTACTGTAATGAAAGCAACTGAAATTAGACAAAAATCTGCTGATGACATGGTGCAAGAGCTAGAGGCTCTTCATAAAGAACAGTTTAACTTACGTATGCAACACGCAACTGGTCAGCTTACGCGGAACAGTGAAATGAAACGTGTTCGCCGTGATATCGCGCGTATTAAAACTGTACTGAACGAAAAGAAATAGGGCGCGGACATGAGTGAACAAGAAAACAATATACGTTTAGTAACGGGTCGCGTGATCAGCGATAAGATGGATAAATCAATCACTGTATTGGTTGAGCGTAAAGTGCCGCATCCAATCTATAAAAAATATATAAAACGTTCTACTAAATTGCATGCACATGATGAAGACAATACATGCAATATTGGTGACGTTGTTAATATTACCTCGACACGTCCAATGTCAAAGACTAAGTGCTGGAAATTAGTCGACGTTGTGACACGTGCTAAGTAATACCACTGGTTATATTGGAGTTTAGACCATGATTCAAATGCAAAGTAGTCTAGATGCCGCGGATAACAGCGGTGCTAAGCGCATAGAGTGTATTAAAGTATTAGGCGGTTCACACCGTCGTTATGCAGGTATTGGTGATGTGATTAAAGTCACCATTAAGGAAGCTGCGCCACGCGGTAAAGTAAAAAAAGGTGAAGTTCATAATGCGGTCATCGTCAGAACACGCAAAGGTGTTCGTCGTCCGGATGGCAGCGTGATTCGCTTTGATGGTAATGCTGCAGTCTTATTGAATGCCGCACATCAGCCAATTGGTACGCGCATCTTTGGCCCTGTGACACGTGAGCTTCGTGGTGAGAAGTTTATGAAGATTATTTCTTTAGCGCCTGAAGTGCTATAAGTTAGGAGACGCTGAGATGGAAAGATTAAGAACAGGTGATCAGGTTGTCGTTATAGCTGGCAAAGATCGTGGAAAACAAGGTGAAATCACTGTCCGCAGACAAGATGGTAAGTTTGTGGTCCAGGGTGTCAACTTGGTAAAAAAACACACTAAAGCTAACCCTAATTTGGGCACGACGGGCGGCATCCTTGAAAAGGAAATGCCTATCGACGGATCAAACCTTGCTTTGCTGAATCCAGCAACCGGTAAGGGTGAGAAAGTGGGTGTTAAGATTTTGGATGATGGCCGCAAGGTTCGCGTATTTAAATCAAACGGCGAAGTTGTTGGCGCGTAAGCGACGAATTAGGTAAATACAGTGAGCAGATTAAAAGATTTTTATCGTGATGATGTAGTCAAACAGTTGACTAAACAGTTTGGTTATAAGTCCGTAATGGAAGTGCCTCGAGTGACTAAAATCACACTCAATATGGGCGTGGGTGAAGCACTTACCGATAAAAAAGTATTGGAAAATGCAGTCTCTGATATGGAGAAGATCTCCGGCCAGAAACCTGTGGTTACAAAAGCAAAGAAATCAATTGCAGGTTTTAAATTGCGTGAAGGATGGCCAGTAGGCTGTAAAGTTACCCTTCGTGCAGACCGCATGTATGATTTCCTTGATCGTTTGATCACGATTTCAATACCAAGAATACGTGATTTCAGGGGTTTAAATCCTAAGTCTTTCGATAAGCAAGGTAACTATAGTATGGGTGTGAAGGAACAAATCATCTTCCCAGAAATAGATTACGACAAAATTGATAAGCTGAGGGGAATGGATATTACGATAACAACAACAGCAAAAACGGCTGAAGAGTCACACGCGTTGTTAACGGCATTTAAATTTCCTTTTAGAAAATAAATATAGGTTGGATGGAATAAGTTATGGCTAAACGTTGCATGGTTAATCGCGAAATAAAACGCGAAAAATTAGTGAAAAAATATGCTGTCAAACGCGCAGAACTCAAAAAACAAATGCTGAATCCAGCCTTGTCTTTTGAAGAGCGTCAAGAAGCGGCTAAAAAGTTTCATGCGTTACCACGTAATTCAAGTGCATCACGCATGAGAAATCGTTGCAACATAACTGGACGTCCACATGGTTATTACCGCAAGTTCGGTCTGTCTAGAAATAAACTACGCGAACATGCAATGAACGGTGATATTCCTGGTCTTGTAATGGCCAGTTGGTAATCACTGATAGAATTTGTGGAGCTAGAATAAAATGAGTATGACAGACCCAATTGCAGATATGCTGACCCGCATTCGTAATGCACAGCAAGCGAATAAAACAGAAGTATCAATGCCTTCATCTAATGTGAAGATCAGCATTGCTAATGTACTTCAAGATGAAGGTTACATTACTTCACATAAAGTAAGTGATGTCGATGGTAAAGCGGTACTTACAATTGCATTGAAATACTTTGAAGGTAAATCAGTTATTTCAACTATTGACCGTGTTAGTAGACCTGGTCTACGTGTATACAAAGCCGCTGATGAGTTACCAAAAATCATTGCAGGTTTAGGTATTGCAGTTATTTCAACGTCACAAGGTGTGATGACAGATCGTAAAGCACGTGCACTAGGTCAGGGCGGCGAAGTCCTGTGTGCCGTTAGCTAGTAATATTTGGAGATTATAGAATGTCACGTATAGCTAATGCGCCAGTAGAAATACCGGCAGGCGTAGAAGTTTCTTTGAACGGCGCTGAAGTATCTATTAAAGGTACTAAGGGCACTTTAAGTCGCAATATTCATAGCGATGTTGAAGTGACGCAAGAAGGAACAGCCTTAAAATCATCTGCACGTAATAATGCAAAGCAATCCGTTGCGTTAGCAGGCACAACACGTGCTTTGTTAAATAATATGGTGCTAGGTGTAACGCAAGGTTTCGAGAAGAAACTAACCTTAGTGGGTGTTGGTTACCGTGCTAAAGCACAAGGTAGCAAATTGGACCTGACTTTAGGTTTTTCACACCCTGTTAAATACGATGTACCGGAAGGTATCAAGATTGAAACACCAAGCCAAACTGAAATAGTTGTGACAGGTGCAGACAAGCAACAAGTCGGTCAAGTCGCAGCAGATATTCGTGCGTATCGTCCTCCTGAACCTTATAAAGGTAAAGGTGTACGTTATTCGGATGAGCATGTTGCTCGTAAAGATGCTAAGAAAAAATAATTAGGCAAAACAATGGATAAGAAATCATCACGTTTACGCAGAGCCGTTAGAACAAGGGCTAAAATTAAAGAACTTGAAGCATACAGATTAACGGTGCATAGAACACCACGTCACATCTATGCACAAGTTATCTCGCATGACAGCACAAAAGTTATAGCGACAGCATCAACACTCGATGCAGAAGTGAAAAAAGAATTGCAAGGTAGTGGTAATGCCGCGGCAGCTGCTGCAGTCGGTAAAGCAATTGCACTACGCGCATCTGGCGAAGGTGTGACCACTGTGTCATTCGATCGCTCTGGTTTTAAATATCACGGTCGAGTGCAAGCACTCGCAGAAGCTGCCCGCGAAAACGGCTTGCAGTTTTAATTTTAAGGGTATTATCACATGGCACAAAATGAACAACGACAAGCCCCTGCGGATGGTTTTGTAGAAAAATTAGTTGGCATCCGTCGGGTTGCTAAAGTAGTAAAAGGTGGTCGCGTATTCGGCTTCTCTGCTTTAACCGTCGTCGGTGATGGAGAAGGCCGCGTAGGCTTTGGTCAAGGTAAAGCACGTGAAGTGCCTGTTGCGATTCAAAAAGCAATGGATGAAGCCAGAAAAAACATGCAAAGCGTTTCATTGGATGGACATACATTACAACATGCAGTGACATCAAACTTCGGCGCGGCAAAAGTATATATGCAGCCAGCTTCTGAAGGTACAGGCGTCATCGCCGGTGGTGCAATGCGTGCTGTTTTTGATGCGGTCGGTGTTCATAATGTCTTGGCAAAATCTATTGGCTCAACAAATCCTCTTAACGTTGTTCGTGCAACGATTAATGGTTTGGCTGACATGAATAACCCAGAAGCAATTGCTGCCAAACGTGGCAAAACAGTTGCTGAGATCATGGAATAAAACAATGGCGTCTCAAGATAAATTAAAAGTGACATTGCTAAAAAGCACAATTGGTCGCTTAGCAAAACATAAAGCATGCGTTGCAGGCCTCGGTTTGAGAAAAACGGGCAGCAGTGCAGTCGTTATCGACACACCTGAAAATAGAGGCATGATCAATCATGTGTCTTATTTGTTAAAGGTTGAGGAAGTTTAAGATGAACTTAAATACAATAGCACCGGCGCCAGGCGCCACAAAAGACGCTAAACGTGTTGGCCGTGGTATCGGATCGGGTCATGGTAAAACATGTGGTCGTGGTCATAAAGGCCAGAAGTCACGTTCAGGTGGTTTTAGCAAACGTGGTTTTGAAGGTGGTCAAATGCCTTTACAACGTCGTCTGCCTAAAGTGGGTTTTGCATCGCGTAAATCAGCTACCACTACAGAAATACGTTTAGATGTTTTACAAAACATGGGTTTAGATAATGTAGATTTATTAGCACTTAAGTCTGCTGGTGTTGTTTCCGACAATATCCTACGCGTTAAAGTGATCGCATCTGGTGAAATTACCAATGCAGTCACAATCAAAGGTTTATCTGCTACAGCGGGCGCTCAAAAAGCGATCGAAGCTGCCGGCGGTAAAGTAGAAGAGTAAGCTTTGTGGAAAAAAACAAACAGCGCGAACTATTGGCAACAGGAAAATTTGGCGAACTGAAAAGTCGTTTGCTTTTTGTTCTGGGCGCATTGCTTGTTTTCCGCCTAGGGACATTTATTCCAGTACCAGGAATTGATCCTGGTGCATTGGCCATTATGTTTGAACAGCAAAAGGGCACAATCTTAGACATGTTCAACATGTTCTCAGGTGGTGCGCTTGAACGATTATCTGTGTTTGCATTGGGTATCATGCCGTATATTTCGGCATCGATTATTATGCAACTATTGACCGTTGTTCACCCCAAATTAGCGCAATTGAAAAAAGAAGGTGCAGCGGGTAAAAGAAAGATCACCCAATACACACGGTACGGCACCTTAGTGTTAGCAACTTTTCAGGCTTTAGGAATAGCGATTGCACTCGAAAGCCAGAGTTCTTCTGGTGTCGGCGTGGTCATTGATCCAGGATTTATATTCAGAATAAGTGCAGTAGTGACTCTAGTGACGGGCACCATGTTCTTAATGTGGCTGGGTGAACAGATTACAGAGCGCGGTATTGGTAATGGTATCTCATTGATTATCTTTGCCGGTATTGTGGCGGGTTTACCTGCAGCAGTAGGCGGTACATTAGAATTAGCACGTACAGGACAGCTTCATACTTTCCTTGTGATTACGATTGCAATCTTGGCATTGGCCGTAACGGCATTTGTTGTCTTTGTAGAAAGAGCACAACGAAGGATCCCAGTACATTATGCCAAGCGTCAACAAGGTCGTAAGATGGTGGCGGGTCAAGTGACGCATTTACCATTAAAGCTCAATATGGCCGGTGTAATACCGCCTATTTTTGCGTCGAGTATTATTTTGTTTCCAGCGACGATTGCTGGTTGGTTTGGTAGTGCGCAAGGCATGGGATGGTTAAAGGATATTTCGACATTGATGTCGCCTGGACAGCCTATGTATGTGTTGTCATATGCGATAGCCATTATCTTCTTCTGTTTCTTTTATACGGCATTAGTGTTTAACCCAAAAGAGACCGCAGAGAATTTACAAAAATCAGGTGCGTTTATTCCTGGTATTAGACCAGGAGAACAAACTACAAAATATATTGACAGTGTTATGGGTCGTTTGACTCTGGCTGGCGCTATCTATATTTCGGCAGTATGTTTATTGCCTGAATTCTTAATTTTATATTGGAATGTACCGTTCTATTTCGGTGGTACATCATTGCTGATTATTGTTGTCGTTGTGATGGACTTTGTGTCTCAAGTGCAATCTCATATGATGTCACAACAATATGAAAGCTTAATGCGCAAGCAGAACAAAAATAATAATGGTATGTCTGGCTTTTTAGGCTAGAAATAACCGATATCAAGAGTGTTGGAGAGAATCGATGAAAGTTCAGGCATCAGTAAAAAAGATTTGCCGTAATTGCAAAATAATAAAGCGTAACGGCGTATTACGAGTGATCTGTAAAGAAGCTCGTCATAAACAGCGTCAAGGTTAAGAAATAACTGAATTAATTTATTGTTGAACAGAAGTCTTATCTGATATAATTCTCTGTTCACTGTCGAAGGATTAGGGTAGCTCAATGGCTCGTATTGCTGGAATTAATGTTCCCGTTCAAAAACATACTGTGATTGGTTTAACAGCCATTTACGGGGTTGGCATCACTCGCGCGCGCCAAATTTGCGCAGCTGCAGGTGTAAAACAAGATGTCAAGATTCGGGATTTATCAGAACAAGAAGTAGAGTCGCTTCGTACAGAAGTTGCTAAATTCACTGTAGAAGGTGACTTGAGACGTGAAGTATCTATGGATATTAAACGCCTCAAAGATCTAGGTTGCTATCGTGGAGTACGTCACCGTAGAGGTTTACCTCTTCGTGGTCAAAGAACAAAAACAAATGCAAGGACACGTAAGGGTCCTCGCAGAATGATTAAGTAAAGAGGCGATTCGATGGCAAATTCATCAGCACGGCAGCGTAAGCGTGTAAAAAAGAATGTGGTAGACGGTGTAGCTCACGTTCACGCATCATTTAATAACACAATTATTACAATCACTGACAGACAAGGTAATGCGCTTTCATGGGCAACATCAGGTGGTTGTGGTTTTAGAGGTTCTCGTAAGAGTACGCCTTTCGCAGCACAGGTAGCAGCAGAAAAAGCAGGTCAAGTAGTCAAAGATTTTGGTATGAAAAATCTTGATGTGGAAATTAAAGGTCCTGGCCCAGGTCGTGAATCTGCAGTTCGTGCTTTAAATAACCTTGGTTTTAAAATTAATAATATTACAGACGTTACACCAATTCCCCATAATGGTTGTCGTCCGCCGAAACGGCGTAGAGTGTGATTTAGGAGATTCATTATGGCAAGATATATTGGTGCAAAATGTCGTTTGTGTCGTCGAGAAGGCGAAAAGCTTTTCTTGAAAGGCGAAAAATGTCACACATCTAAATGTGCAATGGAAAACAGAGCATTTCCTCCTGGCCAGCATGGTCAGCGACGTGCTCGCATGACAGACTATGCAACGCAGTTGCGTGAAAAACAAAAAATGCGTCGTGTTTATGGCATTTTAGAAAAACAGTTCCGTCTTTATTACAAGATGGCTGATAACAAGAAGGGTTCTACCGGTGAGAATTTACTTCAGTTTTTAGAAAACCGCTTAGACAATGTCGTCTATCGTATGGGTTTTGGTGTTTCTCGAAGTGAAGCACGTCAACTTGTTCGTCATAACGCAATCACTGTCAATGGTCAAAAGGTTAATATTCCTTCTTACCAAGTCGGCGCGAATGACGTGATCGCTGTTCGCGAAGCAGGTAAGGCTCAAATTCGAATTAAAGCAGCATTAGAGCTCGCGGCACAACACGGTTTTTCTGACTGGGTTGAAGTAGATGTCGACAAAATGCAAGGTACCTATAAAAACGTACCTGAGCGTTCTGAACTACCAGCTGAAATTAACGAGCACTTGATTGTAGAGTTGTACTCGAAATAATTTTAACTAAACCAACAGGTTTATTTAGAGGAAATTGCATGACGACCTATATGAGTCAATTTTTAAAACCACGTATTGTTGATATTAAAAAATACAGCAGTTCACGTACCCGTTTAGTGTTAGAACCCTTAGAGCGTGGTTTTGGTCATACATTAGGTAACGCCTTGAGACGAATTTTATTGTCTTCAATGGAAGGAACCGCAGTGGTTGAAGCACAAATCGACGGCGTAGTACATGAGTACTCAGCAATTGATGGTGTGCAAGAAGATGTATTAGATATCTTGCTTAACATGAAAGGCATCGCTGTTCTTTTACATGATCAGTCAGAAGCTGTATTAACGTTAACAAAAGAAGGCGTGGGGCCCGTCACTGCTGGTGATATACAAGTGCCACATAATGTCGAAGTTGTTAACCCAGACCATGTTATTGCTAATCTGACAGGGGGTAGCTTAACGATCACATTTAAAGTAACGAAAGGTCGTGGTTATCAACCAGCAAATACGCGGATAGACAATGAAGATGATGACCGTGTTATCGGTCAACTTTATCTTGACGCATCATTTAGCCCTGTCAACATGGTGACCTACAATGTTGAAAGCGCGCGAGTTGAAAATCGTACTGACCTTGATAAGTTAATTATTGATGTTGACACAGATGGTACGCTCGAAGCAGAAGACGCGATTAAATACGCATCTACAATCTTAAGTGATCAGCTATCATCTTTTGTTGACTTCAAAGTCATTGAAGAGCAACCACTAGAAAAAGAAGAGCCAACGGTAGATCCTGCACTATTACAAGCGATTGATGAGCTTGACTTAACCGTCCGTTCAGCAAACTGTTTGAAAGCAGAAAATATCTACTATGTAGGTGATTTGATTCAACGTAGTGAAATGGAATTGCTAAAAACACCGAACTTGGGTAGAAAGTCTCTAACTGAAATTAAAGATGTATTGGCAACAAAAGGTCTATCTTTAGGGATGCAGCTTGAAAACTGGCCACCATCTTCACTAGAACAGAAATAATCATACTGAAGCCAATTCAGCATAAAGATATAGGGTAATAACATGCGTCATCGTCATTCTGGTCGTAAATTAAATCGTAATAGTAGCCATAGAAAAGCAATGTTTAAAAACATGGCTGTTTCATTAATGGAACATGAAGTCATTCGTACAACGTTGCCAAAAGCAAAAGAATTGCGAGGTGTCATCGAACCATTAATTACATTGGGTAAAACGGATACGATTGCTAATCGTCGTTTGGCTTACTCAAGATTGGATGATAGACAAGCAGTGACAAAATTGTTCACTGATCTGGGTCCTCGTTCAGCTGCTCGTCCTGGTGGCTATGTTCGAATTCTTAAGACTGGTTTACGTGCAGGTGATAAAGCGCCAATGGCAATTGTTGAATTAGTTGACCGCCCTGCTGTAGCAGAATAACCTCAGGAAATGAATAAAAAAAGCCGGCTATATGCCGGCTTTTTAGTGTAAATCAAAGCTTAACACAACCATTTTATTAGCATTAAAAACGATAATAAAAGGTCGCTAAAAAATAAACCTCAATAATTCGGTTTTAAATGCCAAATTGGTTGACAGCATGATGAGAGGCTGTATAATTCTCGCTTCTTTGTTGCAGACAATCGCAGCAAATGCTCTTTAAAAAAATAATACTAAGTAATCTGTGTGGATACTTGCATTGGGCCTTTTTGCAAAAAGAAGAACGATGTT
>Ga0316189_10004819_pt1 | contig 12936 bp, 9 predicted proteins | sample LowCovwburrow_MG_FD_204930 | JGI IMG/M metagenome (GOLD analysis project Ga0316189, IMG submission 204930) | Coastal sediment microbial communities from Maine, United States - Lowes Cove worm burrow | ecosystem: Environmental > Aquatic > Marine > Coastal > Sediment | place: USA: Maine... | reverse complement strand
GCGCAGGGGCGCTGAGCCCCCGGGGCGAGCGGCCACGATGAGCGGCCGCGCTGAGCGGCCGCGCTGAGCCCCCGCGCTGAGCCCCCGCGCTGAGCCCCCGCGCTGAGCCCCCGCGCTGAGCCCCCGCGCTGAGCCCCCGCGCTGAGCCCCCGCGCTGAGCCCCCGCGCTGAGCCCCCGCGCTGAGCCCCCGATCGGGCCGCCCGATCTCTCCGCCCGATCTCTCCGCCCGATCTCTCCGCCCGATCTCTCCGCCCGATCTCTCCGGCCCGATCGGGCCGCCCGATCTCTCCTCCCGATCTCTCCGCCCGATCTCTCCGCCCGATCTCTCCGCCCGATCTCTCCGCCCGATCGGGCCGCCCGATCTGCTCGGACGCCACGATCATCGTGCACGCTCCGCGACCTGCGAGCCCGTCGCCGCGACACGGTTCAGCCGGCGCGTCCCGCCGCGGAAGAGCATGACGCCCGCGACCGCGGGGAGAACCCCGACGACCAGGCCGGCGACCAGGACCTCGACCACCGCGTCGCGCTCCTCCGCGACGCCGGTGCCCATCGCCAAGAGCACGCCGACGAGCACCACTGCGCCGGCTGTCGCCAGCAGCCCGCCGACGAGCACGAGGAGGAATCCGAGCGTCCTCCCTCGCCCTGGTGAAGACGTCGGCAGGGGCACTGAGCCGACCCGCGGAAGGGGTCCCGCGGCGAGCTGATGCGCCCGCAGCCCCCTCGACATCCTCAGCGCCGCGATCACCGAGACGCCCAACACCAGCGGCACCAGTGTCAGCAGCCCGGCGGCGATCGTCTCGCCATTCCCCCCCTCGAGGCGCGGCGCGATCATCAGCGGCGCGTCGTAAACCCCGTGGAGGAGGATCGGGATCAGCAGCGCCTTGATCAGCAGCGGCCGCGCCCGACCGCGAGAGAAGTGGGCCCGGCCGACGTAGTAGCCCATGATCGCGCCGAAGGTCGCGTGCCCAGGGATCGACGTGACCGCCCGCATCATCGCCACGCCCAGCCCCCCTTGGGCGACGTAGAGGACGTTCTCCAGGGTCGCAAAGCCGAGCGACGCGGCGACCCCGTAGACCAAGCCGTCCATCGGCTCGTCGAAGGCCGAGTGGCGGCGCGCGTACCAGAGGATCACCGCCAGCTTGCACACCTCCTCAGGGATCGACGCGAGGACAAACGCCTCATAGACGCCGGCCAGGAAGGGATCGTCGATCCCCTCGAGGAAGGTCCCCATCGGCAAGGCGAACATCAGGACCGGGATCGCGGAGAGGACTCCGAGCCCGAAGGTCCGCCAGACGACCGATGCTGGCTCTGGGTAGGCGTCCCGCGAGTGGAAGTACCAGAGCAGCAGGAGCGACGGCATGACCATCGACAGGGCGAGGACGGAGAGCTCCACGGGCGGCGAGTGTATCGGACGCGGAGCCAGTCGCCGTAGGCCGAAGAGAGGCTCGATTCCGGCTCCCAGACCGTGCCGCCCGCGTGCAGAGGCCCCCGCTCGGCTCTCCGCGCTGCCCCTGCCCCTCGTATCCCCCCCGCACCGACGCTCGCCGAGGCTACCGTCCCCCCGATCTTGAGCCAGTCGCGAGCCCTGCGGGCTGCTCGGCTTCGGTGCGGGTCGCCTCACCCACCGATGCGACGTTTGAGGCGGAGCTACGGGCGATCACTGAGCCAAGAGCCGAGCGAACACCGAGGCGCGCCCGTCGGGCTCATCTACCGTGAGAGGCGTGCCGAACAAGTCCGCCGAGTTGGTGTAGCTCTGCGAGATGTAGATATCATCATTACCCCGCAACGCGGCTGGCCCCGAGCTCTCATAGAGAGACCAAACCGGCGGAGGATCATCACCGCCGACAAATGCGCTCCACCGGTGGGCCCCGTCTGCGTCGAATTCGGCGAAACACGCATCACTGTGGCCAAGAGCCGTCAGTAGACCGCCACCGAAGTCGACCTCGCCGCCGCAGTTGCCAGAGAGGATCACCCGCTCGCCGCCATCATTCATCGCGACCGAGGTCGGCAATTGAGACTTGTCATCCCCAAACCCTTGGACCCACAAGACCGTATTGTTCGCGACCTTCATGAGGAGGATGTCCGACTGAATACCAGACGTGTACACAAAGCCCTCCACGTCGAGCTTCCCTGCGACGTAGGCTGTGGCGTAGACCGCCGAGCTGTTCGGGGATGAGGCAAGCCCCGTAAAGAGCTGGTCGACGCCGTTATCAGCGGTGATGCTCCACTTGTGACTACCATCACCGTCAAGCCTCACCATATACAGCGCTTGCCCACCTTCGGCGACGGGGAGAGTCGTATTCGGGGGGAACGTCATCGTCCCCTCATAGTCACCGACGACAAAGATGTCATTTCCTTGTATCGTCGTAAGATCGCCAAACCCCTGGTTTCCGCTCACATCGCCAAAGCCTTGCGCCCAGGCGATCTCCCCCGTAGAGCTGAGCGAGAATACAAAGGTGTTAGGGCTCTTTGGCGCGGCCAGCGGTAATGCAGGGTTGATGCCGTCGAAGCTGGCCTCATACTCCCCGCCGATCACGATGCTCCCTGAGGGCGAGTAGGAGACAGCGAACCCCACCTGGAAACCACTCCCCGAGAAGTGCTTATGCCAGTCAAAGGATCCATCGCCGTTGAACTGAGCGACAAACACGTCCGGGTTGGTCGTCTGGATCTCCCCCCCCGGGCCCAGGCTCAAGGCGACCTCATCGGGAGCCGCACCATCGACCGTGCCGATGAGCACGACTCGGTCACTCGCGGCCCGATAGTCGATGTCATTGATGACTGTAAAATCATGAGCGCACGGAAAGTCATTAAACCACTTGAGCCCCCCATCGCTATCATAGCGAGCTAGAAAGAGCGCGCGCTCGTCCGCAACCCCCTCACTCTTGCCATCGACCATCATCGTCCCGTACATCTCACCGGCGACGATCAGCCCCCCGTCTGGCAGAGCCACGAGCCCGCTCACCCGCTGCGGCACGCGCTTGACCTCCTCGGCCTTCGCCCAGACGCTGTCGTAGACCCTGTGCCAACCGAGCTCGACCGAGCCGCAGACGCCCTCTGTGCACACAGTCTGCACACATTCACCGTTCTCTTCCTCCATGCCCGGCGGACAGATCAGCCCAGTCGTCGCGTCCGAGGTCGATGAGGTGCTCGTCGTCGACGTGCTCGTCGACGTGCTCGTCGTCGACGTGTCCGTCGTCGTCGGGTCGGTCGTCTCGACGGTCGTCGTGCCCACCGTCGACATGCTGGTCGACACGGTCTCGCCGCCCGCCTCCGACGCGCCTGGGTTCGCGGAGCACTCGCCGCCAACGCAAAACTCGCCCGCACCGCACTCCGAGTCGACGACACAGGGCAGACCGAGCGACGGTGGCTTTGTATAGCAGCCAGCGACGGTGACCACAGCCGCCGCTGTCAAGCCAGCCAAGAGAACGTGAGCCATTCGGGGATAGAGGTCCATAGTTCCGCTACTTCTTGATTGTCGTCCCGGGGAAATGGACGGAGATACCGAGTCACGCGACCATCACGCGTGTGTCCGCCGAGGCCCCTCGAATCAGAACCGCCCGCGCAGACCGAGACCCGCGTAGCCGGGCGACGCCGACACATCAAGGGCCAGGTTCGACCGCTGACGCCTCTTGCCGACGAGGAGCAGGGCGACGCCGGCCGACAAGAGCACGCCAGCCGAGATCCCACCGGCAACCGCGAGGCCGTTCATCCTCTGGCCGCGAGCGTCGATGATCTCGCGCTCACCACCGTTCGCGGCGTCAATATAGTCTTGCTCGGCTCGGTTGGCGCCGACGATCCCTCCGGTCATCAGCCCGAGACCAACGGCGGAGAGGCCCATGAGCACACCTCCCGCGATCACCAAGCCCCTCCCACCATCACCCGCAGCTCCGTCAGTATTCTCAGCGCTCCCTGAGGCGTTCGCCGGCTCCGTAGCGCCGGTCGGCGCCTCCTCGGGATCGGCCGGCCCCTCCATGGTCCCCGCGAGCTCCTCCTCGAGCGCAGCGATCTCAGCCTTGAGCTCATCCGCGTCAGCTTCGTCGACCATCGCGCTGTCCGAGGCCAGGTACGTCTCCAGAAGATCCTCGGCTTGGCGCAGGTGCGATGCGTCGCCGTCGATAGCGCAGGCCTTAACGTGCGCGCGCGCGAGGTTGAAGAGGAGCGCGACCAGGACCTCATTTCGAAAGGCCTCGCTACTGATGGTCTGCGCCTGCCGATATGCGCCCTTGAAGCTCTCGAGCGCCTCCATGTACTCCGCGGTCTCGTAGTGGACCCGCCCCTCCTGGTAGAGGCGCTTGGCCTCGCGGGTGTCCTCCTCCTCGCCGAAGGAGGACGCATGCACCGCCGTCGCCCCCGCGACACTTGGCGAGGTCGCGGATGCCGCTACTGACATCGCGAGCCAGAGCGTGGCGACCAAACCTCGAGGGATCCTAGATCGAGTTCGACATCGCTGCATGGTCTGCCAATCCACAGTCACAGTCAGGCGCATTTCAGCGCCAAGATGGTCCCGCAGGATATCACAGAGTATGCCTCCACCTCCGACGAACGCGGCCAGCGATGCCCCTTGTGGCCGAATTCGTCACTTCGCTCTCGGCTCGCAGTCGGCTACTGCGGTTCAAACCGCCAGCGCATAAATGCACCCCCGGCCTTGGTGGACAGCTCAGCGCCTCAGCGTGGTCTTGGGGCGCAACGTCGAGAGCAGCCGCGCGCGCCGGTGTTCATGCGGACCCGCTCTCGGTCGCCTTCGCACGTCCTGCCGCCGACGACCTGTCGAGAGAGCGCGCCGAGCCGGTGAACAGACCTACAAACGCGCACGATGCTAAGCCTCGGATCTTTTCTCCGCCTGACGCATCAGGCCAGCGTAGATGGCCCTACATGCTGTGATCCAAGGAAGTGCTTGGTGCGGGGGCGCCCTCGCTCAGAGCCGAGCGGCGTGGACCGCAGCGAAGCCCCGATCTGCGGCCCATGACAGTGCTCGCTGCGATCGTTTCGAGCCCCGTGCATTCGCTCGACTCTTCGACGCCTGATCGGAATGCCGCGTTCGAGGGCGGCCGAGATCGCCTAGTCCACGCCCAAGGCGACATCACGCCATCGGCCTGCGTCCCGTCCGCCTCTTCGTTGACAACGCCTCGTCGAGCCGACCAGCTCGTCGAGCACGACCCGATGAAACACCCGCCCCAGCCGGCGCATACGCCCTGGAGCCGCCCCTTGCTCGGTGTCCGCGGGCGTCCGCCCTCGGTCCGCCCAGGATCAGCCCGACACGCAGGCGAGCGCATAACCGGTAAACCAGCTAACAGCGACGGCTCCAGGCTCCACCTACCCTCAACCCGTGCTCCACCTCTCCAGGGTCCTCCTCGCCGCGTCCATCGCCCCCCTCGCCCTCGCCTCGATCGCCTGCGGTGATGACTCGCTCGGCGAGAGCGCGAGCGAGACGGGGCTCACAAGCTCCCAGCTCCCCAGCGATGGCAGCACGACCGGCTCTCCGTCGACGTCCGCATCCTCGTCATCTTCATCCGCGTCGTCGACAGCGACCTCCACCTCCGCAGACGCGACAGACACCGCTGCCACCACCGACGAAGCGCTCGTCGACGACGCGGAGTTCGTCGCGACGACGCTCCCCGACGCCCTCGCCTGCGGGGCTGTCCTCGCCGCCGAGATCACCCTCAAAAACAGCGGCTCCACCACCTGGTCGCAGGCGCAGGGCTACGCCCTCGGCGCGGTCGACGACTCGGATCCGCTGGTCGGCGACCTCCGCGTCGACCTCCCCGCAGACCTCGAGATCGCCCCCGGAGAGAGCTACACCTTCACCCTCGACCTCGTCGGACCTGAGCTCGAGGCCGAGTACCACACGGACTGGCAGATGCTCCGCAGCGACGCTGACTCCTGGTTCGGCGACCTCGCCGAGGCCGACGTCAACGTCGCCTGCCCCGAGGACCAGGGGCCGGACCTCGACCAGGTGATCTGGCTGCACACCAACGTCACCGCCTGGGAGGAGACGATGACGCTCGAGTCGGTCACCGTCCAGGGCGGCCAGATCTGCCTCAACCACAGCAGCCAAGACGAGGGGGTCCACGTCTGGCCTGAGAGGGAGCTCAGCCCTGGGACCTGGGTCGTCGGCAACCCGTGGATCTTCATCGAGCACGAGGGGCAGTGGTACGCCGGGACCTGGGAGTGGCTACGCCCCGACCAGACCTGCAAGGCGAGCACCTCGGTCGCCGGCGATCACATTAAGATCCCTCCTTTCGACGCGAACTCTGGGTGGACGCCGACCTCTGGCGAGACCTACTACTTCATGGTCAGCGCCCTCGCTCGCAACACGAACGCGGTGAACAACGTCGAAGAGCGCTCGAACCTGGTCGAGTTTGTCTGGCCCTAGGGTCCTATAACGAATCGCCTCGGGACCCACGGAGCAGGCTTGCACTGTGGTGTGCTCCCATGTCCGAGGGCGTTTGAACAATGATGTCGTGTGTGGGGACGCCGAGGACATGTCAGAAGCTCAAGGGCTGGGCGCTCTTAGCACCTGAGGCGACATGCTCCGAGTCGAGGAGAGGCTTGCCCGTGCGTATCGTGATTTGAGGGCGCGAGTCACGATGGGCTTCGTCAACGAAGCGCTCTCACGCGGCCTACGGATCCGGGCGGCGCCCTGGATCTATGCGCGCGGCAGAACCTTGAGCTCCGAGGCCTCCAGACAGGCTTCAGCAGCGCCGACGATGCGCCCCTCAGCGATAGCCTCGGCGACGCGGAGTAGACGACCGCCGACCCAACCAACACCTTCAAGGCTCACGCCCTGAGCTGAATTGCGACGGGGCGAGACCTCTCGGCCCGCCCCGTCGTCGGTCGGCTCGCTGAGGCGAGCCCTGGGAGCGCCCTACTCCGCGCGACCGGTCTTCTCGAGGAACTCCTCGTAGTTGCCCGGGAACATGTCGTAGCCCTTGGCGCCCTTGAGCTCGAGGACGTGGGTCGCGACCTCGTCGACCAGCGCCTGGTCGTGGGAGACGAAGATGATCGTCCCCTCGAAGCGGTTGAGCGCGTCCGTGAGCGCGCAGATCGACTCGAGGTCGAGGTGGTTGGTCGGCTCGTCGAGGAGGAGCAGGTTGTCGCCGGTCAGGGTGAGACGGGCGAGGAGAAGGCGGACCGTCTCACCGCCAGAGAGCGCCGCCACCGGCTTGTCGGCGTCCGCCGCCGGGAAGAGCATCCGCCCGAGGAGCCCGCGGATCTCTTCGACGCTTGCCTTCGGGTTCCACTGGTAGAGCCACTCAAAGGCGGTCCGCCCATCGTCCTTCGAGATCAGCTCCTCGTGGTTCTCGGGCATGTAGCCGACGCTGACCTCGTGGCCGTGCGTCATCTTGCCCCTGTCGTGGGTGTAGATCTCGGCGATGCACTTGAGCAGCGTGGTCTTGCCGATGCCGTTGGGACCGACGACCGCGACCTTCTCGCCGCGCTGAATCGTAAAAGAGAGGCCCTCCAACACCGGCTCGTCGAAGCTCTTGCCCATGCGGTCGACGGTGAGCACGAGCTTGCCGCTCTGGGTCTTCGACTCGAAGCGGATGAAGGGGCGCTGGATGTTCGAGCGCTTGAGATCGGTGAGCTCGATCTTCTTGATCTGGCGGCGCCGCGACTGGGCCTGGCTCGCCTTCTTGGCGTTGGCGCCGAAGCGCTGGATGAAGTCGCGCAGCTCCGAGATCTTCTTCTGCTTGGAGGCGTTGGCCTTCTGCGCCGAGATCCGCCACTGGATCTTCTGCCGGAGCATCGCGTCGTAGCCGCCCGGGTAGGTGATGATGTTCTCGAAGTCGACGTCCGCCGTGTGGGTGCAGACCGTGTTCAAGAAGTGGCGGTCATGGCTGATGACGATGAGGACGCCGTTAAAACGCTCGAGGAAGCGCTCCAACCACCGCACCGAGTCGATGTCCAAGTGGTTGGTGGGCTCGTCGAGGAGGAGGATGTCGGGGCTGCCGAAGAGGGCCTGGGCGAGGAGCACCCGCAGGCGCATGCCGCCGGAGAGCGCGGAGAGCTTCTCCTCGACCAGCTCGGTCGGGATCCCGAGGCCCTGGAGCAGACGCTCAGCCTCGACCTCCGCCTCGTAGCCGTTCTCCTCGGCGATGACGACCTCGAGCTCGCCTAGGCGCATGCCCATCTCATCATCAACCTCGGTCTCTTCGAGGAGCTTGTCCTTCTCCGAGAAGGCCGCCCAGAGGCGGGCGTTGCCCATGATGACGATGTCGCGGATCCGATCGTCCTCGTACTTGTAGTGGTCCTGGTGAAGCACGCTGAGGCGGCTCCGCGGCGACCGTGAGACCTGCCCCTTGTCGGGCTCGAGCTCGCCGGCGAGGATCTTCATGAAGGTCGACTTACCGGCGCCGTTGGCCCCCGTCAGGCCGTAGCGATGGCGCGGCTCAAAGGACGTCGAGACATCGTCAAAGAGGACCTTGCCCCCGTAAGCTTTCGTGACTTCGGATACCGTAAGCATTGTCGCTCTCTCGCTCTCGCCGCGGGCCTTGACGCTTGGTGGTCGGGGAATAGCGTCCCCCTGGCAGCCCCATCGGTCCGGAGCGCCCGGTCGATGGAGTCGCCGCGCTTGCCCGCTGACGGCGAGTGTTGTTAGCGTGCCGACGGTGACCGAGCAAGGGCGCCGAATCTGTCTTGTGAGCCTCCTCGTCGCTGGATCGTGGGCGATTCCTCACGTCGCGTCGGCCTGTTCCTGCCTGCCGCCGGAGCCGCCGAAGGACGCGCTCGACAAGGCCGAAGCGGTCTTCGTCGGCAGGGTCGTCGTCGCCGACGACGCCGGCGCCGACGATACCTTCCGCCGGATCCATTATCAGTTCGAGGTCAGCCGCTCCTGGAAGGGCGAGCCGGGCGCGACCGTGACCCTCAGCAGCGCTGCCAGCTCTGCGGCCTGTGGACGCAGCTTCGCGCTCGACGAGGAGTACCTGGTCTACGCCTCGGCGGATCAGAGCGGTGACCTCACAGACTCGCTCTGCTCGCGGACGCGGACCCTCGTCTCCGCCGACGAAGACCTCGCGGTGCTCGGCCCCGGTCGACTACCGGAGACCGCAGCCCCGACCACCGCCCCCAGCGATCAGGAGCCGCCGCGGATCGATCCCCCTGCGGAGGATCCCGCCGCGGCGCCGCCGGTCACCGAGGCCGCAGCCAAGGGCTGCGCTATCGCCGGGACGAGGCCCCCGCTCGGCCTGACCGCGCTCCTCCTCCTCGGGATCGCCGGCCTCGTCGGCCGTCGCGAGCGCGCTGCGTCGGCGCGCTGACAGACCCCGGCGGCCGTGGCGTGGGGGCCTGCGAACGTGTAGAACCGCCCCACGCTGGCGCGAGCTCCTGACACCACCACCTCGAGCGCCGGCGGGAGGCCCACGATGTCCAACGGCGTGTTCACCGTCCCCCCCCCCGCAAACGAGCCGATCCTGAGCTATGCCCCCGGTACGCCGGAGCGCGCGCGGATCAAGGCCGCAATCGCCGCGACCACGAGCGAGACCCACGAGATCCCGCTGTGGATCGACGGCGCCCCGGTCAAGACCGGACGCCTGGCGAAGCTGACGATCCCCCACGATCACAAACGCGAGCTCGGATCCTTCCACCAAGGCGGGGCCGACGAGGTCGAGCAGGCAATCGCCGCGGCGCAGCGGGCCAAGCCCGGCTGGGCCGCCCTGCCCTGGCATGATCGCGCCGCGGTCTTCCTCCGCGCCGCCGCTCTTCTGGAGACCCAATACCGCGACCGCATCAACGCGACGACGATGGTCGGTCAGTCGAAGACCGTGCATCAGGCGGAGATCGACGCCGCCTGCGAGTTCATCGACTTCCTCCGCTTCAACGTCGCCTTCTACGAGCGGGCCCTGAGCGAGCAGCCGCTCTCCCCCTCTGGGATCTGGAACCGCCTCGACTACCGACCGCTCGACGGCTTCGTCTTCGCGGTCTCGCCCTTCAACTTCACCTCGATCGCGGGCAACCTCGCCGCCGCCCCGGCGCTCTGCGGCAACACCGTCGTCTGGAAGCCGGCGTCGACCTCTGTCCTCTCCGGCGCAGCGCTGATGGAGCTCTTGACCGCGGCGGGCCTCCCCCCCGGCGTGATCAACATGGTCCCGGGCCGCGGCGGTGAGATCGGCGATCCCGTGCTCGCCCACCCCGATCTCGCCGGTGTCCACTTCACCGGCAGCACGCCTGTCTTCAAGGGTATGTGGCGGACGATCGGCAACAATATCGATCGCTACACCTCCTATCCCCGGATCGTCGGCGAGACCGGCGGCAAGGACTTCGTCTTCGCCCACCCCAGCGCCGACGTCGAGTCGGTCGCCAACAACCTCCTCCGCGGCGCCTTCGAGTACCAGGGGCAGAAATGCTCGGCGGCCTCGCGTGCCTTTATCCCCGCCTCCCTCTGGCCGGAGCTGCGCCAGCGCCTCGCCGACGGGATCGCGACGATCAAGGTCGGCGACATCAGCGACTTCTCGAACTTCATGGGCGCCGTCATCGACGACCGCGCCTTCAAGAAGCACAGCGCCGCGATCGACGAGGCCAAGGCCGCCCTCGGCGGGACGGTCGACGAGATCCTCGGCGGCGAGTACGACGACAGCGTCGGCTACTTCATCAAGCCGACGGTCATCGTCGTCAACGATCCCAGCTACAGGACGATGCGCGAGGAGCTCTTCGGACCGATCCTCACCCTCTACGTCTACCCCGACGCTGAGTTCACCAAGACCCTCGAGATCTGCGCGACCGGGACCGAGTTCGCCCTGACCGGGGCGATCTTCGCCGATGACCGCGCGGCCGTCCGCGAGGCGACCGAGCACCTCCGCTTCGCCGCCGGCAACTTCTATATCAACGACAAGCCGACCGGCGCGGTCGTCGGTCAGCAGCCCTTCGGCGGCAGCCGGGCGAGCGGCACCAACGACAAGGCGGGATCGATCCTCAACCTTCACCGCTGGATGTCGCCGCGAACGATCAAAGAGACCTTCGTCCCGCTCCGCGACTATCGCTACCCCTTCACCAGCGAGTCCTGAGCGGCCTCCTCCGGCATGCTGGCGGGGCCCGCCTCTCCCGCCAGCTCCGGTCGGCCCACCTCTCGCTCCAAGGAGGCCGCGGAGAAGTCCTACGTTGTCGCTTCCCTCCTGGGCCCTCTCTGCTCCGCCGAATCTCGCATTTCGACCCGTCGTCTCGTCGAGGCCAAGAGACCGACGAGCGCCGCACGGGAGCACACCAACGCAGCCTCCGAACGCTCGCGGCGTCGGCTCTCAGCCCTGCTCCAGGTCCCCCCGATCTCAAGGATGGGCGAGAACGGAGGTCAAGACGCGATCCCGGCCCCTCTCCCGCGCGTCTCTCGTGCGCCCCCGTAGAGACCCCTGCCGCGGCTCCACCAGCGACCCCGGCCGAAAGGCCATGTCGGGACAACGCGTTGAAATCACAGACCGAGAGCCGCGTCTCCTATGCCGGCCCATCCCCTGCATAGACGCAAAGAACGACGCCTAACGCCGCACGTACCGCCGCGTTCTCGGCCCCCCGGTAGAAAAAAGACGTTGTCCTCTGCGGACCACTTCGATAGCCTCCGCTGAGATTGGGGATTCAACCCCCCAACCCCGAAAAAAGGACCAACATGCGCAAGACGTACGCCTCCCTCATCGTCGCTGGTTTCGCCGTCTCTCTGAGCCTCGGCGCCTGCGGCGGCAAGCCCTCCGAAGATGACTGCAACAAGTTCGCCGACAAGGTCGTTGAGCTGACCGTTCAGGGTCAAGAGGGCGCCGCTGCCGACATGGCCAAGAGCATGATCGAGGCGATGAAGCCCGAGATGGTCAAGGAGTGCAAGGAGAAGGGCACCAAGGCCGAGATCGACTGTGCCCTCAAGGCCGCCTCCCTCGAGGATCTCGAGGGCTGCGACGCGAGCAAGAAGAAGGCCGAGTAGACCTCGTACCTCTCAACGAGGAAAGCGCGTGACCCTCGGTCGCGCGCTTTCTTGTTGGTTGGTCCTCTATCCGCCTGGGCGCTCGTGCCTGGCCAAGGCCGGGCTCCCCGAGGCACGATGGATCGATGACCGATAGCCCCGCACTGGCGAGAGTCCTCCAGGTCAACGTCAACCCGGCCGGCGGCGTCCCGAAGCACCCGGTCGATGCGGCCATGCTGACCGTTGACGGGGTCCGCGGCGATCGCCAGCTCGATCTCAAAGAGCACGGCGGTCCGCGCCGCGCGGTCTGTCTCTTCGCCGCCGAACGGATCGAGGCCCTCGCGGCCGAGGGACACCCGATCGGCCCAGGGACGACCGGCGAGAACCTGACGATCCGCGGCCTCGACTGGGCGACCCTGCGACCTGGGGACCAGCTCTTGATCGGCGAGCGAGCGCGCCTCCAGATCACAGCGCCCGCCCCTCCGTGCAAGACGATCGCCGACTCCTTCACAGAGCGGGCGTTTCGACGGATCTCCGAGAAGCTCCACCCCGGCTGGAGCAGGCTCTACGCGTCAGTCCTCGCCCAAGGAGAAGCTCGCCCGGGCGACGCTGTCCGCGTCATCCCGGCCGCCGCGACGACGGAGACAGACCGCGAAGCCTGAGATCGCCCGCTCCTCGCCAGCCGCCCCCCATCGATACATGTCTCTTTAAACATGTAGAGAGTTCGCCAAGCCGGCGGGCGCCCTCCGGCCGGCAAGGAAGCTGAGCTCGCCCTGCACTCGTCATCCGCTCCCCCGACGCATGTCCTCGGTACGGTCGGAAAATTCGCAAAGCGACGGGCGCTCTCCGGCCGACAAGGAGACTGAGAGGGCCCTGCACTCGTCAGCCGCTCCCCCTATGCATGTCCCTTGGATCAGGTGAACAGTGTCGCCGAGGCGACGGCGCTCTCCGGCCGACAGGGAGAATCACAGCCCCCCCCTGAGGGGGAGCTGTGATCGATCGGCGGCGGGCACGGACCCCGCTCAGGAGCGACGACGCTTGCGGAACGCGTCGAAGAGCC
>Ga0316189_10004818_pt1 | contig 12937 bp, 11 predicted proteins | sample LowCovwburrow_MG_FD_204930 | JGI IMG/M metagenome (GOLD analysis project Ga0316189, IMG submission 204930) | Coastal sediment microbial communities from Maine, United States - Lowes Cove worm burrow | ecosystem: Environmental > Aquatic > Marine > Coastal > Sediment | place: USA: Maine... | reverse complement strand
TTTTGCTGTCATGTATTCCTGGTGCCGCTATTACAGATGTTAAAATTGATGGCGTATTGCACGAGTATTCTTCTATTGAAGGAGTGCAAGAAGACGTGATCGATATTTTGTTGAACCTTAAGGGCGTCGCCGTTAAGAAAGAGTTTGACGAGTCGGTTACTCTGACGCTGAGCGCCAACGGTGAAGGTGTGTTAACGGCAGGTGATATTCAAACTGTATCCGACGTTGAGATTGCAAATCCTGACCATGTAATCGCTCATTTGTCGAAGGATGCTAAGTTCCATGCAGAGTTGACGGTTCGTAGTGGGCGCGGTTACCAGTTATCTGAGGCTCGTAAGAGTGATAGCGAAGATAAAGAAATCGGTTTGATGCAGCTTGATGCTACATACAGCCCTGTATTGAAGGTTTCTTACTCAGTAGATGACGCCCGAGTTGAGCAGCGTACAGACTTAGATAAATTGACCTTGAAGATAGAAACCAACGGTACAATTGACCCTGAAGATGCTATTCGTAAAGCTGCGACTGCATTGAGTCAGCAAATTCAAGTTTTTGTTAATTTGGAAGAAATTGCTGCTGTTGCGCAAGAAGAAAAAGAACCAGAAGTAGATCCTGTATTGCTTCGCCCAGTAGATGAATTAGAGTTAACGGTTCGTTCAGCCAATTGTTTGAAAGCTGAGAGTATCTACTACATCGGTGATTTGGTATTACGTTCAGAGGTGGAGTTGATGAAAACTCCAAACCTGGGTAAAAAATCACTTACTGAGATCAAAGATGTACTCGCTCAACGCGGATTGTCTTTGGGTATGCAATTACAAAATTGGCCGCCTGCTGCACTTCGTGTAGACAGTGATAGCTAGAATTAATTTAAAAGAGATAGGTTTCTGTCATGAGACATAGAAAATCAGGTCGTCAGTTCAACCGCAATTCAAGCCACCGCCAAGCGATGTTTCGCAATATGATGGTGTCTTTGTTGAAACACGAGCAAATTAAAACTACCGTCGCGAAAGCTAAAGAGCTTCGTATGTTTGTTGAGCCAATGATCACGCTTAGTAAAGACGTGACCTTAGCTAATAAACGCACAGCGTTTGCTAAATTGCGAGATCGCGATATCGTTGCAAAATTATTTGACGAGATCGGTGAGCGCATGAAGGATCGTCCAGGTGGTTATACGCGTATTCTTAAATGCGGTAATCGAGCTGGCGACAACGCGCCAATGGCATATATTCAACTAGTCGATTTCGACCTAGAAGCTCATGCCGCTTTATTTGAAGACGAAGAAGAATTTGAAGAAGACGCAGCCTAGGTCATAAATCTGTCAGATCATAAAGCCTGCCTTCTGTATAGAGGGCGGGCTTTTTTTGTTCGTAGTGTATCTGTAAAGGACTGCCTTGACCTATCGGGCATTGAATCCGATTATCCCGCTATGTTTGGTAGCAGATTAGCTACCGTCTCAAATATTACGAAGACTACCGACCGCAGTCCTCAAGTGCGATCCGTGAAACGATTTTTTGATCTTAGCTTTTTATGGATTAATTTAGGCAGTAAAAGAGCGAGTGGTGACGATAAATAGGGCCTCGATCAGAACTTACAGAAGTGTATAGAGCGCGCTTTGTGGTTAGGTATTGAGGGCGAGACGTACATTTTTAAGTTCCTAATTTAGAGAACTCCATTCTTACCGGATCATATCTAATTATAAAACGTATTTGTTAGTCTATCGCAGATGATAAATACGTGTATTTGGACTTAAAACGGCGACATCTTCAAAGATTTAGGCGCCTTCAGATAAATATACGGTCTTCGTGATCTAGAATTTATTCGGTGTGTACGGAAATACCAAATCTGAAGTCGTAACATCTCTCTTGCGGTTCTAGATGAAATATAATGCCGAGTTTTTGGGAGATCATGGTTTATCTATAGATGATTGGAAAAGCAGTAAGCTTGCAGAAGAGTAGGAAAGAAGATCCTCTCCTTAAAGTGATGATTGCAAGCGTGGGGTTGCAATACTAGGCTCACTGATTGCCAATTTTCTCAATAGTCGATACGAAGCGCACGACGATAAACCCAAAATAGCTGTTATCGACGACGATATTGTTTCTGGGACTACTGTTAATGACCTTACGGCTAAGAAGCTTTTAAAAAATAGTGATGGTAATGAATTTTATTTGGCTATGAATATAGGCGCTCTAGTTCATCCGGTTTCGTTCTCGAAGGCAAAGCTGAGAATACATCCTAAGGTAAAAGGGATATGTAAGGTTGTTTGTAAAGTGATGGGCCCGAGTAAATAATTGAGATTGCGTGAGGGCGAGTCCTAATGGCTAACCTCTATTGTCCACGCATCTCCGTATGGGAAGCACCCAGAAGATATTATTTCGAGGTTTGTTGATGGGGTTTATAGCTCATATTTATAATGAAAGATCTCCGAAGGGGGCTCTATTGGAGGTGCGGTCAGGTTCAATATGTTCCTGATGCTATCGATAAATATCAGATTACGATTTCTTATATTGCTGATAAAGCCGAGTTAGATAGGGTGTGTGTAGTTTAAGGAGACTCTGATTAAGCCTTACCCTTCGGGGCTTTCAAGCGGATTCACACTCGGTGTTGCCTCCATGGATGGAGGTAAGGGGCGTGAGCTTGGAGCGGTAAGCCTTGCCTCCATGGATGGAGGTAAGGGGCGTGAGCTTGGAGCGGTAAGCCTTATTGTTTTTTGACGTGACCAGTCATGCCTACAAAACAATGCCTTGATTGTGAATCAGCTTGAAGGCCAGAGACCATTTAGACTTAATCAGAGGCTAAGGTACCAAGTATCTAAGTTGGAGAAATACAAGAGGGCGATGTGAAAAATATCATTGCTTTCAAAATACGTGCTTATATTACCCCGTTAGCCTCACCGATTATCTCAATTTTTCTATTAATAGGTTCGTTCTACTGAAAACTCAGCCAATTGCATCAGTGCTTGTTTGTATTTTGATTCTGGCAGCACCTCTAGGCATGATTGTGCTAGCTTAGCCTGATCTCGCGCTATTCTCGCAGTATAGCTAAGCGAGCCCGTACGCTCAATAATTGTTAATACTGCTTCGAGGTTGTCGCGACTGGCATTAGTAATGGCTTCTTCTAAAAGCTGCTTTTCTGAGCCGGTAGAGCACTTGATAGCATGTATTAGAGGCAAGGTTGGTTTGCCTTCTGCTAGGTCGTCTCCGACATTTTTGCCCATAGCTTCAGCGTCTGCGGTGTAGTCGAGAATATCATCTACTAACTGGAATGCGGTGCCAAGGTGCAAGCCGTAGGCGGCCATTGCGTCTTCCACGGGGCGTGCTTGTTTGCTGATCACCGCTCCGAGTCGAGTGGCGGCTTCAAATAGAATTGCGGTCTTTGACTGAATCGTTTCCATATACTGAGCTTCGGTGATCTGTGCTGAGCCACAGTTGATCAATTGCATTACCTCTCCCTCGGCTATTTGATTGGTCGTGCGCGATAAAATTTCCATAACACGCATGCTTCCAACGTCTACCATCATTTGAAAAGCGCGAGAGTATAAGTAATCCCCAACTAAAACACTGGCTGCGTTCCCGAATACTTCGTTCGCTGTTTCGCGGCCGCGACGCATCTCTGACTCGTCTACTACGTCGTCATGGAGAAGGGTGGCTGTATGAATGAACTCGACAATAGCCGCTAATAATGTTGCACTTGAAGAGGCCTCAGCTTGTTCAGGATTTGCTGCTTTGGCAGTGAGCAGTAACGCAACGGGCCGTAATCGCTTACCACCAGCCTGAACGATATAAGCGCCTAACTGATTTATTAGTGCTACATCGCTATCAAGATTTTTCGCGATAGTTTGGTTGACAGTCGTCATGTCATGATTAACCAGCGAAATAACTGATTGAATATCAATGGCTTGTGACCTTGTCTCAGGAATAGGGTGGCTACTTAGTATCATAGGGTAGAATTATAGCGCAGAGTGATAGAAAACGGTGTTTTTAGTGGGCTATTTACGACCCAATAATAATAGCTAAAAGGCGTAATTATTGCGTCGTAAGAGTTGACCCAAGCCGTTGTAAACACTAGAATTCTCGCCCTGTTCGCTGGGTCCGTATTTGGAAGAAAGATAAATTACCCTTTTATTCGTAATTTAGCCCCTTCGGAACGCAAAACTAGGCTGAAAAGCCGGAGTATTATAATGTACGCAGTAGTTAAAACTGGCGGTAAACAATATCGCGTCGTTGTAGGCGACAAATTGAAAGTTGAGTCTTTGGATGTCCAAGAAGGCGACAAAGTAACTTTAGATCACGTATTAATGATTGGCGACGGGGAAAGCGTTGAAGTAGGTACTCCTACTCTTGCTAAAACTGTTGAAGCGATTGTATTAAGTAACGGCCGTGGCAAAAAGCTACGTATCGTTAAGTTCCGCCGTCGTCAAAACTCTCGCACACGTACTGGCCATCGTCAGAACTACACTGAGCTAGAGATTACTGCCATTGGTGGTAAAGCGCCTGCTAAAAAGGCAGCAGCGCCTAAGAAAGCAGCGGCTACTGAGTCAGCAGCAGCTAAAAAAGAAGCAGCTCCAAAAAAAGCGGCAGCTCCGAAGAAAGCAGCCAAAACTGGTGACGATTTGAGCAAGATCTCTGGCGTAGGCCCAGTGATCGTTGGTAAACTAGAAGGCTTAGGCATTACTACTTTCCAACAAATTGCTGATTTCACAGCAGAAGACATTACTCGCATTGACAGTGAATTAAACTTCAAAGGTCGTATCGAGCGTGATGAATGGGTTAAACAAGCAACTGAATTGGCTAAAAGCTAGTTTATTCGCTAACAGAAGAGGCACATAGAAAATGGCACATAAGAAAGCAGGCGGTAGTTCACGGAACGGTCGCGATTCTAATTCCAAGCGTCTTGGCGTTAAACGTTACGCTGGTCAACTCATTAATGCAGGAACGATCATTGTTCGCCAACGTGGAAGCGCGTTCCACCCTGGTACTGATGTTGGTATGGGTAGAGATTACACTTTGTTCGCACTTAAAGACGGTGTAGTGAAATTCGAAGTAAAGGGTCCTAAAAACCGTAAGCACGTAAGTATTGTTGCATCAGAAGAAGCGGCTGCATAATCATTAATTTGATTGGCTGTTTCTCAGCGACGACTTAGTTTTCGCTTAGACACTACGCTTTACCAAAAAGCCTCGCTTTTAGCGAGGCTTTTTGCGTTTTGATTGTTTGCATAGTCACTCAAATACGGCTCCTCAAGTTAATCTTTATTTAGTCCTAAGGATTGAACCAAGCCAAATTGTTATGTAGAGAGACAACAGAGCCAATAATGATTAAGGTTGGAGCCGTTACATCTTTATCTTGTATAAGTACAGGCATGGTGTCTAAGGTACCTGTGTATACCTGCTGATTATTGGTCGTCCCTTGCTCGATCAAGGCGATTGGCATGTGTTTGCTAACACCATGCTCGATAAGCTTATTGCATATGTAGGGCAAACCGACTAAGCCCATATAAATCACCACGGTTTGGTTTGAGTTTGCCAGCATTGGCCAGTTTAGATCTACCGTACCATTTTTCAGATGCCCGGTAACAAAAACGCAGGATTGAGCATGATCTCTATGTGTCAAAGGTATGCCGGCATAGGTCGCGCAGCCGCTAGCAGCAGTTATTCCAGGCACGATCTGAAACGGCACATTAGATTGGGCTAATAACTCAATTTCTTCTCCCCCGCGACCAAATATAAACGGGTCACCGCCTTTAAGTCTCACCACGCTTTTGCCTTGTTTGGCCAAATCTACCAATAGCTGATTAATATTTTCCTGAGGCACCGCATGCTCGGCACGCCGTTTGCCAACGTAAATTCGGTCAGCATCTCGTCGGCATAGGTTAAGAATTTCTGTGCTCACTAAGCGATCATAGAGAACCACATCTGCTTGTTGCATAAGCCTTAAGGCTCGAAATGTTAGTAGATCAGGGTCGCCTGGGCCAGCACCGATCAACCACACTTCTCCCATGCTGTTATCAGCGGCTGAACTAGATTTAATAAGTTTTTCAAGGTGCTGCTCAGCCTTGTCATTACGGCCAGAAAAAAACAATTCAGCAATTGGTCCTCGAACAACCTTTTCCCAAAAAATGCGCCGATCTCGCTCTTCTGGTAATGCTCGTTTAACGGCGTCACGATATTGGCCCATGGTAGCCGCGAGTCGACCGTAAGTGGATGGAATAAGCGCTTCGAGTTTAGCACGTAATATACGAGCTAATACGGGAGCGTCGCCACCGGTAGAGATGGCGATGACTACCGGTGATCGATCAACGATTGACGGAGTGATAAAGCTGCATAGCCCTGGTTTGTCTACCACGTTAACGGGAATATTAATTGCTTGAGCTAGTGCCGATACGTGTTTGTTAACCTTCGGGTCGTTGGTAGCGGCGGTAATTAAGCGATAGCCGAGAATATCTTTGTCTTCAAAACATCGAGTTAAATGCTGTATCTGGTGCCCAAATTCAGCCTCCAGATCAGTACAAATCTCAGGGGCGACAACCGTGATTTTCGCGCCTGCAGAAATCATCAAGCGTATTTTTCTTAGTGCAACTGGGCCACCACCGACAATTAGGCACGGCTGATTCTTGAGGTCGATGAAAATAGGGTAGTTTTGCATCAGAGTATTTTACCGCAGCTTACTGTGTCTGTGGCATTATCCTTGCAATGAATATTAAATTAGACAGGCTCCTAGAAGACGATAGCCAAGTAGCAATGCGTGAGGCGATTCAAGATGTAGCGGTAGGACCAGGTCGCGGGCGCAATATCTCACGTGAACGAGCTGCATTGGTAATGCGAGGAATACTTAATGGTGATATTGATGAGATACAGACAGCCGTATTTCTGATTGCACTGAGGATGAAGCGTGAGTCGATTGATGAGTTTTTAGGTCTCTTTGATGCGTTGAGCGGGTCAATTCAATCCGCAACGGTTGATGTGGACGATTTGCTATTGTTAGCGGATCCGTTTGATGGATATGTTCGAAATATTAGTATCACTCCTTTTATTCCAGCGGTGCTATCAGCATGTGGACATAATGCTATTATTCATGGTGTCGAAACGGTTGGCCCGAAGCATGGGCTTACCGCACACAAAGTGTACAAAGCTGCCGGAATTGAGACCTTGCTCGATGCTCAAAGTGTTGCTGACAAAGTCGTTGATATTGGCTGGGGTTATGCCGATCAGAGTAGCTACGCGCCATCATTATACGCATTGCAAGACTTGAGAGATCGAATTATAAAGAGAACCGCTTTGACTACCCTAGAGCGCCTTTTGGTGCCTATACATGCTAAGCGAAATACCCATCTTGTGCTTGGGTACGTACATAAAGCTTACCCTTCTATCTACGCTACAGTAGCGAAAGCGGCGGGCTATCAAAGCGTATTATTGTTAAAAGGTGTCGAAGGGGGGCTCGCACCAGCGTTGAATAAACCATTGCGAAAATTCTTTTTTGACGGTGAGCTACCGACTGATATAGATGCTGAAAAACAATTGGTAGAATCGCAGCCTATCTTTAACGCCTCATCCGCCGCACTGACTAGGGCTATTGCATCGGAAGATCAAGCGCCCTCGGCTATCGAGCAATGCCTAGAAATTGGCTTAGGTATCTTAGCTGGTGCGAAATCGGTAGCACGTGATAGTCTTTGTCTTGCGACTGCGCAGATTTTAACTGATCATGAGCCTGACTTAAGTTTGTCGGATGCCGTTAAGAAAGTGCAAGTGTGCCTAGATAACGGTTCGGCAAAAGAACGTTTTAACGCAATGATTTAAGTCAATAATTAAGATTAATGACTAAACTAGGTCTTTGAATATCTTAGGTCTTTAATAATATCTTAGTTATTTTGCAAGTTTTTATATTAAATTTATACGTTCTCTCCCCAGAACATACGCCTACAAATTACCTAACCTGATAAATTACCCTATGGCTAAGTCTAAACCCAGCATCGTCCAGCAACTTCCCGATACTCCGCAAGTGAAAGAAGCGCTGGAATTTCTAACAAGTATTGTCGGCTCAGCCTGCCAATTTAAGGCGTCTGATATTCACATTCGCTCAGGCCATCAAATTATGATGCGTCTAGATGGACGAATTCGCCAGGTCAAAGGGTCGCCTCAGATGAGCAACGAAATGATCGAACGTCTGATATATCCGTTGATGTCTAAGTATTATTTGAATAAGTTTCAAGAAGATAGCCAAGTTGATTTATCTCTAAGTGATAACTCGGCCAATCGTGTGCGGGTCAACATGTTTCGCCAGATGGGGCAGCTGGCTGTGGTGATGAGGGTAATTGAAAATAATATTCCCAGCCCAGATGATTTGGGTTTGCCTCAACAAGTGAGAATCATCGCCAAGATGCGTCAAGGTTTGGTGATTTTCTCAGGAGCTACAGGCTCTGGTAAATCTACCTCGATGGCGTCATTAATCAATGAAATTAACAGAGATCGTTATCAACATATTTTGACAATCGAAGATCCGGTCGAGTATATATTTACCGAGCAGCGTTGCGTGATTTCTCAGCGTCAAGTTGGTATCGACGTGCCTGATTTTGCTTTAGCTATGAAAGCCGCATTACGAGAAGATCCAGATGTGATTCTGATGGGCGAAATGCGTGATCCAGAGACTATCGAAATTGCACTGACCGCAGCTGAAACAGGCCATTTAGTGTTCAGTACTCTTCATGCCCCAAATTCAGCTGATGCGATCACACGTATGGTGTCTAGCTTTTCAGGTGAGGAGCAATCAACTATTCGATCTAAGCTGGCTCATAATTTACGAGCCATTGTGACCCAAAGACTTTTGCCGAAAAAAGAAGGTGGCGGCCGTACCGTTGCCTGCGAAGTGCTTAGTGTTACACCGCTTGCACGTGAACTTATTGAGGCTCCGCAACGGATTAAGGAAATTAAAGACTTAATTAAAGGCGGGGATAAAGTTGACGGTATGCTGCACTTTGATGAACACCTAGAACAACTGGTTAAAGGGGAAGTTATCTCTGACGAGACTGCGTTAACCAATGCATCAAGCTCGACTGACTTAGCTTTGAAGTTGAAGGGTTTTTAGTTGCCGAAATATTTTTTCAAAAAGAGCCGTATTACACGGCTCTTTTATTGTGTTTTCGTTCTTTATGCTAGATTGCTTGGAGATATCTAGCCCCTAGCGTGAGGATGCTCAAAACACATCGAGCCCAATATTCTATCGCTACAATGTTTTACAAGCCTTCAACAATCTCGAGAATCTCATCGACATGTCCTTTAACCTTTACCTTGCGCACCTCGTGCACTAATTTGCCATCGGCATCGAAGATAAAGGTACTCCGCTCGATACCTATATAGGTTTTACCGTACATGCTTTTTTCTTTCATTACATCCATCGCCTTACATAAAATTTCTTCTGGATCTGAAATAAGATCGAAAGGAAATTCTTGTTTGTTGATGAAATTTTGATGTGAGCGAATACTTTCACGTGAGACGCCTAGAATTTCCGTGTTGGCGGCTTGAAAGGCCGAATAGGCATCGCGGAAGTTTTGGCCTTCGGTAGTGCATCCGGGCGTGCTGTCTTTCGGGTAAAAATAAAGCACCAAGTTTTTTCCCTTTAACTGTCGAAGTTGTAGCGCCTCGTCCCTGGTAGTTGCTACGCTAAGGTCTGGAATAAGGTCGCCGATAGTGATTGTCATGTTTTGTCTCGTGTTGGTCTTGCTTAAAGAGTCGAATAGTAATTTGAAAGCATAGGCTTAGTCTATAACCAGCCAATTTAATTGAGTGGCGTGAGCGCGAAGTTTATCATCTGGGGTTACCGCCACTGGAGTGTCTACTAACTCAAGCAATGGTAAATCATTGATCGAGTCGCTGTAGAAATAGCTGTCCTCAAATTTTTTATTATGCTCTTCTAGCCAAGCATTTAGCCTCGTTACTTTGCCCGCTTGATAGCAGGGTGTGCCTGCTATCTTACCAGTGTAAGCACCATCAATGAATTCGGCTTGCGTGGCAAGTAGTGTTGTCACCCCAAGCCGTTCGGCTATCGGTGCGGTTATAAAGTCATTAGTTGCGGTGATAATTAATATATCGTCACCAGCGTCACGATGCTTTTCTAATAGGTGAGCCTTGCCGTCGATGATCATTGGCTCAATCACAGCATCTAAAAAGTCGGCTCGCCATGATTTCAATTGTTCTAACGGATGTTGCGTTAGAACTGAGAACTGAAACTCACAGAACTGATAGATATCGAGTTCACCAGCTAGGTATTGTTGGTAAAAAAAATCTTGCTTGGATCTTTGCTGTTCGGCGTCTACTGCACCAATCTCAGCGAGGTATATTCCCCAACTGTGGTCGCTGTCGCCATTTAATAGTGTATTGTCGAGGTCAAATAGTGCTAACGCCACGGGTTAACTCCATTATTAATTAGTTAATGCACAAAGCCTGGTGGTTTGATTATAATGGCTTTACGTTACAGTGTTTAGTCATTGCGGAAATTTTAGGCTTTTGAAGGTTAAGTGCCATGCAAAATCGGTCGCAAACCGCTACGATGTTTTAGCGCTTACGGGTTTTGCTCGCTACGAGCTTTTCGCATAGGATAAACTTAAAATACAGACACTCAATTTTAGTATGCAAAACTTTGAACCCATATTTGCGAATGACGGTTATAGACCGAATGTTGGCATCATCATCTGTAACCATATGGGGCAGGTGTTTTGGGCGCGACGCATTAACAAAGACGGCTGGCAATTCCCGCAAGGAGGAGTGAGTCGAAATGAGTCGTTAGTTGATGCAATGTACCGTGAACTACACGAAGAGACCGGTTTGATTCAGTGTCAGGTGCGACTGGTCGCACATACTAAGAAGTGGTTACACTATGATTTACCGCAACGTTTATTACGCAATCAGCGCCGGGGTGCTCAAGACTCTGGCCGCCAACGTGTCAACTTCAAAGGTCAAAAACAGGTTTGGTTTTTGTTAGAACTGACTGAAGATGATTCGGTTGTCGATTTAGCGTCCGGCCCTGAAACGCCAGAATTTGATAGCTGGCGATGGGTTGATACCCATCATGCAATCGATAATATTGTCGAGTTTAAACGTGGTGTTTATCGACAAGCCTTGTCTGAGCTCGGGCAATTTTTACCTTCCAGCTAAGGAAAACTAACGATGAAAATTACATTCAATGCTAAGCCACTAGGTTTAGCATTCGAGCTGTTTGCGTTTGTTGCGAAAGTATTACTGCTGGCATTCGTGCCTGCAGTATTGAGTGCTCAGCCAGCGATTCAACAGTCAAGCCAGCTATCGAAGCAGGCTGTCGCCGACGTAATTACTGCTCACGCAAAGCAAAATCGGTTTCCTAATACACTTGCCTTTGAGGGTTCTGAAGGTCGACAAACTCAAGGTCTTGTTGAATACACCTTTGACGAGAGCGTTCATAAGGATATGTCTGACGTTTATCTGAAGTATCAGCCTGACTATGCCTGTTTTGTTGCCTTGGATGTTGAGACCGGTGCTATTCTCAATATTACGAGCTTTATTAAGTCTGATGAGCATTGGGAAAACCTAGTAATGCGCTCTGATTACCCTGCGGCGTCTGTGTTTAAGCTTGTGACAGCTGCAGCAGTGCTTGATCTAGGCAAAGCATCTCCTAGTACTGTAATTCCGTTTAATGGAAAGTCGACAACCTTGTATAAAAGCCAGGTATTGCGACACAAGACTAATAAATGGACAAGAAAGCCAACCTTGAAAGAGTCGTTTGCCAAGTCGATTAATAGTGTTTTTGGTCGTCTCGGAATTTATCAAATAGGTGCCGAAAACTTAAGCCGTTACGCTACTCGTTTCGGTTTCGGGCAGTCGATGAACACCGATTTTAACTTACCGATGAGTAAGGTAGATTTGGATTTATCTGTCGACTGGCAGATTGCTGAAGCCGCCTCAGGTTATACCAAAGACATAACCCTGAGCCCGATTCATGCTGCTCAAATGGCCGCAATAGTTGCCAACGATGGCAAGATGGTAACTCCCTATATGGTGCAGTCGATTAGAGATGTTTCGGGGAATGAGATATACACGGCTAAGGAAGTGACAAAGCCCGAGCAAATAATTAGTCAAAAGTCAGCTAAGGCGCTGCGCAGCTTGATGACCGAAACCACACGGATTGGGTCGGCTAGAAAGTCTTTTCAGGGACTTAGTCGCTACAAGGTTTATCGCAACATGGAGATTGGTGGTAAAACCGGGTCTTTAACTGGCTATTCACCAAAAGGGCGTCACGATTGGTTTGTCGGTTATGCTGAGAAGAACGGGCGTAAAGTCGCCTACGCCTCGCTGATTATCAATAAGGAAAAATGGTATGTGCGAAGTGCCTATGTAGCGCGCCAATTTATCTACCACTATTTCACTGACCAAGCTGAAAAGGATTCTATAACGGCCGCTGCTGAATAGCAGTAAGCCAATAAATGTTCAGGTTTATTTGCCAAAAGCTTATCGTTAAAACTTTATAGCTGGAGCCCCAATCAGTTCTACCTTAACGATCGATCAGCGGATTTTAATGCACCGTATCGCCTAACCCTACGTTAGCTAGCTTTGTCTGACCCGCTTTTCTGAGCCTATCAATATCTCGGCCTGTCCATATCTCGGCCTGTCTATATCTCGGCCTATCCATAGGCGAGCGATTGTCTAATTTAATAGTTCAGGCTGTTTAATATCATCTGCGTGTTTGACTAAACCTTGTCAGTTTTAAAAGTTTTTGAAACCATTTCTTCACATTTGGCATCTTAACTCCATTAGGCAGGTTCATTTACGGCTTGTTGATCAGCAAAGATCATCAAGCGACAGCAAAGGAAATTATTTTGAAAGCTACACGGTTCTTCATCAAAAACCCCGCGATAACAACGGCAATGATTTTCTTGTTGATCTTATTGGGTTGGGTATCAATTCAGAAGCTTCCCATTCAA
>Ga0316189_10004817_pt1 | contig 12938 bp, 8 predicted proteins | sample LowCovwburrow_MG_FD_204930 | JGI IMG/M metagenome (GOLD analysis project Ga0316189, IMG submission 204930) | Coastal sediment microbial communities from Maine, United States - Lowes Cove worm burrow | ecosystem: Environmental > Aquatic > Marine > Coastal > Sediment | place: USA: Maine... | reverse complement strand
CTTTTTCGCTATCATTCGGGCATGGTTCGGGATTACCAACTCCCTGGCTTTCGACAAAACCCTGAATCTGCACATGGGCGAGATGGAAAATTTTGTGAGCAACCTCCAATCCGGCTTTAGCGATTCCAACCTGGACACCAACCTGGAAATACAGATCCAAAACCTGATTGAAAAAGCCATGAACGACGAGTTGAGCAGTTTTTCCCGTCGTCAGAAAAGTGGTATCTCCATCGCCATATATATACAACCCAAGAAGATACCCGGGGTACCTCGCAACCTTATCCAAGCCTATCGAACCGGCGAGACGGCCGGCAATGAGGACATGTTCGATCAGCTGCTGACCCAGGAGACCGAAGCCTATGAGGCGGTTATCCCCAACTGGATGAACCGAAATCGCTGGAGCGGCATTGTCGACGACGAGGGAGCTCTCTATCTGCGCCATTTCAGCACGGAAGAGTACCGGGATGTCTTCAATATTGTGATCCTCGCTTCGGAGAGGTTGGACACGGAGTTCCTGGAACAGTTTCAGGAGTACCAGGCCGTCCGGGTCACCATGCGCCACAATGACGGCACTGTTTACCTTTCGTCGGAGGACCCGGAGGATAAGTGGTATCTCAAGCTGTTGTTCCGGCCCCTGGCCACGAACTGGGACAATCTGGCCATGGACTGGGCGTCCGGTTTCTATGAGGCCTTTGGTCAGGTGCGTTTCGACATGCCCTCCAAGCTGGGGTCGGCGCTGGGTCAAACCGGGACCCTCAATTTCTTCTACAGCGACCAGAAGGTTTCTAACATGCGCTTCATTCTCGGCATTATTCTGACCGTTATTCTCTTCGAGCTGTTGGCTTTTGTTTTCGGAGGTTTTCTGGTCAGTTATATTACCCGCTCGCTCAATACCCTTGCCGAGGGCCATGAACAGATTGCATCGGGCGCGCTCTCCTATCGCTTGCCCTATATCGGCAAGGACCAGTTGGGCAACATGGGTCGTTCCTTTAACAGCATGGTCTCCAATATTGAATCGCTGATGGTCCAGGTTACCGAGAAGGAAAAGTACCACCAGGAACTGCGCATCGCCCGCGATATTCAGATGAGCCTGCTGCCCAACCTGGAAAAGCAGAAATGGTGTACCAACATCTCGGCCCGCTGTATTCCAGCCCGCGATGTGGGCGGCGATTACTACGAGGTGGTCCAAGCCGAGAACGGCGAGATTGGCGTGTTTATCGCAGATGTATCCGGCAAGGGCACGTCTGCCGCTTTCTACATGGCCGAACTCAAGGGGGTGCTGATTGCTCTGCGCCATTTGTGGAACAAACCTCGCGAGCTGATGATGGACCTGAACGAAATCCTGCGTCCTGCCCTGAGCTCGAATGTGTTCATTTCGGCAGCCTACCTGTTATTAGATCCTTACACCGGCCAAGGCGTATTGGCCAGAGCCGGACACTGCCCCGCATTTCTAATCAGATCGAATGGCCAATTGGAAGAACTAATACCGCCCGGAATTGCCATCGGCATCGCCGAAAACCTGATATTTGCCAAGATACTGGAGACCCAAACCTTCCATATGGGGCCCGACGACAAAATAGTCTTGTATACAGACGGCCTGGACGAGATGACGTTCCACAACGAAATGTACGGCCTGCAACGACTCCGAAATATATTGACCAAAAACGCAACAAAAGATGTGAAAGGCCTGCGCGATGTGATTCTGAAGGACGTACTCAATTTCCTCTCGTCGGAAGTACAAGACGATGACCTGACCCTGGTGGTAGCCGGCCTGCCCAAGCAGGGCAGTCACGTGCGCCAGGCCGCATCGGGGAAATAATGGATCATCAGCAACGAAGAGCCCTCAGTACCACAATGTTCCAAATTGTGTGTTCGAGGCGGCAAAAAAGGCAGTTATCGTAACCGAGGAACGAATCGCGTACGTGTAATTCTCCGCAAACACCGACCTGAGCTGGACGATTGTGCCCTACCTTTGATTTTCCCGCATTTTCGGTTAAGATATCAGCGGCTTGGGGAGGGTGGTATTGCGCGATGTAGATGTAATGATTGTTGGAGCGGGGCCTTCTGGCTGTGCCGCCGCCTACGACCTGGCAGCGGGTGGACTTTCCGTCCTGCTTTTGGACAAGCAGGATTTCCCGCGCAACAAACCCTGTGCGGGCGGCCTTACCATCAAGACCCTGCAGGCATTGCGCTACCCGGTGACCCCCGTCATCCAACGGGTCACCAACAACATGCTGGTGGGCCTCAAGCTCGATAAGGCCCAACTCTTTCAGGCTGGCGGACCCGTGACCGCAATGACCGTAAGGGCTGAGCTGGATGACTACTGTCTGCGCCAATGCACCACCTCCGGTGTTGCCTTTCAGCGTATCGGCCCCATAACATCAATCAAGCGCGAAGCGACAGGCTGGAGCCTGGTCACCGACCAGCAAACCTTTCAGGCCCGCTGGCTGATTGGCGCCGATGGCGCCAATAGTCGCGTGCGGCGGCTGCTCATGCCCAAAAATCATGTAACCTATGCCATGGCCGCAGAAGCCTGCATTCCCGTCGCGGACCCCGGCCTCTTCGAAATGGAGATGGACTTCCACTACGTGCCCAAGGGGTACGCCTGGATTTTTCCCAAGGCAGATCATCTCAATATCGGAATCTACTCGCTTGAATCCGTGCCCAAGATCAAAACCCGGCTGATCGCCTACTGTTCCGAACGCTTGGGAACACAATTGGACCCGAAGCAGATCATCGGGCACCGCATCCCCGTCAACGGCTTTCGCTACCGGCACCAGAAAGACGACGTCATGCTTGTGGGCGACGCCGCCGGACTGGCCGACCCACTTTGTGGTGAAGGCCTGTACAACGCCATTCGAAGCGGCCAGATTGCCGCACGAAACGTGCTTGATCAGGTCGCGGGCAACACAGATTCCTATGCGCATGGTATCGGAGAAATTACGGCTGATCTGGGTAGTTACCATTCCTATACACGCCTGTTCTACCGCTTTCCTCGTTTAGGCTACCGGCTCTTGTGCTTTCCACTGGTGCGGTACTCGCTGATGAAGGGTTTTGCCTTGGGCTGGACCGTTGGGCGTATTCTCTGGCGCTTTCCCCTGCTTCCCTTCTACCGACCCCCACGGACGCCCTTACAGCCCGACAGGACAGCCGATTCTTAGAACGGCTAATGACGCTGATCAAGCACCCGACTCAGCTTGCCCCCTTCGCTGCGAGGCAGCGACTCCGGCGCCAGGACCGTCACCCGTACATTGAGACCAAGCATTTCACGCAGGCCTTGCTTGGCCTGCGAAGCAAGCACTTCATGGTCCGGCCCATTCGCGACCGCTTCTTCAACCTGGACCGCCAGGCTGTCGTGATTGCCCTCGCGGGTAACCACGATTCGATGGTGCGGGGAAAGGGCCGCCATGCCAAGCAACACCGTCTCTATCTGGCTGGGAAAAACATTCACGCCTCGAATAATGAGCATGTCGTCCGTGCGTCCAATAATATGCGACATGCGCGTGGTCGTGCGACCGCATATGCATTTTTCGCGACACAAGGAAGCTCGATCACCCGTGCGATAACGCAATAAGGGGATGGCCTGCTTGGTAAGCGTGGTAAAAACCAACTCGCCGGGTTGCCCGTCGGGCACTGGTTCCCCGGATTCGGGATCAACGGCTTCCACCAGAAAATGGTCCTCGAAAATATGGCTGCCATCCTTGGCCTGCACACACTCGCAGGAAACACCCGGACCCATAATCTCGCTCAAGCCATAGATATTCACCGCGTTCACCGGCAATTTCGCCTCGATGGCCTGGCGCATTTCCTGGGTCCAGGGTTCGGCGCCCAAAACCAGGGTCCTCAAATTTAAGCCGTCCCTGCCTTCCGCCAGCAGACGATCACACAGGGTCAGGGCATAGGAAGGCGTACAAGCAACGATCTGTGACTGGAAATCGCGAATCAGCATGACCTGCCTTGCCGTGTTGCCGCCGGAAATGGGGATCACCGTCAGGCCCATCTTCTCGGCACCGTAATGCATGCCAAGACCACCGGTAAACAGCCCATAGCCATAGGCATTCTGGAAAATCATACCGGGTTTTGCGCCGCATAAAGCCAGGGACCGAGCGCACACCTCAGACCAGACATCCAGATCGGCTCGGGTATAACCCACCACCGTTGGCTTGCCCGTTGTGCCGGAAGAGGCGTGGATGCGGATCACCTCTTCCATGCCAACCGCAAACAACCCAAAAGGATAATGGTCGCGCAGGTCGTGCTTGCGGGTAAAGGGCAGGCGCTGCAAGTCGGCCAACCCCTTCAGGTTGGCAGGATCGATATTCGCCTCGTCCAGCTTGCGCCGGTAGTGGGGAACGCGCGCGTGGAGGCGCTGAATCAGAGCGATGAGACGTTTGTCTTGCAAACGTTCCAATTCGGCTCGTGGGATTGTTTCCACTTCGTTCCAGATCATGACAATTCCTCCCTTTGGGTACACACCCTATTCTAACCAGATCCGGCCAGCCTGTCGAGGTCAACCCCATACTCCTGGAAGTCGGCACGTCTTTTACGGCTCAGTGGAATTGCACGTCTTGTATCCTTTGAATTACCGGTTTTTTGTGATTTAATCGAGACTCTTCCAGCCCCGCTCTCGGGTTTTGCCTTATGCGACCAATCCCAACACCTGGTTCTTCACCTTCGAAGGAGAAACAATGGAAAATGCTCTGACACTTGACAAAGTTAGCAAATCGTTTGGGGATGTGATCGCGGTGGACGCCTTGTCCGCAGCCATACCCCAGGGTTGCATCTACGGTTTTCTGGGGCCAAATGGCGCGGGCAAAACCACCACCATCCGCATGATCATGAGCATCCTTTATCCCGACTCGGGTTGTATCTCCGTCCTCGGCAATACCAACCCGGAGGCGGTCAAGGACCGTTTGGGCTACCTGCCCGAGGAAAAGGGCCTGTACAAGAAAATGAAGGTCATCGACCTGATCACGTATTTTGGGCGCCTCAAGGGGTTGCCTGCCCGCAGCGCCCGCCCGGAAGCCTTGGAACTGCTCAACCGCTGGGGCCTGGGAAACTGGGCAGACAAGAAGTGCGATGCTCTGTCCAAGGGCATGGGCCAAAAAGTACAGATAATCTCCACCCTGCTCCACGACCCGGAACTGGTCATCCTGGACGAGCCCTTCTCCGGCCTCGACCCGGTGAATGTGGATGTGGTCAGAGACGTGGTTTTGCAAATGAAACGGGATGGAAAAACTGTCATCTTCTCCACCCACATCATGTCGCAGGCCGAACAAATGTGCGACTACATCATGCTGGTCAACGGTGGTCAAAAACTGCTGGACGGCAGCTTGGCCGAGGTGAAGCAGTCGGGTGACAAGTCCATCATCATCGACTACGACGGTCCAGGCAACGTCTTCCAAGGGCTGCCTGGCGTGACCTCCGTCAACGATGCGGGCAAGCAGGTGGAACTGTCCCTGGCTGACGACGCTGACCCCCAGGAGATCCTGGCCCGCCTGATAGGCAAGGTGACCATCCGCCGTTTTGATATGAGTGAGCCCTCTCTCCACGAAATCTTTATTCGCACGGTGGGAGGTGCATCATGAACAAGGCCCTTTTGGTTGCAGGCCGCGAGTTCTTTGAAAACGTCAAGACCAAAGGTTTCTGGTTTGGCGTGATGCTGGTGCCCATACTCTACACCTTCATGTTCCTTGGTCCGGCCTGGTTGGAAAAGGCGAAATCGGCCAAACGTTACGCCGTGATCGACCATTCCGGCTGGCTGCTAAGCCACATGGAAACCCAGTTAATGATCAGTGATCTGACGACGGTCTTCGGTGAAATGGCTGCGGCCCACGCAAAGGGGCGAGGGCTTAGCGACTTGCCCGAGCCATTGGCGGAGATGGGCGGCTATTTTTCCGAAATGGACAGCGCCCAACGGAGACGCATGGCCAGGAACCTGGTAACCGGTTCTGGATCGGAACCTTCCGAGGCCAGCCCCCAGGAGGCGCGGTTGCTGGGCCACCGCCAGTCCCTGCTTGACTGGTGGCAAGGACTCTCCGCACGAGACGTGAAAGCATCTTTTGAGACGACCTCCAAGAATCGCTTCATTCGGAGTACCAGCGCTCCGAGCGACCAGGAAACCCTCAACCAGATGGTCATCGATGAAGAACTGTTCGCCTATTTCATCATCGGACCCGATCCGGTCACCGGCAGCCAGGGTTCCAAGTACATATCCCATAACCTGACCGACAATGACCTTCTCAGGTGGTTCTCAGCGAGGGTGACCGAAGTAGTACGAGAGCAGCGCCTGGGACAAGAAAGCATTGATGCGACAGTGGCGGCTTGGATCCAAGCCCCAGTCCACTTTGAGGGTCGTAAGCTGAGCGCCAGCGGCGAGGAAGAGGAAGCCAGCACCCAGGACATGATTCGTCAATGGGCACCAGCGGCCTTTGTTTACCTGCTCTGGATCGCCATTTTCACCATCGCCAACATGCTGTTGACCAGTACCATTGAAGAGAAGTCGAACCGTTTGATCGAGGTCTTGCTGTCCTCCATGTCCCCGATTCAATTGATGGTGGGAAAGATGAGCGGCATCGCGCTCACCGGTTTAACCGTAATCGGTACCTGGATCACCTGTCTACTGCTGGGAACCCTGCTTGTGCCGCGGCTCTTAGATGTCAACATGCCCTTCGACCTGACGGTGATCGTCACAGATCCGATCTATCTCGTCTCCTTCGGTTCCTATTTTATCTTGGGCTACCTGCTCTATGGCGCGATCTTGATCGGAGCCGGTTCCATCTTCAACACGCTCAAAGAAGCACAGGCGCTTATGGGCCCGATCATGATGATCCTGTTCATCCCTCTCATAATGATGGTACCCATCGGCCAGGACCCCAACGGTACCATGGCCAAGGTCTGCTCCTACATCCCGCCCCTAACGCCCTTTGTGATGATGAACCGGGCTGCGGGTCCACCCACCACATCCGAGTATGTCGTCACCACCCTATTGCTGCTAGCCTCCGTGATCGTTTGCCTCTGGGCTGCGGCCAAGATCTTTCGGATTGGGATTCTATTAACCGGCAAGCCGCCCAAGTTCCGTGAAATGTTGCGCTGGCTCAGGGCCCCGGTGGGGCAGGTTCCAGAATCGAAAGAACATGCCTCGCCCTCAACGCGGTCATAATGTTCACATCCAGTAACTATTCATTGAACCCCGTTAGGTGCCAATGTCATCTGGAGGTGAGTTCCGGCTCTTAAAAGGGACGTGGACATGTCGGCGGAAAGGGTTGTATATATAATCCCCATGCTATTCGAGGCCGGCCCTGCCTCCCTTAGGCATCGGTGTATCCGACTGAGGGGTTATGCGGGAAATGAGTCTTTCGATGCGCATTGATGGTGTCGCGAGGGAATGATTTCGAAACAGAGTCTGGCGATTGGCGATCGGATTGAACGATCGAAATCGGGCGAACCAGGTGATGAAAGAGTGCCGGCATGGGTTTACGATCGCATATTTCATATGGTGCTTGACGAGGTCTTCCTAATCCTGCCAATGAAGTCATTAGAGGCGTTCTGCCGCGAAGGCACTCATTAAACTTTTGGTCAGGAGGGGTTGGCATAGTTTGCCTCTCGCCAAGGTCCGCCTGGCTTTGGTGCAAAGCTTAATCTCGGCCGACCCCGAACCTTTTTGAACTCGGACCTACGTACTTTCCACAGTTTAAGGGCGAAGGTGATCTGTGTTAGGGTTGTTTTCCGAGTGTTCGTGATACCTCGCCCGTTGATATCCCATTGATTGCTGGGAGCCCCCGAGGTGGATACGAGACTAGATACCGCAGCATTTATTTCACATTCGGGGAGAAGTATGCATGATCGCCGAGCGAGAAGAATTTATTCTAATGGCCGTTCTGGAGAATTCAGGCTCTAATTGGCGGCCCATAATGCAAACACTGAGAAACTGGGAATATCGCTGTGAAGCCGATTTACTCCACAGCATTCTCGACCGGCTTGAGAAAAAAGGTTACCTGGAGCTGATATCTCGTGGGGACGGTCACGAAGATAAGTTCTGGGATGTGGACGTTGACGGCTTAAACGCCATCGATCAGGCGCGCCGCCAAAGAGCAACCGTACAGGCCTCTGCCGGCTTCGCCATCTGCTGACAAACTTCAAGCAAGATTTCCTGGAGTATACCAGTGAGTTCCACGGGCTGAGGCCGGAGGTTGTCCCACTCTACTTCAGAAGTATATGTCTCTGCGGCCACCTGTTCCTCTTCCTGCTTGTAACCGCTAACCTTTGGTTGTGCTATATTTGGACTGAGCATTTCTTTTTTCAAGGTGGGTGATCAGACATGAAGCTTATCAACCTGGCAGGGATTTTTGCCGTGATGTTGGTTTTTAATCTCTATTTTTTCATGAAATCAATGCGACCTGTCTTAACCGGCAACGAGAGCGCCTATTCCATGCTGGTGGCTGCGATCACCTCCGAAGGGTCTTTTGCCCTCTCCGGCAAAATGTCTCTAGGCGATACTGCCACGCACGATGGGAAGTTCTATTCGAACAAACCCCCTGGTTTCCCCTTTTTAATGACCCCGCCCTTTTACCTTGTCTCAAAACTTTTCAGCTTTGATGTGATGGGGAATTCTGGAATCAGCTCTGCCTTCTTCTTCTTGAAGGTCGGCAACGTACTGATAAGCACCTTGGCAATGATTTTTGTCTTTTTATTGCTCAGGGAGTTGGACCTCTCCCTTGGCAGCGTTTTTTTTGGTGTGGCCGCTGCCGCTTTCGGCACTTTCTTCTCTGTCTACAGTTGCCTGGCTACCAGTATTCCTACCTCCATCATGCTAACGGTTCTCGCTTTGTTCGCTTATGTCAAATTCTTGAAAATGCCTGACCGGCCAGCTTTCTGGGCCCTTTCCGTTCTGGCGGCATCCTATGCCGTGATCGTTGATTATGCCAACGGGTTTTCACTCTTGCCCTTGTTTGTTCTGCTCACCCTTCAAATCAAGAACCACCTGAAACTTGTGGCCTATGCAACGGTAGGCTTGATCCCTCTTGGGTTGATCCTTTTCTACAATTACAAGGCTTTTGGCAACCCCTTTACCCTCTCCTATTCCCACTATGTTCCGCCATCCTATGTCCCCTGGGAAGATGTCAGTCATTCAATGGCCGTGGCCAACATCCCCAGAGGATTCTATGGGCTGATGATCAGCCCCAGTCGCGGCATGCTGCTGCTCAGCCCAGTGACAATTCTGGGCATCCTTGCAGCCCTTACCATTTTCAAACAGAAACAATACCATCGTTATGCAATCGTCGCTGTTGCCCTCAGCGGCATTGTCATCGTTTCTGCCTACAGTCTCTGGCATGGGGGTCACTGTCTTGGCTACAGACACGCGCTCATCGGCGCAGTGCTGCTCGCAAGCTTATCTTCCGTCTTTGTGCATTCCGCCAAAGGCTGGCAAAGATGGCTTGCGATCGCAGTTCTTGTTTACTCCTGTTTCATAACACTGATGGCCTTTCATATCCAACTGGAACCCGAATTACTCGGGTTGTCGTGGAAGGCTGAACCTGATGATGTTCAGGCCAATTTCTTTTCGGAACTCCTTCTGCCATTCCTCAACCGCTAGGTGGTGTAGGAATCAGGTGGGACGGAATTGGGGATAGTGGGGTGTCCACATGAATTTATCTACCTCGGTTGGGATGTCTGCATCGGCAATCGCACGGCCTAAACCGGCATCGCGACAGAAGCCAACCACGCCGATAGCAATCTCGCGGGCCGCAAGGCGCAAATCTCCGACCGGTGGATAGAGGCTTCCCCGTTCAAGATCACTCGGCGATACCTGCTCGGCCAGAACCTTGCAAGCAATATCAAAGACACCATCGGTGACCTTGGTTGCCTCTGCGACCAGCAGTCCAAGCCCGACTCCTGGGAAAATGAAGGCGTTATTGCCCTGGCCGATGTGGAAGGTCTTGGAACCGATGGTCACCGGGTCGAATGGGCTTCCAGTGGCAACGAGTGCACGACCCTCTGTCCAAGCGAGCAGGTCGGCGGGAGTTGCCTCGCACTTACTGGTGGGATTGGAAAAGGGCATGATCACAGGCCGTTCCACATGCAGGGCCATTTCCCGAACCATCTCCTTGTGGAAATAATCCGGCTGGCCGGTGGTGCCGATCATCACTGTAGGTTTCATGAGGGAAACGACCGTTTCGAGGGAAGCACCAGACTCAATGCCAACCTGGGCCAGAAGGTGGTCTGGCCAGGCGAATTCGCGCTTGTGCTGCTCGGAAATGTTGCGACTCTCGGTGAGCAAACCGCGACTGTCAAATACGGCAATGGCACGTTTCAGTGCACTGCCCTCGAGCCCGGCCTGGGACATGGAGGAACGCAACTGTCGTGCGATTCCGATACCGGCCGCTCCGCCACCTGCAATCACAATGCGCTGATCCTGCAAGGGGATGCCGCTGATCCGTGAAGCGCTCATCACCCCTGCCACGGCTACTGCGGCCGTGCCTTCAATGTCGTCATTGAAGCTGAGAATGTTGTGGCGGTGCCGATCCAGCAGCCGAAACGCATTCACTTTCTTGAAATCTTCCCATTGTAACAGGACCTTGGGAAAGACGGTCTTAACCGCTTCGACCATTTCATCCACCAGGGACAGGTATTCCTCGCCGCGTAAGCGAGGCATACGATAGCCCAGGTAGAGCGGGTCTGCCAGCAGTTGCTCGTTGTCGGTACCCACATCCAGACTGATGGGCAGGGTAAGACTGGGGTGAATTCCCGCAGCGGTGGTGTACAACGCCAGCTTGCCGATGGGAATCCCCATGCCACCGGCGCCTTGATCGCCAAGACCCAGGATTCGTTCGTTGTCTGTGACCACGATCAAGCGTACACCCTCAAAAGGCGCATTGGCCAGGACTTCCTTGATCCGACCCCTGTGATTGGGGGTAATCCACAGTCCGCGACTCCGTCGGAAGATATGGCTGTATTCCTGACAGGCCAGGCCCACAGTGGGCGTGTAAATTACAGGCAAAAACTCTTCCAGATAGTTTGTCATGACCCGATAGAACAAATGTTCGTTGCGGTCTTGAAGCGCTGAAAGCGCGATGTAGTGTTGGAGAGGGTCGTCGGTTCTTTTTATGTTGGCATAAACCCGACGGACTTGTTCGTCTATGGTGCTGACTTCACAGGGTAAGACGCCTTCAAGGCCAAAGGCAATTCGTTCTTCGAAGGTGAAGCCGGAGCCCTTGTTGAACAACGGTTGGTGCAACAACTCTTCGCCCCGTAAGGGAACATCTAAGTGTTCCTCACCATCTTGATTACGGTGTAGCAGGTACTGTTTCATGGCATATCCTCCGCGAATAATGTGAGAGGCCATAATGGACATTATTATACCACTTTCAGAACGTGGCACGATCGTTAAAAGGCATGTATTTTCAGGTTAATTACCGCCCTTGACAAGCGGCCTTGCATTGGCCCGTCGAGGAGCCCGCCGCCCTCTTCTTGCCATGTAGAAAAGGGTTCCAAGAGTAATGCCATCTTCGCTCATTTCGAAGCGGTCCCAAGTGGCTTGCAGGTACTCCTCGTTGTACTTGGTCGAGCGCCGAGACCAGGTGTCCCAGAGGGCCAGGCCCCAGGTTGCGCCCTCGGACTCGTTGTGCAGGGCCATGCCGACCCTCAACCAGTCGCCGTAGTCTTCAACCGCATTGGGCGGCAGGTCATCCAGCAGCTTTTCAATTTCAGTTTGCCCATTCGTCCCGCTACTGCCTGCCTTGTTGGGGTCAACCATCTGAGCTGCAGCGGCTTGTTTCCGTGTGCGCAGGTTACCCTCGTAGAGAGACACCACCTCGTCGAAAAGTTCGCACAGTCCTTTGTTGGGCCTGACTTTCGGCCCTCGAATCGGCGAGGGGGGACGACTGGCCCGGGAAAGGCGCTTGATTTCGGGGATGGTCAGGTTGGTGAGCTGGGCAAAGGTAAGCGGCATCTTGCGGCAACCATTTTCCCGTAGCTTGCCCTCCACCCGCCAGAGTCGACCACGGCCACCAGAATAAACCACGTGATCCATGATCTCGTCCAAGCCCAAAGCAAAGCCGAAGTCACGATAAATTCGCGGCAGGTCCCTATGACTGTAGCCGGTGGGCGAAAACAAGGCTTCGGGCAGGAGCAGGTGGAAACCCTTGGCGCCTGAGAACCAGAGTTGAATGTCTTGCTCCTGTAACCCAAATTCGTCGATTAAGTCCCGCAGCAAAGTGACCAAGTGTAGCTTGAGACCAGGCAGGTCTTCTGGGGCGTCGAAATCGGCGTAGAAAGGGCCGCTGAAGGGCATATTTAAGCGGGCCTTTGGCTTATTGGCCTTGACCCAGGCTTCATAATCGGCGACCGTGCAACAGATCTCTAAAACGCTGATCAGGTCGCAGTCGTCCTCGAAGGCTTCCCAACGGCTTGCATAGGGTTTCCATTTTCCAAATTGGGTTTTCCCATCAAAGTCATAAAGTTTCTGTCCAAACCACATGATGGCTCCAGCGGGGCGCTTAATCTCTGGGCAAGGTGACGATGAACTCGGTAAATGAGTCCTCTTCAGACTCGATTCGGATCTCACCGTTGTGCTCCAAGACTATGATATCGTAACAAATGGAAAGACCCAGTCCAATGTTTCCCTCGCCCGTCGGTTTGGTTGTAAAGAAGGGATCAAAGATGCGTTCTTGGGCCAATTCGGGAATCCCGGTTCCATTGTCGCGCACACGCACTTCCACATGCTCGCCAAGATCACGGGTTGTCAGGGTGAGCTGAGGTTCGTAATCGTCTTCCGCCACTTCCTTGCGGGCCATAAGGGCTTCCAGGGCATTGTTGCACAGGTTGATCCACACACGCCCCAGGTCTTGGGGGACCGAGGAGATGGTGCCAACCGTGTCATCAACGCACACCGTCAGGGCAATATTGGCTTGTTCCGCCCGCTTGCCCAGGTAGGTCAGGTT
>Ga0316189_10004816_pt1 | contig 12940 bp, 12 predicted proteins | sample LowCovwburrow_MG_FD_204930 | JGI IMG/M metagenome (GOLD analysis project Ga0316189, IMG submission 204930) | Coastal sediment microbial communities from Maine, United States - Lowes Cove worm burrow | ecosystem: Environmental > Aquatic > Marine > Coastal > Sediment | place: USA: Maine... | reverse complement strand
TGATTTTAAGATTGATTTTAGGATTGACTTTAAGCATGAATTTTTTGAATTTAATGAGTGAAAGCTAAATAGATATGACTTCTGCAAAGCGCTGGTTACTTCCCGATGGTGTCGAGGAAATACTCCCCCTAGAGGCGAGCAAGTTAGAAAGCTTGCGCCGTCAGATACTGGATATCTATGAATCCTGGGGCTATCAGTTAGTCATCACTCCTCTCATCGAGTATCTGGATTCGCTGCTTGTCGGCTCGTCCCATGATTTGGATCTGCATACCTTCAAGATTACCGACCAGCTTAGCGGTCGGATGATGGGCATCCGTGCTGATATTACTCCGCAGGCTGCGCGAATCGACGCACATTGCATGAACAGAGAGGGCCCGGTGCGTCTGTGTTACGCAGACAATGTATTACATACGAAGCCGCGTGGTCTGCTTGCCTCGCGAGTACCCATTCGCGTCGGCGCCGAGATGTACGGCCACGCCGGTGTGGACTGTGACATTGAACTAATTTGCCTCATGTATGCCACTCTACATGCAGCTTCAATAGAAAAATTATCTGTCGTGCTGGGGCACGTCGGTATCTTTCGTGCGCTCGTCAAGGAGGCAGCGATAGATGCAGACACCCAAGCGACTCTGTTCGACGCAGTGCAGCGCAAAGCATATGATGAGATTGATGCCGTTTTGGATGCTGCAGTTAAAGATTCGACGCTGCATTCCATGCTTCGACAGCTCACGCGACTGAGTGGCGACGAGGCAATTCTGCAAGAAGCCATTACAGTTTTCGAAGATGCGCCTGACTCTGTAAAGAAAGAGCTGCTAGAGCTAGTGTTGATCGTTGAGGGAGTTAAACAGCGTCATCCTGAGATGACACTCTGCTTTGACCTGTGTGAATTGCGTGGCTACGAATACCATACGGGTATTGTGTTTGCAGCCTACACGCCCGACTACGGCAGAGCCGTAGCGAAAGGCGGCCGCTACGACCACATTGGCGAAGTCTTCGGTCGCTCGCGCCCGGCGTCAGGCTTTGACAGCGATCTAAAGACAATCGCTAGACTGAGCAGCAAAACATTTACTCAGAAGAAAGCGATAATCGCTCCAATTGGAAGCGACGCTGACTTACTGGGTGCAATAGTCGATCTGCGCGCCAGTGGCGAGATTGTAATTTCCAACCTGCTCGAGAGTGAGCTTGCGGAGCAGGAGTTGGAAGATCTCAATTGCGATCGACAGCTACGGCTGGTTGATGGCAAATGGGTAGTTGAAAACATAACGTAGTTGAGAACATAACACAGTGTTTGCATTGAATAAGAGATTGAGTAGAGGACGATGGCAAAATCAGTAGTAGTACTTGGTACCCAGTGGGGCGATGAGGGCAAAGGGAAGATTGTTGATCTTCTAACCGATCAGGCCAAGGTAGCCGTCCGTTTTCAGGGCGGTCATAACGCAGGACATACGTTGGTAATCAACGGCGAGAAAACCGTGTTGCATCTGCTGCCGTCGGGAATTCTGCGTGGCAATGTCGATTGTGTGATTGGCAATGGTGTCGTGCTGAGCCTGGAAGCTTTGCTGAACGAGATCGAAGGCCTCGAAGGCACTGGCATAAAAGTACGCGACCGACTCAAGATAAGCGGTGCCTGTCCTTTAATCCTGCCGTCCCATATTGCATTAGATCAGGCGAGAGAACTCAAAAAGGGTAATGCAAAGATAGGCACAACAGGGCGAGGAATAGGGCCAGCTTACGAAGATAAAGTCGCACGACGCGGTATTCGTCTGGCAGGTATTCTCAATGCAGATCACTTTGCAGAGAAGCTCGCTGAACTCATGGAATACCACAATTTCATGCTGAGCAATTATTACAAAGCTGAGACTGTGGACTATCAGAAAACTCTCGATCAATATTGGAAGTTGGCAGAACAGATTCGGCCAATGGTGGCGGATACGATTGATATCCTGCACAGCCATCGCAAGGCTGGTGACAATATTCTATTTGAAGGTGCTCAAGGCTCGTTGCTGGATATCGACCACGGGACCTATCCCTTCGTAACTTCTTCTAATACCACAGCAGGTGGCGCAGCTACGGGTAGTGGCTATGGCCCGCTCTACCTGGACTATGTTCTTGGTATTACTAAGGCTTACACTACGCGCGTCGGTTCAGGACCATTTCCTACCGAATTGTTTGATGATACCGGCAAGCACTTGGCTACAGTCGGGCACGAGAAGGGTGCGACTACCGGACGTGATAGGCGCTGCGGGTGGTTCGATGCCTGTGCCGTTAAGTTGGCGATGCGCATCAATAGCGTCTCTGGTATCTGCCTGACCAAGTTAGATGTATTGGATGGTCTGGAAACAATCAAGGTCTGCACAGGCTACGCTGGTATAGGTGACAACACTTCCAGCCTGATGGATATTGAGAGCTACAAGAATCTCGAGCCTGTATACGAAGAGCTGCCGGGCTGGAAAGAATCGACAGTCGGCGCGAAGAGTCTGGATGATTTGCCACAGAATGCTAGAGACTATATTCAGTATCTAGAGAAGACAGTTGAAGTGCCAGTTGACATTATATCAACGGGGCCCGATCGTGAAGAAACGATAATACTTCGTCATCCCTTCGATAGTTGATATAGATTAAATGCTTGAGCTCTCAGCTTGGCGTTAATTTAGTGGCCACAGGCAAGCGGCACCGATAGCGCCGCTTGCATCGCCGAATCTCGGCGCTGAGAGCACGGTCAGCATATTCTCAGTGAATACATGCTCCTCCATGAGTCTTGGAACCTGCGTATATAGCTGCGAAATATTCGATAAACCACCTCCTAACACAATCATATCTGGATCCAAGAGGTTCACCACCGTTGCCAGACAGCGCGCCAGCTGTTTGCAGTAGGTCTGAATAGTCTCGTTGGCCTCATCATCTCCCGAAGTAGCCAAACGGGCTATTTCCGTAGCCTCCAGCTCGGTCCCACTTCTCTCGAGGTGGCTCTGTTTCAGGCCTCGCCCAGACAGGACGGTCTCATTACAGTTCTTCCTGCCACAGTAACATTGGCGATCCTGGGTGATTAGTTCACGCACGGAACTCGGAACGCAATTGTGCCCCCATTCACCTGCGATTCGGTTCGGGCCTGTGTGCAGCTGCTTGTCTATGGTAATGCCGCCGCCGGTACCTGTGCCGAGAATCACCCCAAATACCGTTCTGGCGGACAGCGCTGCGCCGTAGCAGGCCTCTGAAAGGACAAAACAATTCGCATCGTTCTCGATGCGAGTTGTATAGCCTAGACGTCTCTCAATATCGACCTTCAATGGTTCGCCGTTCAAACAGATTGAATTGCAGTTCTTCATTAACTCGAAATCGTGCTTGTTTGCAGGAGACAAAGCGCCAGGAGTCCCAATACCAACCGAACATTTCTTGGTTGGGGACAACTGCTGCAACTGGTCGATCACTTCACATAAAGCGTCAACAGTCTCGAGGTACTTTTGCGCAGGCGTATCTACACGAATCTTATCGGCCACCTCACCTGTAGGTGAGAGTAATATGCCTTCGATCTTCGTACCCCCTAAGTCGATTCCAATTCTCATTAACTTCCTCAATTCAATTCTTCTAGCTGTTGTGTCACTGCCACTTTAGCAGTTTTTAATTTCGCCTTGCATAGTACTACAAACCCTCTAGAATCGGCGGTCCGTTTAAGTTTTGTCTCGGCGTAAAACTCGAGGCAATCTGACCAAGCGCAGTAACAAAAACTGACTAGGACTAGATAGAAAAGTTCGATGACGCGAGCCAGATACCAACAAGTGTCACTTCAAGACACGCCTTACTACCATTGTATCTCACGCTGTGTTCGCCGCGCCTATCTTTGTGGTGACGACCCCGTCACTGGCAAGAATTTCGATCACCGCAAGCAGTGGTTGGTGTCTCGAATTAAGATGCTGGCCGCGCAGTTCTCTATAGACATCTGTGCCTACGCGATCATGAGCAATCATTATCATCTGGTCTTGTTCGTGAACGAACAACAGGCTAAAGATTGGGATGACGCCGAGGTGGTCAAGCGTTGGACCGTACTCTTTCCGCGCAATGCCGCTCTAGTTGCCACCCTGCAGAAAAACAAATCGAACAGGGCGGCGCAGAAACGCCTACAGCAACAGGTTAGCCAGTGGCGCGAGCGTCTACTGGATATTAGCTGGTTTATGCGTTGCGTAAACGAAACTGTAGCGCGGCAGGCAAATCGTGAAGACGAATGCAGCGGCCGTTTCTGGGAGGGGCGTTTCAAGAGTCAGGCCCTGCTCGATGAGAAAGCGCTCGTAACTTGCATGGCTTACGTAGATCTAAATCCGGTCCGTGCTGGCATAACGGACTCGCTCGAAAACAGCGACTTCACGTCGATTCAAGAGCGGCTGATCCATCATGCCAAGAAGGTAAAGAATCGAAGTTACCGTCAACATCGACTACTTACCAGGCGCACTGCCAAGCACCTAGTAGGCCGACAGTCCGGGGGCAAGCAGGCGAAATTGCGCCTAATGTCAGAGATAAAGGGAGGCGCTGAAAAGACCCTGCCTATTACTCCGCAAAGCTATTTCGACCTTCTAGAGACCACCTGTAAAGCCCTTCACCCGGAAGAGTATTCTGCCCATAGAATTACCGATACCCTGGATGAGAAGAACAGACTGCTAAATGACTTAGGAGTAAGTGCAGAATCATGGCTTAAGAGTGTCACAACATTTCATCGCCACTATTCAGTGGCGGCGGGGTCCGAATCGGCACTGGTTCATTTTCACGAAAGTAGGATCAAATCCGGAGTCAGTTTGAAGCACCCACACAAATGGATTCGGGGAGTGCATGCCTCCCGATTGTTATACGGTAGCCCCTAGAGCTGCTAAACCCCCTTCATCCCCCACTTCATGAAGACATAGCAATTCATCCTCGATGCCCCTCATTGAGGGTTAAACACCTTTAGCTCCTCCTAATGCCTTTTATTGACCCGACATGTCAGAAATTTAGCTAGACGACTGCTCGAAAATTCATCACTCGAACATGTCTCATGATCGAGAGCGTATTTAGTACTAACAAAAATAAAACTGGATGTCCTTTAAATTAAAATTGGATGTCCTTTGTTAGTGAATTCACAATTAGTGTGTATTGACGCTAAGTATAAGAAATTACTAAAGTTATTGGGCTGCGAATACAGTGACACAGTGTATAGGGGGCAGTTATAACATTTACTTTTGAGCCTCAAAAGGACGTCGGTAAGCGCTTGAAAGCACTAGATATTGTTTGACTTCGGCCGACTTACACTATATGTTGCGCTTCATAGAAGTGGCTAAATTATTGATATTTCAGAGTAAGAAGCCTGTTTAGAGTTGGCGGTTTGATCGTTATGATCTCGATTCTTCTCCCAAAATTTACTGAGCTTAGCTAGATTAAGTAGTAAAACAAGAAAAGAGCCGACATTCGGCCTACTTAGAAATCGCACATTAGCTGGAGTTATAGCGAATGAATAAATCTGCTGAAGCAGCAATAGAAAAACCGATAAAGGATGCAATAGCAGAAGCTATCGAAGAAGCGAAAGCGGATAGCGACTTGAATTTTCTAAAAAAACAGAAAGAAGACGAGATTCGCATGAAACTCGACCAATTTGCCAAGGAACTCTCCCAGGTGAAGAAGCAGCGAGACCAGCACTAGTTCCTCTTCCCGTTCTCAGCCGTCCTTCTTTTCCTAGGGCGTCTTTAGAACCAATCCCTTTCCCCTTTAGCAACTCGTTTCAAGCCTAATTGTAGACGGCGCGTCATATTGACGCGGATAGCATTCTATCAATGAATTTGAGCCTCCAAAGCGTTACACTGCGCCTATGAAATTAATTGAGCGACTCGCGTAAATTTAGCAATTGCGAGTCACTGGTCGGTGAATTCTCAAGAAGGAAGTTAGACATGCTGGGCAGCGGGAAATTAAAATCATTGCTAGTGCCACTTATATTGGTTGCTTCTCTAGCTGGCTGTGCCGGCAGCGGCAGCTACACCCCTTTTCTGAGAGCAGAGCCAGCTGCAGACTCAGTACTAAATCGTGCGCCGCGCAATCTGCGTCTCTTCTATGACGCATTACCCGATGTGCCAAGTAGCAGCATTACACTTACCGGCCCAAATGGAAATTACGATTTGCGAGGCTTTCACACGATGGGTTCCGATGACCTCATGATCGAGATTACTAATCCATCGATTCCAGACGGAGATTATGTGGTTAATTGGTCGGCAGTGGTTGGAGAAGACCCCGCCGTGTATGAAGGCAGCTATCGATTTTCTGTGGTGACCGATCGCTAACGATAATTAATCGCAGTTGGCCTTTCGGCTTAGGCTGATAGGTGCTGGATGAGAAGCCCATAGGGCGCTAGACACCTTGAGGTAGATCAAATCTGCCCAGAGATGTCTGGGTATAATCTGCCACGACTAAGCACACTGCTTAGTTTAGTTCAGACTCGTTTTACAGCAATGAATCGGTAAACTGAGAGCACCGTACAAGATTCTAATTATAGATTGAAAAGGGAGTGGTCTAAACTTCGTAAAGAAGTTTTTCGGGCAAGCGGTCTATGAGTACAAACATTTATTCTTTCCTGCTGTTTAAGTCTCTATATCAACCCCTAGAGGCATTCAAACGGCTCAGCCAGAACGATCCATCGCCAATAGGTGTGATGTTTCGCTATTCGATTTGGTTGCTAGTTCTGCCTCCACTCTTCTCTCTTATCGGTGCCTCAAATTTCGGTTGGCGACTCGGTGCATCGGAACCCCTTAGGCTTCCGATGGATGCTCTCATCCTTGTCAGCTCGGGCTACTTCGTGGTGCTGGTCTTTGGCCTCTTTAGTACAGCGTTGATCAGTCGTTGGATGGGCGCGACCTACGGTGCCAGCAATTCTCTGGGGCGTCATGTCGCACTAATCACGATTGTCGGTGAGCCACTTGCGGTGGGCAGCCTCGCGCATCTCTACCCAGATGTCTTCATCAATATATTGATAATAATTCCTACCATGATCTGGAGCATGTATCTGCTCTATAAGGGAATCCCCATCGCATTAGGGATTACCTCAGAGAAGGGAGTGTTGATGGCGTCTTCATTGGTAGGGTGGCTGCTAGTTGCAGCGGTAAGTCTCTTGGGCATGAGCATGATGCTCTGGACTGTGGGAGTTGGGCCGTTACTTGGCGTGTAGGCCAGCCTAGACAGTAGCAACAGCTAGCATTCACAGAAACTAGTTACAGAAACAATAGCGACGTAAGACGAAAAATTGGAATCAATTGAATGAGTAACGAAAACAGCAATCTGTACCACGATAAGATCGTACTTCACCTGGTTCAGTTTGCAGTGATTTGGGCAATATTGGCGATGATAGCGGGTGTCTATATATCTGCAGAACTCGTGTGGCCCACCATCGACTTCGGTCAATTCTGGCTCTCCTTCGGCCGCCTGCGACCACTACATACAAACGGAATTATCTTCGGCTTCGGTGTTTCCGCGCTGATGGCCACGGGCTTCTATAGTGTGCAACGAACCTCGCATGTGCAGCTCTTCATGCCTAGGCTCGCCTGGTTCTGTTGCTATGCCTGGCAGCTGGTAGTCCTGCTTGGTGGGTTGTCTTTGCTCGCTGGCTGGAACACATCGAAAGAGTACGCGGAACTCGAGTGGCCTTTCGATATCGCAATCGCCATTGTCTGGGTTTGTTTCGGTGTTGTCTTCTTCGGCACTATCGCCACTCGAAAGATTCGTCCCATCTATATCTCCAACTGGTTCTATGGGGCACTAATCATCGTGATAGCGATGTTGCACATTGTTAACAGTCTTGCGATTCCAGTAACCATCGGCAAATCTTATTCGCTGTATGCAGGCGCGCAGGATGCCGTCGTACAGTGGTGGTATGGACATAATGCGGTTGGCTTCCTACTAACCGGTGGATTCCTCGGCATGATGTATTACTTCCTGCCTAAGCATGCAGGTCGCCCAATCTGGAGCTACCGACTCTCTGTAGTCGCATTCTGGGCATTCACCTATAGTTACATCTGGGCGGGCCCTCACCATCTTCATTACAGTGCGATTCCTGAATGGGTGCTATCACTGGCCGTGGTCATGAGTGTGATCCTGTTGGCTCCGTCTTGGGCTACGATGATCAACGGCATCATGACGGTAAGCTCCGCATCAGAAAAACTGAAGACCGATCCTGCGCTAAAATTTATTGTTCTATCGTTGGCTTTCTATGGTCTTGCCACATTCGAAGGTCCGATGATGGCATTCCCCAGTGTGAATGTCGTGAGTCATTTTACCGATTGGACCATCGGTCACGTGCATTCGGGCGCTCTCGGATGGAATGCGATGATCACCTATGGCACGTTCTACTACATGGTACCGCGCCTCGTTGGCAGCGAACTGTACAGTGTACGACTAGCGAATATGCACTTCTGGATGGCACTTGCAGGCACCATGCTCTATATCATGGCGATGTGGGGAGCGGGCGTTTCACAAGGTCTGTTGTGGCTGAGTGTGGATGAGATAGGCGAGCTGAGCTTTAGCTTCAAAGACATCATGTCTAGTATGGCGCCTTTCTATGTACTGCGCTTAATCGCTGGATTGATTTTCCTCATAGGCACTATGTTAATGGCCTATAACCTTTACAAGACAATAGCTGGAAGATCCACGGTCAAGGTGCAGATCCCGGCAGTAGATCCTGCTTTTGGAGTAAGCTCATGAGCGCACTCTCGCTACATAAGAAGATTGAAGAAAACACCGGCCTGCTGATTTTTGGCATTCTTCTGGTCTCCTCTATCGGTGGATTGGTGCAAATTCTTCCGATGCTAGCAAATGACGCGATGGAGCCGGCAACTGCAAACACCCGCGTCTATAGTGCAGTCGAGCTGACAGGTCGGGACATCTATATTCGCGAAGGCTGCAGTGTCTGTCATTCGCAGCAGATTCGACCGCTCATCGCTGAGGTGGAGCGCTACGGTCCTTATTCAAGAGCTGGCGAATTTGTCTATGATCGACCTTTTCTCTGGGGCTCAAAACGAACGGGGCCAGATCTGCATCGGGTCGGCGGCAAATTCTCCGACGACTGGCACCGCGTTCATCTAATCGATCCCAGAGCGGTAGTTGAAACCAGTATCATGCCAGGCTATCCATGGCTCGCAAAGCGCGATGCGATTCAAGCCGGCAAGGCGAGTAACAAAATGCGAGCACTTAGCATGCTGGGGCACCCCTACACAGATGAAGAGATCGCCAGTGCCGATGCGGAACTGGAGGGTCTGAAGGAGATCGATGCCTTGATCGCCTATCTGCAGATGCTTGGAACCGGTTTGAGTGAGGATATATCGATATGACAGTATTTATTTTTCTCGGCGACATGGTGGTCATGGGATTCATGGTTGGCCTAGCCATCTGGCTTACGAGTAGGGGCAATGACGAACAGTTCGCGGCTGCTGCGCGTATTCCTTTAGAGGATGAAGATTAACATGGCTGATTTGCCAACAGGATTTTGGAGTGGTTGGGTTATCGTTCTAACCTGTGTCTCCTTCGCGACGCTAATCTGGGTAGTTTTCAGCGTCTATTTTTCGGCCGGTGCGAATGACATCCCCGAAACGGAAGCGGTATGGGATAACGACCTCAAAGAAGGGTCAACTGCGCCTCCATTGTGGTGGTTCTGGATGCTTCTCGCAGCACTGGTTTTCTCGTTAGTCTATCTCATGCTGTATCCAGGGCTGGGTTCTTATAAAGGATTGCTGAACTGGTCGCACGGCAAACGCATCGTCGAGAGTTATGAAACTTACGACAATAGTTTTCAGGATATCCGCACAGACATCGCCTCGACGAATCTGGCCGAAATTCAGAATGACCTCGATCTCATGGGGGCTGCTGAGCGCATCTTTAAGCGCGAGTGTTCTACCTGTCATGGGCCTGATGCCAGAGGCCAGGCATCGATGTTTCCAAACCTAGTGGATGTCGATTGGCAATGGGGTTCCAGTGTCGAACAGATAGAGCAGACGATTCGTGGCGGCAGGGTTGCAAACATGCTGGCCTGGCAGTCGATACTTGGCGATGAGGGTGTCGATCAGGTGGCCGATTATGTGGCGAAGTTGAGCGACGGCGACGTCGCCAATCACCCAGGGCAGGCGGCGTATCAGCAAAACTGTGTGGCTTGCCATGGCATAGACGGCACCGGCAATACACTGCTCGGCGCAACGAATCTTGCGGACAATACCTGGCTCTACGGTGGAGATCTTGAAACTATCAAGGTATCTATTGCTGCTGGCAGAGCTGGCGTCATGCCTGCATTTGGCGAACGCCTCGATGATGCACAGATCAAGCTACTAGTGGCTATGCTAGCGCGCTAGTTCCCAAGGGCCTTCGTCCTGCTATCCCCGCCGAGATGCGCTATGATTCCTGCATCTATCTGCGGAAAGTGCACGAGGCCCCACGATTCGAAATCAACTATTCATCGCGACTGGACTGAGCGTTGTTCTGGCACTTGTTGTGATGGCAATGTACTGGAACGGCTTAAGTGGCGCCTTCCTTCTCGACGACACGCCGAACCTCAATGTCATCAATCAGCTACCCGCGAACCCAAGTCTCAGTGACATTTTCAACCTAGCGTCAACAGGCTTCGCAGGCCTTCTTGGTAGATCTGTTTCGATATTTAGTTTTCTGCTTCAGCACGAGTCCTGGCCAGAGCCGCGTAACTTCAAATTTGTAAACCTTCTCATACACCTCGTCAACGGTTGCTTGCTAGCTCTCTGTTGTGCGTTGATTGGAAAAATGTGGCGTTCACAAGCGATCCCTGTACTGGCGATAGCAGCAATCAGCTTTATCTGGCTTGCACACCCCATACAGGTGTCAGCCGTGTTATATGTCGTGCAGAGGATGACCCTACTTTCCGCGACGTTTAGTCTACTCTCTTTCCTATTTTATCTGTTAGGCAGGCTATTCTTAGTAGAAAGAAAAAATACACAGGGCATTGTTCTGATGTTAATAGGGTTGATTCCTTTCGCGCTTCTCGCCGTATTGAGCAAAGAGAATGGTGCGTTGGTGTATCTCTTCGTGCTCGTTTTTGAGTACACATTATTTGCAACTAGCGAGAAGCCGAAGTTGCTGCTGAGGTTTCGCCAGAGCTTGCTCGCAGCGACAGTACTGATCGGTGTAGTGGGTTTGATCTTCATCATGCCCAGCACGCTGGAAGGCTACAGCATAAAAACATTTAGTTTTACTGAGCGAGTATTAACACAATTTTCGGTGCTGACGGCTTATCTGGCAAGCATTGCTCTGTTGTTGCCTAACTCTTACGGAGTGTTTCAAGACGATTTCGCGAATGCGCAAGGCCTCTCGCTCATCTTGAGTATGTTGTTCATCTTGGCCCTAATCGTCCTGGCCTTGCGAAGGCGCGAAAAATGGCCTCTATTTTCCTTTGCTGTCTTATGGTTTTTTGCCGGCCACGCATTGGAATCGACTATTCTCCCATTAGAATATTATTTCGAGCATAGAAATTATCTACCCTTGTTCGGTCCGGTTTTCGCGTTAATTGTTTTCATGAATGATGTGCTACCGAAACTAGATAGTCATAGGAGAAATGCCAGCATTGCAGTCGCTTTCATAGCAGTAGCCTTCATGTCGATCACTACACTGCGACAGACGGTGCTGTGGGGCAACGCCCTTGATCAGGCCTCTGCTGCGGTTGAGCAACATCCGACCTCTGTAAGAGCGCAATCAAATCTAGTAGAGAAGCTTAGTGCCGCCGGACAGTACCAGGCCGCGTTCGACTATCACATGGCTGTGATAGATGATGAACAGTTACGCATTCCGCCGTACATCCGCTGGTTGGAATTCTCCTGTATTCTACCCAGCGTGGAGCCACCTGAAGATGATGTTTTGCGCAGGCAGGCGAGTCAAGCGCCTCATGACTACGGCGCCATTTTCTCATTGAATAATCTGGTCTTCGGCATAGTGGAGGGTAGATGTCCCCGTGCGCCGATGGCGAAGCTGCGCTTGCTAGTAGACGAGCTTGCAGCGAACGCAAATTTCTCTGTCAGTCAGGCTGATTTGTTCTTCTATCAGGCTCTACTGCGTGCATCGGCTGAAGACTTTGTCGGCGCTGCGACGCTGGCTGCTGAATCTTTCGGCCAACGCCCCGATGTACGAGTTGCGCTCTATCAGATCAATTGGCTTCTTCGTTCGAATCAAGTGGCTTTGGCCACGTCCCTGCTTCAATCAATTGAGAGGGACTATAGTAGCGAAATTGCAGCGAGCATGGATCTCAGTAACAGAATGCAATTTCTGCAGAATAGAGTGCAGGCACTAGACAACTAGTCAGTATCTCTGGCAATTCTGCGATAGAGGCTCACCCTCAATTCGCAGCTGCCATTTCTACCGCCGGTTTTAGCTCATAGGAGCAAGCAAACCCGGGTCCTGCAAAAGAGTTAAAGTTACCTGTGTTTTCAACTTGTATTGGATCGATAATCGGAACACTTCCGCGTACTTTTCTATCCATGAGAATTTTTGTGTGCACCTACACACCCCATTTCTGTAGTACTTACGACCACTTGATCGTTTCGCTTAACTACCTTTGGTGAAAGTTGTGAGTTAGTTGAAATTGACATATTGGGCACTCTTCGTCGGTATCTCAAGATTCAATTAAGGATCACTTGCTAACTTAGCTTCCATCCTCAAATAACTTAGTGAAAGCGATGTCCTTAGTAGTTCCCAAAACCTAGTTGAAGCGAGCAATGCCACGGCCTCTAGAGAGCTAATGCCTGAGATAGCTAGCATGTCCTAATTCTTCGATCAGTGGCTTACTCCAACTCCCAAGTTTGAATCGCTGTCCCAGCGATCTCAGAATAGGAGTGAGGTCGAGCAGTATATTGGGCGTAATTTTGAGTCTAGCTACGCTGCCAAGTTAAGTCATTATCTGCCACTATTTCTTACCTTGCGCTGAGCTCAGAAT
>Ga0316189_10004815_pt1 | contig 12941 bp, 16 predicted proteins | sample LowCovwburrow_MG_FD_204930 | JGI IMG/M metagenome (GOLD analysis project Ga0316189, IMG submission 204930) | Coastal sediment microbial communities from Maine, United States - Lowes Cove worm burrow | ecosystem: Environmental > Aquatic > Marine > Coastal > Sediment | place: USA: Maine... | reverse complement strand
CCACGGCGCAGGCACCGGCCGCTGGTCTGGGCGCCTAGCACAGCCGCAGAACATCCCCCGAGGGAACCTTGAAGAATACTGCGAGACGCTGGGCCTCGGCGAAGACGAGTGTATGGACCTTCTGATCGACACAATTAAACTCGGTGGCGAAATGGCCATTGAGGGCCTAGAAATCCTTTTCGGCGATGTCACTGAGGCTATTATATCATCTCTGCGTGGAATGTTTACCGTAGCGCCCGGCAAAGTTATGCGCGTGGCTGACTTTTCGGCTATTGAGGCCGTGGTGAACGCTTGGCTGGCTGGTGAAGAGTGGAAGTTGGAAGCGTTCAGAGGAATCCAACGAGGCGAAGGGTACAAAGGTTCGCCCGACATCTACTGCGCCACCGCATCGGAGATTCTAGGTAAACCGGTGAACAAGAAAACCGCTGAAGGGAAACAAAATCGTCAGCGATTCGGTAAAGTCCCTGAACTGGCTTTCGGGTATCAGGGCGGCGAAGGTGCTTGGTACAACTTCGACAGGAACACCACCCTTAGCAGCGCAGAAATCAACTCAGTCAAAGACGCATGGCGTGAAAAACACCCCGCCATCTGTTCTCTATGGTACGGGGTTGAAGAAGCAGCCATCGACGCGATGAAGTTCAACAAACGTGTGTCCTACCGCAATGTCTCTTTCGAAACAGTGGTTGATTCTGCTGGTAAATGGCTCACCGCTATTCTACCGAACGGCAAGAGGTTGTGGTACTTCAATCCCATCCTGCTAGATTCAGAGACTCCGTGGGGTAAACCTACAAAAGTGATATCCTACGAAGGCCGTGACAACAAGAAAGGTGGGCGTTGGGGCCGTGTCGAGACCTACGGGGGCATGCTTACGGAGAACATCGTGCAGGCGATTTCTCGTGAGCTAATGGCTGAAGCTATGGTCCGTGTCGAGAAGGCGGGGTACTCCATGATCCTCACCGTGCACGATGAAATCGCGACAGAGGACGACCCAGAGCACGGCAGTATGGAAGAATTCGAAAGTCTTATGTCGATCGTACCCGATTGGGCAGAAGGATGCCCTGTTGGAGTCGATGGATGGGAAGGTACTAGGTATAGAAAATGATTATTCTAGGTGTCGATCCAGGTGTGAACGGTGCTACCGCCCTATGGGACGGTACAACTCTGATTACACGCGCCATGCCGAAGACCAAATCGAAGGGGCGTGGCTGGGAACTGAATGTCGCGGAATTGGTTGATGATTTCGACTTGCTGTTCTGCGGTGCGGATCACGCTTTCATTGAACTGGTAAATGCCCGTCCGCAGGAAGGTGGTGCGTCTTCTTTCAAATTCGGCTATGCTGCTGGCGTTGTTCGTGGATTGGTCGTATCACAGAAGGTCCCTGTGACGATGGTAACCCCGCAAACTTGGAAATCTAAGTTGCGGTTGACCAAGGATAAAGACTACTCACGGACACGCGCATTGGAGTTATTCCCTTCGAACGCCAATGATTTCAAATTGAAGAAGGACAATGATAAGGCAGAAGCCTCATTGCTTGCTTTTTACGGCCGGCAAGAAATGCTAAAGGAGTCGAGTTGATGATGACCAACCCAACACCGGAAGAAACAGTTGCTCTGATAGAAGAGCACGGCGGACTCAAACCCGCCGCCCGCGCCATCGGCATGAACTACAGCACGCTTCATCGAAGGTACTGCCGCGCTGTTGAAGATGGCTTGATGAAGCCTATGGTCCGCGGGGCTAAATCCAAGGGGAGCAACGAAAGGGATCAAGGCACACCCAAACCCCCGCCCCCTGAACCGAAGTACGAGGGCCGGATCAAGGCGATGGCTACGCGCAACTTCGATTTACCCAAAGCGGGTAAAGTGCGCCGGTACCTTTTCACGGTAGCACAAAATGAGACAAAAATACACGAGGGCTTCTGGGAGAACGTCTTGTCGCTCGCAGAGCACTACGATGCAGAAATCCATGTGTCCCGCTGCACGTATGTTAAGTCAGGCTTAGGTGCATCTGGTGACAAGGCGCGTGTGCTGAAACGGGAGTACACCGAAGGTGAGACCGGTGAACGCATGTGGTGGGAACCTAAACTTATCCCCTTCTTCTCCGATGAGCGTGTCGAGGTTGCACCAGGTTTGGTGTGGTGCGGCGAGATGAACACCCTACCAACCGCCAGTAACCCGCTGTCCGGTATGCAGGTGTACACTGGTAGGAAATCAGGCATATTTCCGCACAACAAGATTGCACTGGAATCCATTGCGTCCACGAAGCACGAACCCGCTAAATTCAACATGACCACCGGCACGGTGACTGTCCGTAACTACATCCAGAAGAAAGCTGGCTTGAAAGCGGAATTTCATCACTGTTACGGCGCCGTGCTTGTTGAAGTGGACAGCGAAGGCCGCTGGTTTTGTCGCCACATCAATGGGGATAGCCGGGGCACAATCTACGACCTCGATGTCCGGGCGAAGGGTGGTAAGGTAACCACCGGCCACCGCGTTGACAGTATAACGTGGGGTGACGGGCACTCTATCGAATCGGATGCTACCGCGTGGGCGTTGGCGTTTGATGAAGGCGGAATCAAGGACACCCTGCGGCCCAAAGCGGACTTCATTGGTGACATGCTAACATTCAAGGCGCGCAGCCATCACTCGATCAAAGACCCGCACCGTATGTTCCGCCACCATATCGAAGGAACGGAAAGTGTCGAAGGCGAGTACCGGCAGGTGGGGCAGGATTTCAAGCGCATACGCCGTAGCTGGTGCCGCACCCACGCTGTCGACGGCAACCACGAGCAGCATCCAGGTCAGTGGCTTAAACGTGAAGATGGCCGCAAAGATCCTGTGAACGCTGTGTTCTGGTTGAAGATGCAAAGCGCGGTATACGATCATTTTGTAACGGACCCGGAAGAACCTAACTACCTGCAAGTTGGGCTGAATATGGTGGCGCCATCCAGTATGGAAGGAATCATTTTTCTGCGACGTGATGAAAGTGTGATCCGGTGCCCTGACGCTCAGGGTGGTATAGAATGCGGATCACACGGCGACGAAGGCCCTCGCGGTTCCCGCGGGTCACCCCGTAGTTTTGCTAGGATGGGTCGCAAACGTAACATCGGGCATCATCACGCTTGCGCTATAGTCGACGGAACATACGTCGCCGGCACACTATCCGTGCTCGATCCTGACTGGACTCTAGGCCCCTCTGATTGGTCCCACTCGCATATCGTCACGTACCCGAACGGTAAACGAACGATCCTGGTTTGCTGGAACGGCAAATGGCGTGCGGACATGGACCCGGTGAGTGCATATTCTTCTTGACAGTGAGGGCAATACACGCTATACCGCCGCACGCGTCGCGCCGTAACGTCCAAACGCCCGCCAATGGGTGCTGGCACGGTATCCCGAAGGAGACAGACAATGATTGAATCAAAAGCAGAATCCCATAAGACGGAAGAAACCATAAAAGAGCATGCACGCCAAATATCAGGCAGTGTGTGGGCGCGACCTGAGTTGTCCGGTCACACGATGGACCCCACCGTCGCGGAAGCCTATGCTGGGTTGATATGCAACTACGAGAAGTTGCTCGAACTGATGGGCGCCGGAGACTACGACAAGCCTATGCCTCGGAAGCTGCAAGTGGGTGGCCCGCCGACTGATTGGCAGTTCTACCGCGTTTTCAAGCTGAACAAAGACCAGGAGTGGGAAGAGCTGTCCGACGCTATGGAAGTGGACACTGACACGGGATACGCTTTGCGCATCGCCAAGCACCCGGACGGCGCACCTAAGTTTGATCGGGAAGATCCGACCAGAATGCAGACGTACAAAGATGAAGGTGAGTTCAAATTCGAACGCCGCATCTTCACTTTCGATGAGCTGCAACGCATCCTGCATGAAGAGTTTCCTTTAGTGCCTGATCCTAATGGCACAATCATGGACGCTGCGGTGGCTCGGATGCAATCGGCTCTGGACCTGTACGCGCGTGCACGTGAAGAACCGCCGCTGGAAGGTAAGCCCCACGTGTTCCTCGAAGCGGGTTGTGGCGCAATCATGATTGCGTCGGTGCTCATCGCCAACAGCAATCAACTGAACGCATCTATGGCGGTGACACGCGCTATCAATGCAGCGAGAGACCACCGGAATAATCGCGCACAGATGAATAAGGAGAACGCAGATGGCTAATGGCTCACCGGGGGAAAAAGAGTTCAAGCTACTAGCCCATAAAATTTCTAGGGGCGAAGCGGGTAAGCAGGAATACGTTGATTTTATGGCCGGAGTGATAGCGCGTGCCGTTGTGAAAGACGTGCTCGACGATGTTGCCTACAACGACCCGCCACGTAATCCCGTTGTGAAAGACGTGCTCGACGATGTGGCCTACAACGACGCGTCGACCATCCAGAGGTACCAAAGTTTCGCCACGGAAGATCGAATGATCGGCGCAAACTCCATACAGGGCAACCATCTGGCCTTCTACGCTCTGGGTATCGCGGGTGAGGGCGGCGAAGTCGCTGACAAAGTGAAGAAGGGTTTGCGGCGGGACTACAACATCGACCTCATGACCACCGAACAACGAAAATCCATCGGCTTGGAACTCGGTGACACCCTCTGGTACCTCGTCAACGCGGCCAATGAACTCGGGTACACCTTGAGCGAAATAATGGAAATGAACATCGACAAGCTGGAAGACAGAAGGTCCCGCGGCAAGTCGCGTGGTGAAGGGGACAACCGATGAGAAAATCTGTCTATCTGTGCGGCCCTATCAGTGGGCTGGAATACAACGCCGCCCGCCTCTCATGGCGTAACGAAGTGTCCAATGCGTTGAACGATAGCAACATCGACGCGCTGAGTCCTATGCGTTTCAAAAGCTATCTTGAAGCTGAGAAAGATCTTGCATCCGGCAACGATTACGCCGGTGTGAACGTTCTGAGCACCGCCCGCGGAATTGTGGCGCGAGATCGGTATGACACTCAGCGCTGTGACGTGGTGCTATGTAACCTTCTTGGATCAAAGAAGGTGTCGATCGGCAGCATGATTGAACTTGGTTGGTGTGACTCGATGCGGATTCCGTTGGTCATGATTATGGAGAATGAAGGCAACATCCACGATCACGCTATGGTGCGAGAACTGGCCGACTTCATCGTCCCGACGGTTGACGAAGCCGTCGAAGTCATCCGCGCTATCCTCACACCAGGAGTTTGATATGACGAAGACTACGAAGGCTACGAACCCGAAAGATTCGGTGGGTACACGTAAGGTACCCTTCTCATGCGTGCCTGCTCCCGTTCTATCGGAACTGGCGGTGGCGCTACTGGAAGGCGCCCGCAAATACGGCCGACACAACTACCGAGTCGCAGGCGTGCGCATGTCGGTGTACTATGACGCCACGTTGAGGCATCTGACTTCGTGGTGGGAAGGTGAAGACCTCGACCCCGATTCGGGCTTGTCTCATATCACCAAGGCCATCGCTTCACTGACAGTGCTCCGTGATAGCATGATCCAGGGGAACGCCACAGATGACCGGCCACCGGTCTCACCTGAAGAGTGGTTGGCCAACCTTAACAAACACGCATCGGAAGTCATAGACAGATACCCCGATGCTGTCACGCCTTACGTAAAGGGCGACACAGAACTCCATGGAGAAGATTGATGGCAGTAGATCATTGGTGTACCGATAAAATGGGCGCAAGACATCGTGAAAGTGATTTCTGAGATTGACGGATTTTAGCATACCGGATATCTTCGTAGACCGCCTTCCCCAAAAATAACCGTACCTGAAAAAGAGATGATTCCATGAACGCAGTGCTGCCTACTGAGTACCAACAATTCATTCACACCAGCCGGTACGCCCGTTGGCAAGAAGAGGAAAATAGGAGAGAAAACTGGCCGGAAACCGTGAATCGGTATTTCGACTTTTTTGTAACGCACCTTACCGAAAACCATGACCTTGATCTGAAGCATTACGCGCCTTTGATTGACGAGCTGCGACTGAGCATGGAGCTAGTGGACACCCTGCCCTCGATGCGCTGCTTGATGACTGCTGGGCCTGCGTTGTCCCGCGACCACGTTGCGGGGTATAACTGCGCATACGTGCCTATTGACCATGTGCGCGCGTTTGACGAAATGCTGTTCATCCTGATGTGTGGCGCTGGCGTCGGATTCTCTGTCGAACGGCAGTACATCAGCAAACTGCCAGAAGTCGCGGATCACTTCGAGAAATCAAACACCACTATTATCGTGCGCGATTCGAAACGTGGATGGGCCGAAGCTACACGCGAAGTCATCGCTATGCTGTACGCTGGCCGGGTACCCCAATGGGACACCAGCCGGGTCCGTGAGAAAGGCGCCAAGCTGAAAACCATGGGTGGACGTGCCTCTGGGCCGGGTCCACTGATTGAACTGTTTGAATTCCTGGTACACACGTTCCAGAACGCGCAAGGGCGCAAACTTACTTCCATTGAGTGCCACGATATCGCGTGCAAGGTCGGTGACTGCGTAGTCATGGGCGGTGTGCGCCGGTCGGCAATGCTCAGCCTCTCCAATCTCTCCGATCAACGCATGCGTGATGCCAAGACCGGCCAGTGGTGGGAAACATCGCGGTGGCGCGAAATGGCTAATAACTCGGTTGCGTATACAGAGCGACCGGAAGTTGGCCAGTTCATGCACGAGTGGATGTCCCTCTATGAGTCGAAAAGTGGTGAACGCGGCTTCTTCAATCGTGAAGCGGTGAGTATTCAGGCAGCAGCATCCGGCCGGCGGCGCGTCTACTCAGATGATGCGGAGCAACACCCTATTGAGTTCGGTACCAATCCGTGCAGTGAGATCATTCTGCGGCCGAAGCAGTTCTGTAACCTGTCTGAAGTGGTTATCCGCCCGGAAGATGATTTCAAAACACTGTTACGCAAGGTCAAATTCGCCGCCATTTTGGGTACTTGGCAGTCGACACTTACGGATTTCCGGTATCTACGTAAGGCTTGGTCCGACAACTGTAAGGAAGAGCGCCTTCTTGGCGTGTCCATGACCGGCATGATGGACAACAACATCACCAACGGCAAAGGTAACCCAGAGCGCACGGCTGAGCAGCTTCAAATGCTGAAGCAGATGGTGATTGAGACTAACAAAGAGTGGGCGGATATCCTGGGTATAAGCCCAGCCACCGCGGCCACCTGTGTGAAACCTAGCGGTACTGCTAGCCAACTCGCTCTGTGCGGTTCAGGCTTGCACTCATGGCACGACCGACATTATATCCGCCGCGTGCGCCAAGACATCAAAGATCCTCTGACTCAATTCATGATTGAAGCAGGGTTCCCTTGGGAACCTGACGCCACCAAACCAGAGCATACCGCCGTGTTCTCTTTCCCCATCAAGGCCCCCGCAGGCGCAGTTACTCGTGATGACCGCACCGCTTTGGAAGAACTGAAACACTGGAAACTGATTCAGGATAACTGGTGCGAGCACAAACCCTCAGTCACCATCACGGTGCGGGAGCACGAGTGGCCAGAAGTCGGCGCCTGGGTCTGGAACAACTTCGATTCCATGTCCGGTGTCAGCTTTCTACCCCACTCGGATCATAGCTACAGGCAGGCCCCATACGAATCTATCGACGAAGAAGCGTATAATGATCTAGTGAGCGGCATGCCGGCCGATACGGATTGGACTAAGCTGTCTGAATACGAGATGGATGACGAGCACGTCACCGCGAGTCGCGAGTTTGCGTGCGTCGGCAACTCTTGTGAAGTCTTATGATTAGGACTTAGACAGCAACCTTGAAAGGAAACTACCCTGCGGATGGCACTGGTTGTCGTCCGCGGGGATTTTTGTAACGAAAGAGCCATCTGCCGGCCGATATACACGGGATAGCTCGAAGTGGGCGCCATCGTTGAACGCTTTCTTACCAGCATTCCGGTTATAAGCCTCATTCATGGACTGCGGTGTTTGGCTAGGCAGTCTTGAGAAGTCTGGAAGATGCCAAGCACCACCCCATCTGGAAGGTACGCCCAACTGGTAGCATGCCATCTGTACGGCGCGCGCTACTGGCCAGATCAATGGCCACTCCCAGCGCAACTGACCGCCCACATACGGCACCAAATCTACGGCATGCCCATACCCGTCCACCTGCGCCTGATGCTTGCTGAATGCTACCTGCGTGACACCTTTTTCCAGGTACAGCGCTTGCCTCTCAGCGGTGCGCACCCCTTCATGGACACCGAAGTCCACCGTGGCGATGTCCAAAGCAAAATGGCAGACGCTCACCAAATCAGGATGAACGCCTGCCAAAGCCTTTTTACTGCTGCGACCGAATTCGTAGCCCACAACAAGTACCCCTGTTAACCACCGTTGTCATTAGGGCGGTTAGTGTCCGTCAGACCGGGCGCTGTACTGAGACCGGCGCCGATGGAAGCACCGAGGCCATCCGAAAGAACCGCCGCCGCGTTACCCGTGGAGCCAAGTCGAACCTCTTCAGCGGAGCCTTTGACATCACTGAGGGGGAGTTCAACCAGGGTACCGACGAGAGACTGCACGCTACCAAATGTATTAAGCGTGCTGTACGCATCGGCGATCTGAAGATTATCGACTGTGCTCTTTCGAAGAACACCGGAATCGTCGTACTCATTGATTGTGACAGCTTGGTCACGCGTACCGATAAGCAATGCTGGGCCTTCAATCGTTTTCACGAGATTGCCGTCGACGAATTCTTGCGTTACCTGTGTCCCTTTAGCCGTGGTTGGGACACGCATGCAATCTCGCCCACCGATCAACCGACCGAATGGCGTAGGGATCGAGGCGCAGGCAGAGCCAACGAAGCCAACGTCCACGAGACCGCGCGACATATCAACGCGGATAAAATCTTCAGCATTGGCGTCAGTCGAGCCAAAGCCACTCATCCCACTCATCGAGAGGGCCAAAAAAGCCAGTGTTGCAACCATCAAGTGTTTCATCGGGGTCTCCATCTTTCAAAGTTTTAGCTTCAGTAGTTTCGGCCAGCACGCGCGCTTTCGGTGGCCACACTTCAATCGTTGTTAGCGCGATTGTCTTCCGGCACTCGTTTGCTTTGAGTGGCGGGTGGATTGCTATCGGAGTTATCGTCGGACCATTTCCGCCACAGCCCGAAACGCTTAAAGATAGGGACAAAGCGACGAAGGCGCCTAATACGCCGGAGCGGCCGTATCCTAAAGCGCGCCATCCCACTACTCCGTTACCGTCTCAGTCGAACCCATAACAAGGTTCACCAGAGACTCGAAAGACTCAGGGTTTACGACGCCGAAGAACAAGCCAACCACGATCAGGCCAGCCACAACATAAATCTTGACATTTTTCATGCGAATCACTCCTTTAATTCGTGACTATATTCCTAGAAGATCGCCGAGTCCAGTGCCGAAGTACGACCAGACGCTAAGAGCCGCGGCCACCGGAGTCCAGCAGGCAATGCGCGCTACCGTCTTAGCCGCGCCCCATCTTTCACGCATTATCAGCCAGTGCGCGTGCATGCGGTACACAGCGATGGAGAACAAAACGGCGCGCATAACCGATGCGAAAATGACAAAAGAGACAGGTCCACCAGGAACAGATACACCCACGTCAGGCCAGATTGCTAACCACCACAACACAGAACATATCATCGCCAGACTCATGAACCGAGTTGACCTCATGTCCGCCGTTATGGGCCGCACATTATGGCCCTCTTCCTGAGCGGCCGCGGCGATCCAGTGTCGGCGACTGACGTACACATATGTTTCCGCTATGACATACATCCAACCCGTGTAAAACGCTATTAGATCAAGTAGGGCGGTCCAATGATTTTCCATGCGCTAAAGCCTCTAAGTTTATTCTCAAATTACGCAGTCCGTCGCGTAGGTCATCGGCCTGAGTAGTTGTCATGATACTCTGACGTTCAGACCTTTCAACAGCAGATTCACAACGCTTCTTTTGCGCGGATTCATATACCTCACGATCAATAAGAGTTTTGATTGCGGCTGTAGCACTCATTAGGAGTCTGCCTTGTTTATAAAATTAGGGTTGTTGGTGATTATTTGAATCGCCAAGTCGAGGGTGTTCTTGATCTCTGACATAGGTTTTGCGATCGCCATTTGCGCTTCGGTACTCTTTTCCAGAGTAGCTACTAGCCTGTCTTCCCGCGCCGCGGATTCCGTACGCTCTTTATCTCTATCCTCACGTTCCTGATTGCGATCGCGTATCAGGAACTTACCTACAGTGAGTAAGACGCCGACACACAATAGTAGCGCTAGGTGGCCTAAATCGCCTTTGTCTAAAAAACGTTGTATGATGTCACCCATCGTACATTACCCGGTTACTAGAAGACGACGACGTCGGCCGCTGTCCGGGGTGATCATCACGCTATATGCGCCGAATTTACTGACTACCACCCCGTCCGTCTGGGGGTTCATGACACTGTAGACACCGAATTTACTGGCTACCACCCCGTCCGTCTGGGGGTTCATCACGCTATATGCGCCGAACTTGCTGACTTCAACTTGGTCGGCCATGCTAGGTCACCGAGTCCACGCCCGCCTCGGCGGCGTTCACCCCCGACTGAGTCCAAGCGGAAGCGGTATCTGGGTCAGTAGCAAAGACATCCTGGTAACCGCCAAGGAAGCTGGTTGTAAGCCCACTGAAATTGCTGCCCGCATAATAGTCAGTACTGCCGCTTCGGATATGGTGACGGATATTCTGAGGAGCAGCACCACCGTCATTGCGGGCACGGGATGCTAAGACCACAGAGTGGACATCCCAGTCAGCAAAGTTGGCGTTAAGGCTGTCAAACGTGAAGCCTTCGATTTGACTCGCAGTCGTTGAGACAATAAGGTCCGCGTCACTGGTTGTGTCTTCATCGACATCAGTGTAGTCGCCGGTCCAAGCTGTATTGGTTCCTGAGTTACCATCAAGGGTGTGGTGATTAAGGCGAAGACCGCGGGTGTCCTCATCAGCAATGATTATGCCTGAGTAGTGGGTGCCTCCGCTTGTGTCATTCCTAAAATGCTCAAAAGAAATCTCATCAGCACTCACTGTAGAGCCGAAGATGGTATCTCCCGAATATGACCGAAGCAAATTGCCATCCTGGTACATGTCGATGGAGCCAGAGGAATTATCAAGAACCAAGTGCATATCTACCCGATAAAGGGTAGCATCTGTCATACCTTCAGCACCCTCAACCATCTCAGCGCCGATACTAGTCCAGGATGCCCCATCCCAATACTGAAGGGTCATGCCGGAGCCAGTGCCAACAAGACGAAAGATATCTTCAGAGTTGGCGTTATCACGAACCAAGATACCTACTGAGTCCGTGCCCCCGTCAATATTCTGATTGTACACATAGAAGGAAAACCACAGGTCTGTTTGGCCAGTAAACCTGCTTGTTACCCCTTCACCAAAGCCAGCACAGTCCACTGACCCACGGCACCCAAGGGCATCATAAACCCCGCCGGTTGTGTTCCAAGTAGGCGCCCCATTAATTAGGGTGAAGGTTTCGAAACCTCCACCTACTGCTAGAATAGCCATTAGGCTTTCTCCGCTTGAAGTGTAAAGGCAAAATTCGCTAGAGTTGCGTCAGGAACAGTCGGGGCAATCACCTCTAAGCGATCCCCTACTGCAACCGCATCAGCACCCGTGTTGATAAACGTCGGAACGGCTGTAGCGGCCGCAAACCGAATGGTGCCGATAGACACCCCGTTCAACTGGACATCCAGGTCCGTTTGTGCGGTAGCCACGTCCTTTGCGTAACCAGTAGAACCGGTGAACGAAGCAGGCAAATTTAGCGCTACTGAAGGCACATAAAACAGAAGTAGCTCATCTGTCGTCGGGGCGCTAGTAACAAAAGATCCGATGTCAATAGTCTCTGCTGCTGCGGTGATGGAGGAAGCCTGCAACTTTGACACGTTGGAGCCATCACAACTCATCAAAGCACGGTTTCCGGGCTGCACAGTCGGAGTAGCTAAAGACTGCCCGCTAATCTCAATCGAGGCAACGAAGCTGGTGTTGTTTTCGACCATAAACAGGCCGCGTTTAATGGCGGAAACCTGAATAGTGAAATCGGCGACAGGTGGGGAGCCAGCATCATCGAGCGTCAACTTGTTATTGCGCCGGAACATCGCGTCAGAGACAGCTAACGGGCTGGTAGTGGACACCGAAACCGATCCGACCTCGGTGAGAGCGGCGTCAAGAACACCATCACCGTTGTTAGACAGCGTGGATTTATCCGTTGCGCTCGCCGTCATTTGATCGGCGTCTAGGTTCGTGCTGCGATCTGCTGTATCTGTCATTAGGTTTCACTCACACTGAGGGTGTCTATATTAGCAAACCCGCGGCCCACTTGGCTACTTAATTGGTACACCGCCAGTTTTAGGTTAATGTTAGGTGGAGTTAGCCCATCGGCGGTTTGCTCTGCTGATGTGTACGTCGCGGTTTCCTCAGTGACTTCGATAGTACGAACCACGGTGGCCCCGTCATACACGTCGATCTCATAAGATTCCGTATCCTCGGTAAGAGGTTGATCGTCTGTGTTAGGCTGTAGCCCTGCGGCGATCCGATCTCGTCGGGTGAAGGTTATGGTGATGTCGTTAGTACCACCATCGCGCGTCACTTCAACATTGATCGGGGCGTAGGGCATCATCCCCCTCATATTAGAGGACAGCCCCGTGCTAGGTACATCTATAATATCGAGACCATCGGCCACTGCGCGGTAGTTTAGTGTTCGGTTTCTATCTTCTAGGACCACAGTGGTGGATTCGACAGGGCCGGTATCCAGGATCACGAAAGTATCACCTATCGCATGGCCGTCAACCATAGTGTCTGTGCCGCGGCGCCCACGAAGAATCTCCGATAATGTATAGGTCCCATCACCGTTATCCGTGACATCACGAAACTGGATGTACTCGACGGTGCCATCAGCTTTAATGATCGCCGCAGGGTTACCGCCGTTATAAAGCTGCGTGTCAGTTA
>Ga0316189_10004813_pt1 | contig 12942 bp, 10 predicted proteins | sample LowCovwburrow_MG_FD_204930 | JGI IMG/M metagenome (GOLD analysis project Ga0316189, IMG submission 204930) | Coastal sediment microbial communities from Maine, United States - Lowes Cove worm burrow | ecosystem: Environmental > Aquatic > Marine > Coastal > Sediment | place: USA: Maine... | reverse complement strand
GTTGATAACGACAGCCTCGACATCGATGCCTTCAGCTTGACACAATTCGGCCGCCATCTCGAAATTCATCACGTCACCGGTATAATTTTTTACGATATGCAAGACGCCGGCACCCCCATTGACTGCCTTGGTGGCGGCTTCCATCTGGTCGGGCGTGGGTGAGGTAAAAACATCCCCCGGACAAGCGGCATCCAGCATCCCCATGCCCACCAATCCGCCGTGCATAGGTTCATGGCCGCTGCCGCCCCCGGATACGATGCCGACCTTGCCCTGGATCGGCGCATCAGCGCGCACAATATAATTCGGATTGTAGTTAACTTTGATCAGCTCACTATGGGCCGCCGCCATACCCGCCAAAGATTCCGATACAAGGTCCTCAGGTTTGTTGATTAATTTTTTCATTTCCTGTTATCCTTTCTTTTGAGGGTTCAATTTTTCTGCGCCCTGAACAAAAAATATAACCCGATCATATCACTTCAAGCCATGTTGATCAGCGCCAGGAATGCGTGCCGGATAAAGACCGCGATTGATCCGGAACCGGCAAGGGACTTTTGCCTATAGTGTCTTGTCGCACATAAATTGTCTTATCCAATGTCTCCTGCTGCTTGATATTTCAAGCCTGGGAACATAACAATGAACATCGGTAGTGTTGGTTTAGGTTTCAGATTTCAGGGCTTGAACCGGAAACCTTATGTGCATTCAATTGCGTCGCTCAAGGCAGTCGCGACACTTCAAAAATGACACGACACTAGAGGCCTTCCTGGTTTGTTTCGCTGTATACTCGAGATGTGACGAATATAAGTACTGTCTGTCGATACGGTTGTCCGATATGTTTCAAAACGCTCTCGTATTCAAACAGATAACAGATAGGAGATTATTTTTCAGCAGGCTGAGTATCTCAAATCGCTCCTTGTGTTTCAAGGAATAGGTAAATGCAACCTGTTGTCAAGGAGATCAGGCACAGGGAAACCGGGTTCATTGGCGCATCTAAGGCTGGGGCAACCATTGATGTCAGCCAAGGTATGCAAGCTCAAAAGAAGCAAAAAGGCTGATGTCAGGCTCACGATAGGCCTTTTTTTGTCTCCGCAATCAGGTGATCCACAACCGCCTTGAAATCGCCTCCGGTCTCGCTGTAAACGCGCAACTGGCGGTCGGCGCTGGTCCCGTGATCAAGGATCGACTCGATCGGTTTGATATCGGCGGCCGTACCCAGCTCGTCGATTTCTTCGGCCACCAGTTCGAGCAACTCGCGGATGAGCAGACGGGTCGGTTGCTCGACCGATTTGCCGAAATCGATCATTTTTCCGTCCAGTCCATAGCGCGCCGCACGCCAGCGGTTCTCTTCGATCAGCTCGCGCCGGTATACCCGAAAGGTGATGTTTTTACGCCGCATATTCCACAACCACAGCACAATCGCCTGTAATAGAGCTGCGATGGCAATGGCCTCGTCTATGCGGGTGGAAATATCGCACACCCGAAATTCGATGGTGGGGTATAGGTGATGCGGACGCACATCCCACCAGATCTTGCTGGCATCGGGAATGCAGCCGGTATTGACCAGGGTCTTTATCAGGGCATCGTAATCGGCAAGCGTACGATACGGATCCGAAATGCCGGAGCGGGGAAAATCCTCGAATATGTTGGCCCGGTAGCTCTTCAGGCCGGTCTGGCGTCCCATCCAGAAAGGACTGCTGGTACTGAGCGCCAGAACGTGAGGCAGCAGGTAGCGCACCACGTTCATGGCATCGATGGCAAAAGTGCGATCCTCGACACCCACGTGCACGTGCATGCCGAAAATGAGCAGGCGCTGGGCGAGAAGCTGCATTTCTTCCAGTACGCCGCGGTATCGCGAAAAGGGTGTCACCGACTGTTCCATCCATTTACTGAACGGATGGGTTGAGGCAGCCGCTATCTCCAAACCTTTGCTCTGGGCCAAGCTACAGATGAAGCGGCGCTGTTTTGTGAGTTCTTCCTTGACCTGGGCAATGTTTTTGCAAACCGGCGTCCCCAACTCAACCATGGATTGATGCAGTTCCGGCTTGAGTTCGCGCTCCAGCAGCACCAGTTTGCCATCGGCGATAAATTCGGTGATATAGGAGCGCAACTCACGGGTTTCCGGGTCGATAATCTGGTATTCTTCTTCGATACCGATGGTCAGTGAGGGACGCGCGGTCATGCGATGTTCTCCGTTTCCTGGACCAGGAATTTGACGACCGCAGTGCAATCTTCATTGCTTTCGCGCCAGATGCGCAGCTGCTGATCGGCGTTTGCGCCGCGATCTAGAATCGTGTGGATGTGGGCGAGCTCGTCTGCGACATTCAGCTTGCTCGCCAGTGGGGCTACCCGGTCGAGCAATTCTCGAATCAGATCACGGGTCGGCACCTTTTCTTCAATGCCCAGGTCGATCATGTTGCCGTCCAGACCGTAGCGCATCGCCCGCCACTTGTTCTCTTCGATCAGGAGACGTTCGTATATGCGAAAAGACATGTTGTGTTGACGCAGGTCGACCATCCAGGCGACCACCGCCTGAATCAGCGCGGCGATGGCCAGGGCGTCTCTGTAGTCGGGCACCATATCGCAAATACGCACGCAAAGCGTCGGAAATCGATAGTGGGGCAAAATGTCGTACCAGATGTAGCTGACGTCCGGGATGCTGTTGGTGCGCACCAGGGTATCGACGAAGTTGTGGTACTCCGGATACCCACTGAACTGACCGGGAATGCCGGTGCGCGGCAAAGCGCCCAGGAGCACTGTCCGATAGCTTTTGAGGCCGGTGTTGCGGCCGGCCCAGAAGGGGGAGCTGGTGGACAACGTGAGGATATGAGGCAACACGTAGCGCATCGTGTTCATTACGTCGATTGCCAGTTCGCGATCTTCGATGCCGATGTGCACGTGCATGCCAAAAGCCAGCATGCGCCGCGCGATCATTTCGGCATCGCCGGCCATGATGCGATAGTGCGAGGCCAGCAGGGAGGTTTTCTCCCATTGGCTGAAGGGATGGGTGCCGGCGGCGGCCAGTTTGAAGTCGTGGGCGTTGGCCAGTTCAAGCATCTTATTGCGCGTGCGCAACAGCCGCTCGCGCGCCTCTTTTATATCGGCGCAAACCGGCATGCCGACTTTATGCACGGCACTTTCCATCTGCTTGGCGAAATCGAGGTCGGGATGCCGCTCCTGGACGACGATCTGATCGTGTGCCATCGACTGGGTCACGTAGCCGATGAGGGCCCAACTTTCAGGATCGATCAGTTGGTACTCTTCTTCTATTCCGATATTAAAGCTTGGATGGTACATGGATGCTCCTCTCCTCCATGGGAGCAGATCGACAGGACACGCCGTGAGACCACCGACGTCCAACGGAAGGCGCGCAAGGAGAAGCGGGGAGTTTGGGGAATGCCAATCGTCTCAATCAGACCTGCCAGCCGAGGGCGTTACTTGCTGATATGGTCGATTTCCAGCAGGGTGTCAAGCGAATATTGACGGCCGTATCAATGGACCCAACATACCGGACTCATGCCCAGTCCGGCGTCACGTTTGTCGATGATGCCCAGCTCGTCTTTTACCATCATGATGGCCCCCATATTGGAAAACCACCCCCGCCCCTTGGGATCGTCTTTTATCTTGCGTCCCGGATCCGTGCTGGCGTAATGAGAACGGCTGATGGCCAGGATACACCTTGACCGTTGGGGCGATTCGGGGACCGCCGGGGAACCGGCGTGCAATTGCAATCGGATTTCACAGCAAATGCCAGCCCGGGCATCCGGGTCTTCCAGCTCGGGGTTTATGTTCGGCATCACCGGGGTGGCCCGGAGAAGCTCCTGCGCCAGCATGGTTTCTTCCAGACACAATTTCTCGAGCGCTGCGAGCCCGGGCGTCACCACCACGCCTTTCGAGCTCATTCCGTGCAGCGGTTTGATCGCCAGTTTCTTCAGCAAACTCGGGTCCCGGCGGTATGACTTTAGATGGTTTTCAGTGATGATCCATGTTTTCGGCGCCATCGCCACCGGATCCAACAGGGACAGCTCGGTGAGCGAGCTCTTGTCGATCAGATAAAACCCGGCGAGATGCTTTGATAAATCGGGCCACAGAGAAGGAAGCGCGTACATTTCGCGCAGGCGCTCGATAACCTCGGATCTTCCCTCGGTGGTCATTTTGCGAATGTATTTTTTAAGATCGGCATCGACGATTCGCGAGACGACCTTATCGATCGGGCCGCTCTTGCCCCGCCAGCGGTAATGCAGTCGGTCCTCTCGAAGAAAAAGATCCTGCGGGTCGAGAACAAGGGGTTTTCCGCCAGAACCGCCTTCGCCAAGGAACGCACTCAGCACTGCCAGGTTCTGAAAACTGGGCTGGTTCCTCGGATCGATCTCCATGAAAAGGATCCGATCGCGCTGATCCCCCACTCCATGGACATAAGTTGCCCGCACCTGTTGATCCAGTTCACCGTCCGTGAGCGGGCGGTTTCGGCTGGTCACCGTGGTAAACGCCGCATCGTCAAAAGCGCCTGTCCGCCGTGCCGATCGAATACATTCCCTGAGCCACCCGTAGTAGGTATCAACGCTCTGGGCCTCCAGTATTTTGGCATGCAGGTGATCCCCGGCTTGCTTGAACGCTTCGAATGTCGTCCCTCTCGGAGAGTTGACACCATGTACCAGGACGTCGAAGGCCAGATCCGGTTCGCAGGTTAAATAATATCGGTAAAGGATGGCAGCCATCTCTGCGGTAAGCCATCCCTCCGGCATTCGGCGGATCAGGTAATCGGGGCCCGCGGACTTGAGCTGCTTTCGCATCAGCGCCAGCAGAACACGAGCGGAGGCCGACATGAGATCGATCAGGTAGGGTGGCAGGTGGATCGGCAGCGCCCACGGCGCCTCCCCCGTGCCATAGATGATGACAAACAGCTTTTTCTCGGCCAGTTCACCGTAGTAGGTCCGGATAACCGCCTTGTTCAGGGCAATCGCTTCATTGATATCGAGGGCGCGTCGGGTCTGCGCAATCCGTTGGCCTTCATCGTACTTTTTCTCGAGTGCGTCCAGGTCGTCGAGTGTCTGATCGAGGCTGGGCAAACCGGCCGTGCGGCTCATGGGGCACCCCCTGAATCAATTGTGACTGCCGTTTACCAGGAACTGGCCGGTCTTCATTACCTGTTCGTCGTCCATCCAGATGTCGAAGTTACGCCCGACGCAGTCGATATGGGTGACTGAATCCCACGTCTGGTGGGTATGCTCGGGATAAGGATGGCCGAAGGCAATGTGGATGCCCGGCAGTTTTTCGTCCTGCAAAATATGACCGATAATATTCTTTACGGCGATGTTGGTACCGATGGCGAATTCACCAACGCGGTCGCTGTTTTCATCGGTTGACGTATAACAGGCAAATTCAGTCAACAGCTCCTTGTTGGCGCACTGCAGATTTTTTATACGTGAATTCACAATTTCTATGGTTAATGGGGTTTGCTCCAGGTCGCCGTATTTCTGGCAAAGATAGTCACCCACGACCCCATCCACGACGAATACGCCGTTCAGATTGTAAGGCGAGGTGAATATTTCGCCGCCGGGCAAGTTCCCCCATTTGTCCGGTGAAATGATACCGCTTGTCTTGAGCCACTCGAGCGCCGGGGACAATTCAGCCTCGATGTCGGTACCACCATCGGATTGGGCCCTGATAACGTTGGTTGTGCGAGCCTTTTCAACGAGTTTCAGGCTGAGTTCGTCGACCAGATTGAAATCAGCCCCCATGCCCTCGCGCATAATTTGCTTGTTGATGTTAACCATGTGCGCATGCCGGATTTTGTGTCTGTTCACGACGTTAGTCATTTCCCTGCGGCTCGGCAGTTCGCCGGATTGGGTTATGTTGGCTAAAATACTCACATCTGATTTTTGCAAATCATCCAGGATTGCCGGCGGCATGTGAACCAAAGGCCTGGACATAAGATTCTCGAGCACAAACACGGTATAGCGTGAACCGACTTTTTCGATCTCACTCACCAGTGCGGCGGCGATTTCGCTGGTGGCCTCGTCGGTAATCAGCGTTAAGCGTTCGTCGGGCTGCAGCCTGAGGCATACATTGACGGCATTAAAAGCCCCGGGACGCAATGCAGGATCAAAATCAATCTGCGACAAGTGCTGATTCATGTTCCTCCTTCTTTATCGACGATCAACTCCGGATTTACGGACGTGAAATTCATCCCATAATAGCATTATACTAAACGAAAGTGGTAACGAATTCGTCCTAGATCAGGTTGTTGAGGCCTCTGCGGTGCGCTTGCGCCCTGCAAATGGCCATGTTGTCCGCCGCTTCCACGATCGTTTCGAATAATTCGGCTGAACCGAGTGGATGTCGACATTCGGTGCCAGAATGCAGAAATCGATAGCATAAGGCACGCTTTCCTGGATTCAAATTTTTTCACTTTTGATCATTCATTCAAGCGGTTGCTTAGTGGTCCAAGTTAAGGCGCAGATAAATAGTGTCAAGCACTTGAAAATCGAATTGCGAGTTGATTGACAATGACTCGAAATTATAAATAAAATATGGCAAACTAACCACTTGCTCGGATTGGCTTGAAATATTATGAATCTCAAAACCGTTGACGATATCCAGACCTGTTGCGAAACTGCCAATAATGGCGCACAAAATGAAACAAAAATTCAACCGGTTTTCAGCCCAGTCAAAAACCCCGATCTGATCGGCACCCTCCATCATTTTCCAAGTGTGCCGTCGCAGTTCATCAAGTCCCGTAATGTCGAAGTCTGGCTGCCGCCGGATTACGACCAAGGCGATGTCAACGGATATGCAGTCCTTTACATGCATGATGGCCAGAACCTTTTTGAGTCACAAAAATCTTACATAGGTGTCGATTGGGGCCTGGATGAGACCATGGCGACTCTTTGTCAAAAGAGAAAAATTCGACCGACCATTGTGGTCGGTGTCTGGAACACGCCGCAAAGATTGCGAGAATACCTGCCGCAACGGCCCTTTTGCGATAATCAGTCCCAATATTTGAGGAGCCGGGTGTTAAACCGTTACGGGGGGATGCCGATTTCTGACAATTACCTGCGCTTCTTAGTCTACGAGCTCAAACCCTTTGTTGACAGCCGCTACCGCACCCGCCCGGCGCGGGAGTTTACCTTATTGATGGGATCGAGCATGGGGGGATTGATTTCATTGTATGCGATCTGTGAATATCCGCATGTATTCGGCGGGGCCGGCTGTCTTTCAACCCACTGGCCTATTGCACTCCAGCCTTTCAGTACATATCTGAATACAAGGCTGCCCGAACCGGGACGGCATAAAATATATCTGGACTACGGCAACGAGGCCGAAAATGCCGGCTATCGTTATAAGCAGAAGCGTGTGGAACAATTATTAAAGAAGAGAGGCTACGAATTCGGATTAGACTGGTTCGGCAGTTGGTACGTTGACGATCCCCACTCCGAAACGGCCTGGCGTGACCGGGTCCATGTGCCGTTGCGGTTTCTTCTGAAAAATGACCAACAACGATCGGAAACGACCACTTAGCCAAAGGAGATGCCAGTGAATCTTTATCCAACTGCCTTGATTTACAGTTCTCACAACCGTTGTGAGTATCTGCACCGGAATTGGATCGTTCAGCGTGCTTTGGAACATCCCCACAATAAAAGCGTATTGTACTTGCCTTTTGGCATGGAAAGTCGTGAGTCCCAGGATTTTTCATGGGGCACCTTTAAATGGTATTTCGACCACTTTACCCCTTTTGGTCTCGATGCCAGAGTTTTTTTTTGGAGCGACAGCCTGTCACGCCACGATGCCGAGATCTTTTTCAATATGGTCGAACATGCCGAAGTCGTCATTCTGGGCGGCGGCGACGTGTATACAGGTTTCGAACGCTACGATGCCATGGGTGGTTATTTCTTCGATGATTATGATCGGTTTAAAAACTGTCTTCACCAGCGCCAGAATACCGGCAAATTGACGGTGGGGTTTTCGGCCGGGGCCACTCAACTGGGAGATGTTTGTGCCCAAGACGATTACCACCGTTGTTACGCCTTGATCCACAATGTCACCACCACTTTGCACCATGAATGGAGCCGGGAGGCGGAACTGCGCCAATTGGCCTGGAGGTTTCCGGGGCATCTGGCGTTCGGCCTGCCCAACGATTCCGGTATTGCTTCCAACCAGGGCTTTCTTTCCTCGGGCAACAAATGGCAGGTATTGCAGTTTATCATCGATACTTCCTGGGATTTTTCGGAAGACAATTTTCACATCAAGACCCGCCAGGGAATGGGTATCGAACACATTTATCACGACGGCCGCAAATGGACTTTTAACGGCGGCGATGTGATGATCAGGATCCTTTCGCCGGACTACAGTTATCAGGGCACCTGGATCATTACGCCCAACAATCCGACGGTTTTTGATTACTGGAGCCAGTCACCTTCCAGGTTTGTCAATATCGACCATATCATGGCCGAGCATTAGCAGGGACAAAATATTGGGTGAATAGGAATTGGAGCTGCAGTGGCGTGTGCATAGGTCTTCGAATCTGGGATTACAGTGGCCCGCCAGAGCTGATCGTCAATGATCGATTCAATACATGGGGGTGAAAATGACAAAAAAAATCGGAATTCTGAGAGGTCGGGAGGATAATTTCCCCAATGCGCTGGTGGAAGCCATTAACCATAAAGGAAAAGGTGAAGTGGTGGCCGAAATGGCAATCATGGGCGCCGGATGCCTTGGCGAAAAACCGGTCTATGATTTGATTTACGACCGCATTTCACACGATTACCCCTATTATCGGTATCTGCTCAAGGCCGCAGTGGCACGCGGCACCTATGTGATCCCCAACCCCTTGCTGTGGAGCACGGACGATAAATACTTGGGCTTTACATTGGCGGCCGACCTGGGATTGACGATTCCCAAGACATGCCTTCTGCCCATCGCCGGATCGACGCAACTGTACGACATCACGGCCGAGTCCCTGCGTAACTTGAAGTACCTGGATCATCCCGAATGGCAGACCATTTTCGGTTACATCGGGTTTCCGTGCTGGCTGAAGCCCGTTTCCGGCGGGGGCTGGCTGGCGGTCAGCAAGGTCCATAGCCCCGATGAATTCTTCCACCTCTACAACAACGAAATTTTCCATACCAGACCGGTTTACCCCGAAGACGCCGGTCAGGACATGGTGGTGCGTAATTGGCTCAGCCGTACGTTGGTCTTCATGCTGCAGGAAGACATCGCCTATCAGCAGTTTGCGCGCTGTTTTTATATCGCTGGCGACGTCACCACGGTCCGTTTCGAGCCGCCGGACCGTATCGCTGGTGAGCGGCTGGGGCGCTATTCGGTCGATCCGGACTTTTTCGGTCCCGAACTGCTGGCGCGTATCGAAGCGTATGTCCGTCAACTGAACCAGGCCCTGGGCTATGAAATCAACACCACCGAGCTGTTGGTCAAAGACGGGATTCCCTATGCCATCGACTTTCTGAATTTTGCCTGCGATTTTGACATCAATTCGGTGGGCGCCCACTTGGCCGACATGGGTGTGGACAAGGTTTCGGATTACCTGATCAACTGTGTGACGGACGAAAGCGCCCGGTTGCAAAGCAAAGACAATGTTTGGCGCAACCTGATCCACGGCGGCTTCAAATAGATAGTGCCCATCCGCGGTTTCATAAAGGGCATTGATAAGTTTCCGATCCAGAAATGTGCAATTTTTCGCAAGTTCAAGGAAATTGGCGGCATTGTGCGGAGGCATACTTCTGTATGCCGCACAAGCGATTCCGCAGACCTGTCACGTCTTTAGCGTGATTGACGCCGAAATTGCGAAAAAGGGCCATTTATGGACGGAAACTAGATAAAACTCACTGCACAGGATCCTGGCGCCGAAGCTTTTTAGCTGCTGATGGTTCGGTTGAATCACCCGCTGGTGCATATCAGGATATGTGGCGGATCTGGAAATATAAGCTTGTAATCTTCGGGAAAAAAATGGGATATATTCAAGCGGCAATATCGAAACCCGGATCCCATAACCTCAACCAGGGAGGACATCATGGCGGTAACCATTATGATCCGACGCACTTTCGAGAGCGCGGAAACGGCAGCCAAGCTGGCCCCATTGATCGTGAAGCTGCGGTCTTTGGCCACCGTCCAGCCGGGATACATTTCGGGTCGGACATTTCGCTGCCTGGACTGTTCCGGCGAGTATCTGGTCATCAGCACCTGGAACAGCCTCGATGAATGGAACAGTTGGTTAAACAGCGAGGAACGCCGATTGCTTCAAAACCAGGTGGACGACTTGGTGGGCGAAAAAACCGAGTACCGGCTTTACGAACCTCTGGTGGGCGGCATTATAGAAAAAATGCAGGCCCAATAAAAAGCGCCCCTTTCTCCCCATCGAGATTCGTTTCCCCGTTGATCAGGCGGTGTTTTGCGCGCACATGCGGACCACGACCGGTGCGCTGTCCATATCCTTTAACTGACAAAACTGACTTAACCGACTCAACTGGCACAACCGCTCTAACGCGAAAGCAGAATCTTCATGCACCGTGGTGGCCCAGGGCCATGAGCATTTAGCACTCATATTCGGTTCCTGCCGATAAACAATAGAAATCCCATGGCGCAGTGAATCTGATTGCCTGCTTGGATTTCTGTTGATTTCTGACTTGTTTTTCCATACTCTGCCAGCCGTCGTGAAAGCCTTCCCTATGGAGGGCTGCTGTTATCAGCAAATTGGCAGGGATGATGGTGAAAGCGCAAGGGATTATTCTGGGTCATTGAGCCCAAAGATACATAACGTGTTGTTTTAAAGGAGATGAAGACATGCGGCGTGTGATTTTTAATCAAAAAGGCGGTGTGGGAAAATCGACCATAGCTTGCAACTTGGCTGCCCTGAGCGCTGCGACCGGAAAGCGGACCCTGCTGATTGACATGGACCCCCAGGCCAATTCCACCCAATACCTGATCGGCCCAAAATCTGCCGAAGTCGAGACCAGCCTGGTGGACTTTTACAAGGAATGTCTGTTTGTGACCTTTTTCCCGAAGGGGATTGTCGCCTGCATCCAATCCACGCCTTATCCTGGTTTGGATCTCCTGCCGTCGGGTGAGGAGTTGAACGAACTTATGTACCGTCTGGAATCGCGTTACAAAATCGGCAAACTCAATGATGCCTTGGACAAATTAGATGTTTACGATGCGGTTTATATCGACACGCCGCCGGCGTTTAATTTTTACACGCTTTCAGCCCTCATTGCCGCTGACAGATGCCTGATTCCTTTTGACTGCGATGAATTCTCGCGGCGCGCCTTGTATCGACTGCTTGAACGCGTTCGTGAAATACAAGCGGATCACAACGAGAATCTGACAGTAGAAGGCATCATCGTCAACAACTTCCAGCTGCGCGCCAATTTGCCCAAAGCCATCGTGTCAGAACTCACCGACGAGGGACTGCCGGTTTTGAAATCCCATATCTCCCATTCGGTCAAAATTCGCGAGTCTCATCAGAAATCGGTCCCCATTGTCAATTTGGCCCCACAGCACAAAGTCTCACAGCAATTCCGGACATTGTATGATGAGATAAACGGCTGAGCATTATTTTCCGCATTTACCATCATACGGGGAAAGAACCGCTACTGATATGATTTATAGGCTTCCATATAAAGATTTTGGACTGCTTTATCTCTCGTCGACGTATGACATATACGACTTTCTCGCTCTGTCTTGACAAAATCATTATCTTAAAGTCTATAAAGCGTCTGTCTATTTGGTGAATCGGCCCCGACAAGAGCAGTAACAAGATGTCATCATAGATGTGTGGGAACATTCGAACACTTATCCCACGTATTCGATAGCCATAATGCTGGCATCATCTTTTGGGCTTGCGGCGCCGGCAAAATCTCTGAGTGATCTTTGGACCATTTCCATCAGCGTCTGGACAGGGCTGCCGGCGTATTTTTGAAGGGTTTCAAACAAGCGTTCCTTGCCAAAAAATTCGCCCCTGGCGTTAGAATAGTCGAGAATTCCATCGGTATAAACGATGACTTTATCTCCGCTTCGCAATGACACTTCCTCCCTGAGAAATGATTGAACATTACCCGTCCCGATCACCGGCCCATGGCGTTTGAGGAGCCTCAGAGACCCATCTGGGCCCATGAGGATCGGTGGGGGATGTCCGGCACTGCTGTAAAAAAGAGAACCATTGGAATAATCGACGGTAAGGTACACAATCGTAAAGAAGCTGTCGAAGCGCTCAAAGGGAAATGCTCTTTCCAAATTGTTGAGAACAGTATCCGGCCGGGGAGTTCCGATCGCCGGCACCATGGGTTCGCAACTTGTCTGAAGAAACTGGGAGACAGCCGCTGCGATAAGCGCGGAAGAGACACCATGGCCGCACACATCGAACATGTAAAAACTGATATCGTTTTTACCGGTATATTGAAAATTAAAAATATCTCCACCAATCTGTTCGCAGGGCTCAAACCGCCAGGCAAAGCGGATCGGTCCGATGCGAGGGGAGTAGCGCGGAATCAACGTCTGTTGAATCGTAGCCGCCACTTCAAGATCTTTATCAGCCTGTCGCTGCTGATTTCTTAATTTTTCCTCCACTTGCTTGCGTTCGATTATTTGCCGTATGAGTTCTTTATTGATGTTGACCAAATCAAATGTCCGCTTGGCCAGACTATCTTCGGCCGTTTTGCGCTTGGTCACATCCCAGAATGTGACCACAATCTGCCGGAGGCTTCCGTCGTCATCAAATTCGGGAAACGCATTGACCTCCACCCAAACGATATCGTTGTTTTTTGGGTGATTGATGCCGACAAGGTAGTATTGCAGTGGCTTCAGAGTGGTGAGAACAATATTGACCGGATATTCTTTAACCGGCAATCTTGTCCCGTCGTCACGGATAAAATACCACTCAGGATCGATGTCCTTCCTGTTGGCCATATTCGCATCCGAAAGTCCCAGCAGCTCCTG
>Ga0316189_10004812_pt1 | contig 12942 bp, 15 predicted proteins | sample LowCovwburrow_MG_FD_204930 | JGI IMG/M metagenome (GOLD analysis project Ga0316189, IMG submission 204930) | Coastal sediment microbial communities from Maine, United States - Lowes Cove worm burrow | ecosystem: Environmental > Aquatic > Marine > Coastal > Sediment | place: USA: Maine... | reverse complement strand
TCGGTCACCTCGGGTGCATGTATATGATGCACTGATAGAGTGCGTATTTATGTAGAACATTTCCAATTTTTGTTGTCATTACTTGATTTATATCAACTCCATCCTATCTGCTATATAGCAGAATTAAACTAACATGCCATATCAAGAACCAATTCAGGGAGGAACACCAATGTCAGTTTTGATTGCGAGCTTACTTCACCGCGCCAATAAATGCCGTTTCGCATGTTTTTTGAAGCTAATGTTAGCTGTCAGTTTTTTTTATGCGATACATATAGCCATCTATCACCAATCCGACATGTCACCCTATCTATTTATATTGCTGGTGGCCTTGTTTGGGATGATTGCGGTTCTGGCGCTGGCGTCTCATGTGAACTGCGAGTTCAGGAATGTTGAGAAAATATCAGGAATTGACTAACTAAGGAGGATTCATCATGAATTACATGATCGCCTTCGATCGCCGTTTTCTGTGTGCGGGGTGACCTCAGCCTACACGAGAACTCAACGGACAGGCATCTTACAAACCTGAACAAACTGCGACATTAAGCTTTCACCCTCGAAAGCGCGTGTTATTGCCCGCATATCGCGGGGTCCCGTTTTTCTGGAATGTATAACGAGACATGAGGTCTCGTTAATACAGCTGATATGTTTATAAATGAAGAAAGGTATACAGATGGATAAAGAGATCAACAAAACAGAACCTAAAAAACAAATAATCCTGCAACAGGATATGACAGCTAATCCTGCGCCGCTTGGCTTGATGGGTTTTGGAATGACCACAGTGCTTTTAAATTTTCACAATGCTGGTATTTTTGAGCTGGGTTCAATGATATTAGCAATGGGGTTCTTTTATGGAGGATTAGCGCAAATCATTGCTGGCCTTATGGAGTGGAGTAAAGGAAATACTTTCGCAACAACAGCGTTCACGTCTTATGGTTTTTTCTGGCTCTCTTTGGTTTTGTTGGTTGTAATGCCAAAAATGGAGTTGGTTGAAGCACCTGAGGTGGCAGCCATGGTTGCCTATTTATTAATGTGGGGTATTTTCACTGCGGTTTTATTTGTTGCTACACTAAGAATAAACCGTGCCTTGCAAGTAGTGTTCGCCTCCTTGACTTTGTTGTTCTTTTTATTAGCTCTTGGAGATTATACCGGTAGTAGTAGTATTAAAACTATTGCAGGCTATGAAGGAATATTTTGCGGTTTTTCTGCAATTTATGCTGCTTTAGCTCAAGTGCTCAACGAAGTGTATGGAAAAACTGTTGCGCCTATCGGACCTGTAAAGAATTCGATATCACTGCAACCATGAGTAACCACTCGATATTCGAAGTTATAGTATTACAATATAACAAGGTGATAGTTCGGGTTAGCCAGCACACATATCAATAGTGTCAACCCGGACTGACAAATGCTGAGCCACTTTGCTATGCAGCATTTAGTAGCCGGTTATGCAAAAGCAAGTCATTCTGTAGCAGGACTGATACACTGTCACCATCATAGTCATTGTTTGCAACAGGACAATAACACTATCCCGCGTGGTTGTTGCCAGGTCACTATGGCCATCCCCGTTGATGTCGGCGATGGCGATCGATGTTACATTCCCGATCCCGAGGGCCAGTTCGTAAAAAACATCGCTCGGAGTGACTCTGCAGGTCGTAAAAGCGGCAACACAAGACCTTCACCTCTTCATTGTGTAAAGCGTCAATCGGCTAGCTATTACAATTCGCATGTTTCACGCGAGCTGAAGATTAATGCTGGTTTCCGTACATTCAGAGAATGTAACGATCAACTACCCTGCAATCCTGTTTGCTTGTTTGCGGGCGACTATTCCCTGACAGATGTTTCGCCGACAATGCTCATTATTCCCTCGTGGACCTCCACGATCTCTGTTGCGTTCAGTAGTTCCGACAATCTAAAGGTCGTGTTGCGTTGACGCTCCGCGAGCAGAACCGCCATGTGCTGTAGCAGTTTATAGGCTACCAGGTGATCACTTTCGAGCAACTCCGCAAAGGCATCACGCGGCACGCGAAACACCACAGAATCTTCAGTAACACGGATCGTTGCTGAACGCGGCGAACCATCCAGGATCGCTATCTCGCCAAAGCAGGCCTGCGGACCCAGTTCAGTTATCTTTTTCTCGCCTGCTGCACCATGCTTCAGGACTTCTACTGCGCCACTGTACAGCACGAACCAGGCATCACCCGCATCGCCCTCGCTGAAGATAATATCTCCTGCATGATATTGTTCTACCTCAACAATATGAATGATTTCCATGATTTCTGTTGGGTCGAGATTATCGAACATCGGGGTTTCAAGAAGAAAGGTAATCAGTCTTTCGCGCGTAACTTTTGTTTCCATGATCTTTCCTCCGGATAAATTGAACAAGCTGAAGCAACGTTTCACCACTTAAGCGGCTAATTTATGACACTAGGTATTTTTGAACTGAGTGACATTGATATGTGTCAAAAAAGAACGGAAAAGGCGAGCAGTTATGGCTGGCAGGATATTGCCCCATAAGCGTTTGCTGTCATTATCATGGCCAACTAATCCTGCGGGGTAAAAATTCCAGCCTAAGGATAAACCAGATAAAACTACCATCTCTCAATATGCTTACCTGAATGTCTGTCCTCACACCACCGAAATTCATGCCGGCCTTCACCTGCATGAGCATTTGGTGCAATTATCTAATGAAATGTATATGTCTGGCTCTATTGGGATTTAAGGCGTTCAGGTATTCAGTACGAGCAACTCTAACAGGGTCGTAGATTGCCGACCAGAGTACGGCCTGGGAACGACTACTTACAAAACAGGACGTTTGCTAAAGGATGATGAACTGCGTGCGGTCTATCAGCGGGAAGTGGCGGGAGTCAAATGAAATAGACCGGTAACAACATCAGTCCGCATCTGTTATCGAAACTATGGACTTGATGCGGCATTCTGACCGAGAATGGACAGCATGAACAAGAATCAGGTCCGCGCGCGCCGTGCCGCATCAGGCGGCCATGCGCCGACATACCCGTTACGCTGCACAACACTGACGGTCCTCGGCGCCTGTTTGCTGAGCGTTGTCAGCGCATCCACCGCGTGGTCCGACGATGGCGACGCGGCCCACTACCCGGGCCGAACCGAGTATGCCGCGCCGCTGGCGGACATGCCGCCCGCCGTGGATGGTTTCGCCGATGAGCGCATCTGGGAAAAGTCCCAGTGGCAGAATCTTGCTCACCGCTGGCTTGGGCCCGAGTACACACCAGACGATTTTCAGGGCCGGTACAAAGTTGTGTGGAGCGGCAACAAGCTTTACATGCTTGCCGAGTTTGTAGACGATGTTCTGTACGACGGTCACCGCGATCCGCTGGTGCAGTACTGGAACGATGACGCGCTGGAGATTTTTGTCGACGAGAACTTTTCAGGTGGCGATCATCAGTTCAACCATAACGCTTTTGCCTATCACGTAGCGCTTGACAACCAGAGCATCGACGTCGGCACCGACCGGCAGCCGCACAACTACTCGACCCACGTGGACAGCGCCTGGAAACAGCATGGCGACCGGTTGATATGGGAAGTCGCAATCGACCTGTATCCTGACACTTACCGGGATGGCGCTGACGACAACACCCCGGTCAAACTTCACGCAGGCAAGATCATCGGCCTGATGGTCGCCTACTGCGACAACGATGGCAGTGAGCAACGCGAAAACTTCCTCGGTTCGGAATTTGCGCCCGGCGAAGACAAAAACCGCGGCTGGATCGACGCCGGTCTGTTCGGAAAACTGCTACTCACCGATTAGTGCCATGCTCGGGCACGATGTAGGCATTCTCAATAAAATTAGCCTGAACGCCTCAGTTACCAATAAACGGATGTTCGCAGGCAGGTCGGTTAACGTCTTCTATTGGCCGAGGCCGGTGTGTGAAAACAACAAGTGATTTTCAGAAGTGGGAGATTAATGCGACTATAGGAACAATATTGCCATGCTGCTCAAAATGCGGTGGGCATATAAATAGCAATCATTGTTTAAATGGTAAATAATTTTGCGATTTTTTGAAAACGGTAGGTTTTTACACAGCCTCGGCCGTAATGCGACCTAGGGACTGATTCTAGAATAAGCATTTCTAAAACACAGGTAACGACCCGAGTCTCGAAGAGAGTCGATTATGCAGTCGTGAGATTGTACTCGCGACAGTCATTTCTGCGTGGGTACTCTCGAGATGCGTAGGTTATGATGCTTCCTGTGCTCGTTTCGATTAGTGTCTGGCAATTTGTTAATTAAACCACCGAAATATTCTATGCACTACTCCATCAGTGAAACCTCACTTCAAACCCGCAAGAAAAACATTTTCTTGGGCGCACTGTTCGCTCTGGTATTAGCTGCCGTTATTACCGCCGGACACTTTCAATACCCGGAAACCTACAATGATATGGTTTTTTGGTCGGTTATTATCGTGGTAGTGGTTGGCAATCTTGTCAATTACTACCGTTATCGCCGTTACCTGCGTCTAGTCGAAGATCATCGGATAGAAATTGGCGACGATGAAGTTTCATTTTTTTCCGGAACCGATATATCCGTGCTGGACACTAAAGAAATTATTGCACTGACTTTTTATCGCAGGAAAGGGCTGGTTGAGCACATTCAACTGAAATTGAGGAATGGTCGGGGTATACGCCTGGAGGGCTATGCCGATTTGGAGCAGTTGGGTGGTGCTATCGCGGATCAGATACCCAAAGAACTGGTGATTGGCAGGAAGCCCTGAATATTGCTCGTTGGTCGTCGTTTTTGTAGGTGCTAAATGTCGCATATTGGCAGCCGTTCTCGGTCCTTACCCGGGTAAGCGGCTGGATCTTCATCAGATAAACGTTGATTTGGCTTCAAAAAGGCTTTGATTTGTTTTTGATGCAGATCAATATTAATTGCCCCTCTTTCAACTACGCTGCTTTAGTCAACATCGCAAGGAGGGAAGGCAATCATGAGTTCACTATTTAAGAGTAATACTGGGAAGATCGACCGAATTATCCGGGTCATTGTCGGCGTCCTGTTGGTAGGAAATGTATTCACGGGCATACAGACACCCATCGGTTGGATCGGAATTATTTTGATAGTAACGGGAGCATTTGGTACCTGTCCGGTGTATTCACTCCTGGGTATCAATACAAAGAGCCTGGCAGAAAAAGCTGGTCTGAAATAGTCTTCAACTGAGGCATTGGAACGTCAGGAAGGAGGACGTGTAATGGACATTACATCTTTACTGATCTTTTTAGCGATTGGTGCTGTAGCTGGATGGTTGGCGGGTACCTTGATGAAGGGCGGTGGTTTTGGTTTGCTCGGCAACATCATTGTAGGCGTTATCGGAGCAGTTGTTGGTGGTTTTGTGTTCGGTTTGCTTGGTATCTCGGCGGGAGGTCTGGTTGGTTCGATCATTACAGCCACTGCCGGCGCTGCATTACTGCTTTTTATCTTCGGCCTGATCAAGAAATCCTAGTTGCGACAGTACTATCAAACATGGTTTTCATGTGGACAGGGTTAATCAGTATCGCCTGCCCGCCGGACTATCCATTCCAACAGTATTCAACAGGAGAAACAGAATGAAATCGTACAAGAATATTATCGCCGCACTGCTCTCAGGACTTATGCTCATGGGACTGTCTGCTTGTGAAAAAGGTCCTGCTGAAAAAGCAGGGGAAGCAATTGATGATGCAGCATCTGATGTTGCAGATAAAACCGAGGATGCAGCGGAGGCGGTCAAGGAAAAGCTGGATAACTAGTGGATTACTAATCTGCGACTAGTGGTAATACGTCCCCATGGTTAATTCAGACTTAAGGATTGATCTCTACAGTTAAGGAGTACCAGATATGCCAGCATGGTCTTTGTTAGTTTGGTTGGCAATCGGCGCCATCGCAGGGCTGATTGCAAGAAGCTTTATTGGCGGCACACCTCCCTTTGGCAAGATTGGCGACATGATTCTCGGCATTGCCGGTGGAGTCGTCGGTGGTTATGGTCTGGCGCTGCTCGGTGTTGGGGGCAGCGGCACTGTTGGTGGTCTTATCGTTACCTGCGTAGCAGCGCTGGCAGGCGCATTACTCCTCGTTTGGTTATCGAAGCGCATCAAGGTAAAAGGCTGACATTAAAGGAGTTGAAGATGGCGCAGCAAGAAGACAAAGGATTTTTTGACAAGCTGGGTGAAATCCTGAATGCACCCCTGCCTGGAGCAAATGCACCGGCTTCGAAACAAACGCAATCCTCGCCTGAGGATGATGACGATGATTCCCTGCTTGAGCGCGTCAAGGATATTTTGAACGCACAACTGCCGGGAACCCCGCAGGCGGAAAACAGTGCACCCGCTGGGCAGTCAGACCCGGCAGGCCAGGCCGCCACGGAGGCGGCACCACCAATAATCGAAAAGACCCCTGAACTGGATGAGGATGATCTGGACGAGACGTGGTGGAAGCAGGACTGGGCCGCCTTCCGTGCCCATCAGAAGCAGGAGCACAACGGACTGGATATGAAGCAGCGTGGTGACCTGGAGAAGTTTTCGGCTTATCAGCAGCAGGAGAAACAGCGCTTCGATCAACATCAACAGCAGGAATTTGATGCGTTCCTGCACATGCAGGGCTGGCGAAAGGCGGTCTGGAATCAGGCAGTCGCGGGTAGTCCCTCTGGTCGAAAGCCACCGCCACCGCCGTGGAATATGCCGACCGGACAGCGGACGATGCCGCCCGGGTCACCTATGGCAGGGCCGGGTGGTGCGCCACCACCGTGGATGCGTTCACCCCGGCCGGGACGCAGACGCTCGTAGCCTGTTGCAAAAGGGGGGAGGAAATAAATTATTATTCCCCCCCCCTGTGCAAATCAGTCCATCGGGACCCGTATTTTCTGCCCCGGGTAAATTTTATCAGGGTCCTTTATCACTTCCCTGTTTGCCTCGAACAGTCGCGGATATTGCATCGCATCGCCATAAAATTTCTTGGCAATGGCCGAGAGAGAATCACCGGACTTGATTTCATAGTATTCGACCTTGGGTTCATCCGCGGCCTTGACGGTGACAGCCATGACATTTTCAACGCCCTTGACGTTGCCGGCCAGCAGGACCGCCTTCTCCAGGGCTTCACCGGAGGCGGCTTCTCCTGCGAGTGAAACGACACCCTCGTGAACGGCGACTTTAAGATCCGTAATACCCGGATTGTCGGTCTCAATATGGCTCTTTATCTTGTCGGCTTGAGTTTCAGGGGGTTCCTCGTCACCAAAAATTTTTGCCCCGATATTTTTCGCAAAATCGAATAATCCCATGTGTTGTTCCTCTCTAGAATTCGTTATAGATTACAGGGCGAGTGTAGCAGGTGTTTGGAGAAGGTGGGGCTGGATATGATTTCCGATCAGGTCTGAAAATTTTATCCGCCATCTTAATGGGTGTCAGAATCGACTGGTTTTTCTAATGGACACAATCTTTAACATTCAGGCGCCGGGGTCAGATCCTGGTTTCAGGTAGAATTCGGATAATGCCATAATATAAAGGGGGGTGGTCACGAATGAGAATATTGTATTTTGTCACCGACACTCTTTACCTGCATTTCCGGTTAGAGTTGAAAATTGTATCCTGCCCCTTTCCTGACGGGAGGGGCAACAGCCAGGCTAATGCATCAGCCTGCTCCGGTCGCTCTTCAGTCAGCAAATCACAATAGTGAGGAATATTCCATGAGTACACCTTTAAAATATCTCGACAAAGCGCTCAACTCGCTGCGTGATCTTGACCTGATGCCGGCGGACAGCAAGGAAGCCCCCGTTATCGCGTTACTGAATCAGATTACCGATCTGGATGAAGACAAGGTCGTGGCGATCGCCATGACACTGAACCAGGCTTCGTTATTCAATGAAGTCGTCCGCGAACAGGTCAGCGCCATGCAAATCGGCGAACGCTATGAAGAAATAATCAAATCATTTAACAGTATTCGCGAAGATGCCAAGGGCATGGTCGAACAACTGGAAGATGGCAAGATCAATACCTGGGAACGCGTACAGAATGTCTGGATGAAGGTGAGCCGCGGCGACATCTCCGGCCGCTTCGATAAAATCAAAAATATGTACCTGGATGTTGCAGAAGATTCCAAAGACCAGATCCAGCGTGAACACCTGATACTTACTGCCTACCAGGATTTCCGCGGCGCCCTGAAAGAGTCCGAGGTGCTGGCGCTGGATGTCCTGAAAACCGCCGAGGACAAGCTGGATGCCGCCAGGGCCGAGCTGCAGGCATCGATGGACGTTTTGGGCGAGTTCAAGGGTGACGATGCCGCCGATCGCGCACGCCTGGAACTGACGCGCGATGAGCGCATGCGTGATGTACAGACGGCCGACAAGCGTTACCAGATCAGCAAGGATCTCTCCGATAACCTGACAGTGGGCTACAACACTTCCGAGGTTGTAATGGCGCGGCTCATCCAGACCACCAATGCCAAGGAGCGTGTGTACCAGCAGTCGGTCAGCTTCTTCGGTACCAATGAAACCGTATTCACCGCCTTGAGTGCATCATTTACCGGTCTGCATGGATTGCATGAGAGCACCGAAACCCTGAACGCGATGAAAGAGGGTGTCAGCAGGAGCCTTGAAGACCTGGCTGATATCGGCGGCAAGGTTCAGGAAGCGGCTACCAGGGCCGGCTACGGTCCGACCATTCGTGCCGAAGCCGTCAAGCGACTGGTTGATTCAGTCGTCAGTTACCAGGAACACTCGCGCATCATTATCGAGGAAATGCGCAAGCTGAGTACGCGGAATGCTGAAGAAATCCACGATGCGGTGGAAGAAGGCAAGCAGCGCCTGGCACGGCTGGTCGAGGAAGGCAAGGCATTCCCGCTGACAATGCCGGGCCAGTCATAACAGAACCCGGATAACAGGCAGTTCCAGACAATGGCCGGGACAGATACCGCAACCAGGCATCCCCTCAATGATGTCATGCTGGCAATGGATGTGGTCGACACACTCCGGCATCGACAATTGCTGGTCGAGCGTGAGCTGAATACAGAGGCGCGCGAGCAAACGCTGATCAAGCGGCTGCGCGAAATCTATGCCGCCCAGGGTATCGACGTTCCCGATCATATACTGGCCGAAGGTGTTGCGGCCCTGGATGAGGAGCGCTTTGTCTACACGCCGCCCGAACCGGGCTGGCGCGTCACTCTCGCACATCTCTACATCACCCGTGGTACCTGGGGCAAGACGCTGCTGGCGATCCTGGCCATGATCATTGCGGTAGCGATTGTCTACACAACGATGATTAGCGGCCCGCAACAACGTCGTCTGGCAGCACTCCCTGGCGAACTGGCCACGCAGCGCCAGGCCATTATCGAACTCACGGAGGTGCCCGAGGCGCGAGAACGTGCGCAGCAGTACCTCGTTCAGGGCCAGGCGGCCTTGCGCGAAGAGGATGCCGATGCAGCCGGGAAAGCCGTTGTCTCCCTGAAGGAGCTGCGCGCGCAGCTTGAGCAGGAATACACCGTACGCATCATATCGCGGCCGGGTGAATCCAGTGGCGTATGGCGCATGCCAGATGTCAACACCGATGCCCGTAACTACTACCTTATCGTCGAGGCGGTGACGGCGGACGGCAGCACACTGACACTCCCTGTTCGCAATGAAGAGGACGGCAAGGTCTACAAGGTGAATAAATGGGCGCTGCGGGTAAGCGAACAGCTGTATGAACAAATCGCCGCCGATAAAAGCGACGATGGGATTATCCAGCAGCGCGATTTTGGCGTGAAGCGGCGTGGCCAGCTGGCACCCGACTATGCCATGCCGACGACCGGCGCAGCGCTCACCGACTGGTAGACCTGATTATGTGGAGCGGCCAGCAAACACTCACTACGATTGACCAGGGCCTGCGCAAGGTGCGCCAGCAGGTCAGCGAGCTCGATACCCAGGTTCAAATCACCAGCAGGAAGCTGGTGCATCTGCGGCAGGAAGAAGCGGATGGCTACCGGCAGCTAGCCGAAATTCGGCTTGATCAACTGGTCAGGGGGGAGGTCATCACGGGGCTCGATGCCGCCGATCGGCGCGTACAGTCATTGCTTGCCGAACGCGAGCAGGCCTTGCAGGCGCTGCAGTCACGTATCGAGGCATCACAACAGGCAGAGGATGATCTGGATGATGAACGTGAAGCCATGCATCAGCAGGTCGACCAGGCAGCAGAACGACTCGATTCGATGGAGGCCGCTACCCAGCAGCGCCTGCAGGAGGATCCGACCCATAAGCAGCTGCTTGCAGCCGCGCATGCGGCTGACGAAATTGCCATACAGGCGGAAGGAAAGACGACACAGGCTGCAGCGGACCGGGTCGAGAAAGGAGGACCCTATGAGGCGGATTCGCTGTTTATGTATCTGTGGAAAAGACACTACGGAACATCACGCTATTCAGCCGGACCCCTGGTCCGCTTTCTCGATGCAAAGGTGGCGCGTTTATGCGGTTATCACGCGGCCCGTCCCAACTACGCCATGTTGCTCGAGATTCCGGCCCGGCTGAGCGAGCATGCAAAGTGGGTGCGCAGCGATGCCGACGCAGCCTTTGTGGCCCTGGAAGCGCTGGAGGCGGCGGCTGCGGATGATGATGGCATCCCTGTACAGCGCGCGGCAGTGGAGCAGGCCGAAGCGGCGCTGCGCAAGATCGATCAGCGCATCCAGCAGGAAGAAGAGACCTTCAACCGGCTGTTGCAGGACCAGGCCCAGTTTGCCGCTGCAGAGGATAAGTACTTCAACAAGGCCATCTCTACGCTGGTGGCGGAGTTCGAGCGTGAAGGTTTTTCATCCTTGCGCCAGCATGCCGAGACGACGATTACCCCGCAAGATGACCGCATCATCCAGAGACTCGCCAATATAGACAGCGAGAAGAGGCAGCACCAGGATGCCCTCGACCATCACAAGCAGATGCATGAACGGCACCTGGGTCGTATGCAGGAACTGCAAGGCGTCAGGCGTAACTTCAAGCGCGAAGGCTTCGACGACATGCATTCCCAATTCGACAATACCGGTTTGCTGTCCGTGATCATGAAAGAGTTCCTGCGCGGTGTCGCCAGTTCCGATGACCTGTGGGGTACCATCCTGCGCAACCAGCGCTATCGCCAGACCCGCTCCAACCCGGATTTTGGCAGCGGCGGTTTCGGCCGCTCGCGCAAGGTCTGGCGTATCCCGTCCTCGCGCCGTCGCGGTCCCTTTGCTTCCGGCACGGGACGCCGCCGTGGTGGTTTTCGTACCGGTGGCGGCTTTTGAGCATCTAGCTCCCGTTCAACGTTCAAGGGGTCAGAGTACTTGAATACACAACAGATATGTACAACCAAATCCTAAAAGACCGGAATGGGTTGACTCCTGTCGTTTAGTTAATTATTAGATTGTTAATTACTAAACGACCGCTTGCGAGCGGATACTTGCCGTTCCTGGCGCACTTCTCACTGGTTGTTGCTATGGTCAGCGAGTACTGGAGTCGGCCAATTCCTGCCCTGCATGGGTGACCAGCAAACGGCAAGCTCATGCTGTTTTCCAGACACTTGATCCCTTGCAGGCAATCGTCGAAAGGCAACATTTACCAGAGATACAAGTTTCCGTTATGCGACTGCTGTTTTTCTCTGTTTCTGGCGGCGGGGATTTATGTTTGCCGGTTACATGATATCCCGTTACTTTATATACATAGGATATGAACCAGGGAAGCAATGATGACCGAAAAGCCGAGCTATGAGGAGTTGCAGGAACGTGTCCGTGAGCTGGAAGCTGAAAAGCGCGATCAGTCGACTCAGTACGAGACACTGAATAATCTTTTCAACCTCTCACTGGACATGCTTTGTGTGGCAGATTTTGAAGGATATTTTCGGGTTATTAATTCAGCCTTCGAGAACACCCTGGGGCACACCAGGCAGGTGTTGCTCGAGACACCCTTTATTGAATTCGTTCACCCTGATGACCAAGCAGCAACCCAGGAAGCGGTGGCACAACAGGCGACTGGTGAGCCTGTCGTTTATTTCGAGAACCGCTATCGCTGTAAGGACGGTTCATATAAATGGCTCGCCTGGACGGCGGTGCCGGCACCAAATAATGGTCACATATACGCCGTCGCACGCGACATCACCAAACAAAAAGCCATCCAGTTTGAGCTGGAAGCCCAGCGCGAATTGTTTAATAACGTCCTGTCCAATGTGCCCGCTTCAATATTCTGGAAGGATAGAAACTCGGTCTACCTTGGCGTGAATAAGCAGTTTGCACGCGACACCGGTCTTCAGAGTCCAGATGAACTTATAGGAAAGTCCGATTATGACCTTGCCTGGACAAAGGAAGAGGCAGATTTCTACAGGGAGTGCGACCTCAAGGTGATGGACGGCGGCGAAGCAATGCTGAATATCGAGGAATCACAACTGCAGGCAGATGGCAGGACAGTCCATCTCTTAACCAACAAGGTGCCGCTTCTGGATGCAATGGGACAGGTGACCGGGATGCTTGGTATTTATATGGATATTACCAAGCGTAAGCAGGCGGAAACCTCCTTGAGGAAAAGTGAGTCACGGCTACAAACCTTGTTTGACTCCGTAGTCGAATACATTTTCGTCATCGATCCTGAGGGGCAGATCATCAAGGTCAACCGCTATGTCTATGAAAAATCAGGCTATAAAGCAGATGAAATCATCGGAAGAAATATCAAGGAATTCTTTTCTGAGGATTCAAAGGTTATTTGTGACTGTAATTTCCCCACACTTCGGGAACGAGGTTACAACCGTGCGGAGGTTGAGTTCGTATGTAAGGATGGGCGCGTTATCCAGATGGAATGTTCAGCCACCGCTGTACCTGATGAAAACGATGATTTCACCACTTTCTTGATCGTTCAGCGGGATGTAACTGATGAAAAGCGGGCAGAGGAAGAAAGACAGTATCACCATCAGGAAATGGCACACGTCATTCGGCTGAGTACCGCGGGAGAAATGGCATCTGGTATG